>Ga0172371_10012921_pt1 | contig 10924 bp, 8 predicted proteins | sample Lak12m_FD_114543 | JGI IMG/M metagenome (GOLD analysis project Ga0172371, IMG submission 114543) | Freshwater microbial communities from Kabuno Bay, South-Kivu, Congo - kab_022012_12m | ecosystem: Environmental > Aquatic > Freshwater > Lake | place: Democratic Republic of the Congo: South-Kivu... | reverse complement strand
TGTTCTGTCTCAAAGCGGCTTCACCGTCGGTTCCGGCAAGACTATGGTCGCCGCCGGCACTGTCAACGGCGCCCTCACCGCGGCGAACGGGGCCACGCTCCAGGTGGGCACCGCGACGAACACCGGCACGCTGACCGTTATCAACGGGAATGTTTCTCTCGGCGGCAACACGCTGATGAAGCTGAATGCCGCCACCAAGGCCAATGACGTCGTCAGCACTACCAATGCGATCAGTCTTGGCGGGACGCTAACGGTATCGGTTCTCACCGGCACGCCCGCCCCCGGCGACACCTACAAGCTGTTCAACGCCCCGGTCCTCAACAACAACTTCAGCAGCGTCACCCTGCCGCCCCTCGGACCCAGTCAGATTTGGATCAACAATCTGGCCGTGGACGGCACCATCTCCGTGGGAGAACTGGAGTTGATTGTCACGGAGCTGCCTCCCTTCGGGTACCTCCAATTCAACTGGCCGACGGCACTCAATGGATTGGTTAAGCTGCAGGCACAAACCAACTCCCTGGCTGTGGGCATCAACACGAACTGGGCGGATTATCCTGGCGGCACCTACAATGGCATCGTCCACGTTCCGGACATCGCCAACCCGTCCGTGTTCTTCCGCCTCGCCACCCAGTAACCATCGCGCCGCACCGGTATAGTGCGGCACATCTTGCCCGAAAGGGGAAGGGGCGCGGTCTTAAACGGCCGCGCCCCTTTGTTATGGGTTTGGCCCGGCTGCCAGTCGTCACGCAGGCCGGGTCACTCGGCTGTTTTCTCCTGTGGGAGGCTCTTCCCTTGCCCGTGGGTTCAGCGGCTATGCGCCTCCTCAATCATTTCGAGGCGATCTAGTTTGATGCAGGGGGCTGAGCTCAGTCCGGCCGGATTCTGCCTACTTGCGGGCGGCCGGTGATTTGAGCGAGCTAATGAAGCTGGAGGTGGGGAATTTTGTGCCGGGACAGCGGGTGTGGACAACGTTGATTTGCTGGTGAGTCTTGACGGCAGCAGGAGTGAGGCGGCACCGGACCAGGAGCGCCTCGGTCAGCACGCGGAGGCTTTCCATTTGGCGGGTGCTGGGCGGGCGCTGATCGAAGTTCCCGACGAGGCAAATGCCGAGCGCGACCTTGTCCTGCGACGCGCTAGCAAGGTGCCCCCCGTCGAGTTGCCACGTCCAGCGGCGGGTCGTCGAGATCTCACCGTCGCCCATGCCGCTGCCGTTGCCGATGACAAAATGGTAGGCAATCCCATTCTCCATGTGCCGCACGCGCCGATGATATTGGTCCATCGCTTTCAGGGTCCCGGTATCCACGCCGCTGTGGTGAATGACAATATACTGCCACCGACCGACCCGCACCGGGGCACGGTCAATCGCCCGCTGAAGTGTGCTGGGGAGACGGACAGAGGCCGCCTTTGCCGGCGACCGGCTCGGCTTTGAGGCGGGTTTGCGCGCCGCTGGGTTCGCCGGAATGATCAGGCGTTGGCCGGTGTAAAGATAGTTGTTCCGGCTCAGGCCGTTGCGCTCGGCCAAGACGGAGGCTGAAAGCCCGTGATCGCGCGCGACGCCAAGGAGCGTGTCCCCGCGTTTGACGGTGTAGGTTTGCTCGGCGGCGAAGCCCCCTATCGGCAACAAAATGGTGCAGAGAGTAAACAGGAAGGCCGCGCAACGGTGCGCGCGTGCCGTGGGTGGCTTTTGCATAAGACGGCAAGTCACGGTGGCGCAGGTTAGCACGAGGATCGAGCGCACTGCGAGCGTTTTTCCCCTACGCCGGCCCGGCGCCGGCGCGTCGGGTCAGCCTGAATCGCGCCACGCGCGGACCGTGCATTTCCTCGACGCGCAGCTCACAGGCACCCGCGGTCAGCACATCGCCGGCCTTGGGAAAGCCGCCGAGTCGGTGGGTGATCCAGCCGCTGGCGGTCGTGACGCCTTCCTCCTGGAGCGCTTCGCCCACCAGTCCCTCCAGTTCGTGCAGCGGAAGGTTGCCCGCGCCTTCCCAGGTGTTTTCGCCCGTCCGTACGACCAGCGGTTTCTCCTGGTCAAACTCATCCTGAATCTGGCCGACGATCTCCTCGAGAATATTCTCCAGTGTCACCATTCCCAGAGAGCCGCCATATTCATCCACCACAATCGCCACGTGCAGTTTGCGTTCGAGGAAGAGCTGCAACACCTTTTCCAGACGGGCCGTCTCCGGAACGTAAATGACCTTGCGCGCGGCGGGCAGCAGGTCCGAACCGTTGCGCGCCGCCAGGCGCATCGCATAGAGATCCTTGATGTGAACCACGCCGCGCAACCGCTCCAGGTCGCCGCCTTCGGCCAGCGGAAAGCGTGAATAGCGGGTTTTCTCGGCCAGTTCGAGGCACTCCGCGATGCCGGCCTCGGTGTCCAGCGCAACGATCTCCTGACGCGGTCGCATCACGTCGCGGGCGACCCGGTGGCGCAGGTCCAGGGCGTTCAAGATGATGTCCCGGCCCAGGGGCGTGCCTCCAGCCTGCTTCTGCGCGGCCCCCAGGAGCAGGCGCAGTTCCTCCTCGGAGTGCGCGCGGCCCGCCTCCCCCGTTGGCTCGAGGCCGACCTGGCGCAGCATCCATTGCGAAGTCCAATTCAGCACCACCACGAACACGTAGGAAGCACGGTAGAACCACAGCAGCGGATAGGCAATCCAGAGCGCCGTGGCCAATGGTTTCTGGATCGCCAGCCATTTGGGCGCCTGTTCCCCCGCGCTGATGTGCAGGAATGTGATCGCCGAGAAGCCGACGATAAACGCCAGCCACTTCTGCATCTCCGGCGAATCAATGTCCAGGAAGCCAAAGACCGGTCCGAGCAGGACCGCGAACACCGGTTCGCCGATCCACCCCAGGCCAAGGCTGGTCAGCGTAATGCCGAGCTGCGCCGCGCTTAGGAACGAGTCGAGGCGATGCAAAATGAACTCCGCCACCTGCGCGCGCCGATGACCCCGGCGCCCGAGCGGGCTCAGTTGTGTGTCGCGCACTTTCACGAGCGAGAACTCGGCGGCGACAAAGAACCCGTTCAGGAGCACGAGGACGGCTACGCCCAGAAGCCGCAGGGCGATGGACACGAGAGTATCCCAGGACATACTACAAGCTCACCTCCCCGAAGATTATCTTCAGCACGTCTTGCAGCGTGAGGATGCCGATCTCGCGCTGCTCGCGGCTGAGCACGATCGCCAGCCGCTGTCCGCTCCGCTGCATGCGCCGCAGGGCAATCTCCAACCGCAAATCCTCATCCAGGAACAGCGCGGGCTTCATGTAGTCCCGGATGGGCTTGCTCACGTCCAAGGCCGGCTCATACAGCACGGCATTCAAGGCCAGCAGACCGATGATCCGCCGTCGGCCCTCGCGCTGCTCCCAGACTGGCAGCCGGGTCAACTTACGTTCCCGGCACAGCGCCAACGCGGCGCTGACCGGCATCTCGGCGGTCATCACGACCGTTTGCTCCAGCGGCCGCATGGCCTGCCGCACGGTGAGCGTCTGCAGGTCAAGGACACGGTTGATCATCGTTCGCTCCTCCGAGGTGAAGACCTGCGCCGATTCCTGCATCGCCAACCGCAATTCCTCACGGTTGCCGAAGAGGTGTCCGGTAAACGCTCTGCTGCCTCGCAGCCGCAGCAGCGCGCCCGAGAAAGCCTCCACCATCGCCACCAGCGGGCGCAACACCAGGTGGATGATTCGGAAGGGACGCGCCAACAAAAGGCACAGCCGGGTCGGATACATCCGGAACAGCATCTTCGGCAGGAGGTCGAAGAAGGTGTAGAACAGGAAGACCACAGCGGAGAATACCAGTATAAAACACAGCCCGGACGCTCCCAGGACCTCGTGGAATTGCGCCACCAGGAGGCCAAAGATGAGGAAATTTGCGGCGGTGTTGCCGACCAGGATCGTCCAGAGGAAGTTCTCCGGGTGCTCGAGGTAGCCGTGCAGCACCCTGGCTGATGCCAGGCCCGCGCGCATCTGCTGCCGGATTCGCACCCGGCTGAGCGCAAACACCCCCGCCTCCATGCCCGACAGAACAAACGACACCGCGAGGCACGCGACAAAGACGGCCCAGATCAACGAGTTCACTTGGTTGCCTCCACAAGCACCTCCCGCACTCGCCGCTCATCCGTCACATGCGCCGTGAGCTTCAATCCGCGGAAGCTGGCTGAGTCGCCGCGCTCCGGCACCACGTCCAGCAGATTGCTCAACAAGCCGCCCATGGTTTCGACCTCCGGCACCTCGCCCAACGCGGGATACTCCCGCCGGAAATCGTCCAGGCGCAGCGAGCCGGCCACGCGCCAGCGGCCCGGGCCGAGTTTCTCCATCACAAAACCCTCGCCCGTCACCTCGCCACGAATCCGGCCGATGACCTCCCCGAGGATGTCCTCCATGGTGACAATGCCGGCAGTGCCCCCAAATTCATCGAGCACGATCGCCAGGCCGCGTTGCTGCCGCTGGAGGCTCTTGAACAATTGCAGCAAGTTCATTGTCTCCGGCACAAAGGACGGAAACTCGATGGCATCCGCCAGGTCAATGCCCGGATTCAGCAGCAACGCGCGCGTGTTCAGCACGCCGACGATCGTGTCCGGCGTTTCGTCATAAATTGGAAGCCGGCGATACTTGTGCTGGCGCGCCGCTACGAGCATTTCCTCGGGGGATGAATCATCCGAGATCGCGGCCATCTGCGAGCGCGCTCTCATCACATCTTTGGCCGTGCGCCGATCAAGGCTGATGATCTGCAGAATAATCTCCTTCTCGGACTGCGCCAGCGCTCCCTGCTGAAATGCCATCTCCAGAAGCTCCTGGTAGTCGGCATCGGTCAACGTCGCCTGGGGCTGAAAGGTGCGGGGAATGACGGCCCGGAGAACCGCCGCGTTCACTGCTTGCGCCACGCGGCACAAGGGCAGGCTGAGGTTGACCAGGAACGCCAGCGGCCGCACCACCCGCAGCGCCCATTGTTCCGGACGGCGCACCGCCAGTGTCTTGGGCCACACCTCGCAGCCGATCAGGATCAACGACAGCAGTCCAACCAGGGTCGGCACGAGCGGCCAATACCCGTGAAGCGCCATCCACAACGCCACCGCCAGCATCGCCGCGCTGGCGAAGGTGTTGCCCAGCACCATCGCCGCCAGCAAATCCTGCGGCTGGGCCAGCAAACGGCTCACGGCGGCTCCGGCGCTTGGCTCCCGTTCCGCTAACTGCCGCGCCTGCCATTTGCTGAGGGAAAAAAGCGCCGTCTCCGCGAGGGCGAAAAAGAAACTGGCACCCGCGAAGATCAAGACCACAACCACCGCGACGACCGGTGTTGACGCCATGCCGCCAGCCTGGAGCAAAAACCGCCGGAAGGCAAAACGCAAATTTGACCGCAAATCCGAAGGGGCGCATTTGCAGGTTGTTGGTAGGGACGCCTCTGCGAGGCGTCCCTACCCACCATACCAACAACCTGCGAATGCGCCCAATCCGAAGACCGCAGGGTGGCACCGCTGAGATCCCTGGAATTGCTCTGGACTTTCCGGACCTGCGCGGTGTAAGGCTGCGCCCTACAAGACCTTCCGTACTATTTGGAATTGTCCGCTACGAGACCCGAGCCAGAATGAGATACAAGGGTAATCGGGATATTTAGGGGGAGGGCGGTTCAAGGGGAGCCGCCCTCTTTGCTTCAACTCCCCAAAGCCATCTGCAGTCGCACCCCAATCTCGGTCACCCAGCGGGCCCGGAGAAACGCGCCGACGCGCGTTCCGAGACCGCCAGGTATTCGCTCTTTAATTTGACGTCCTGCGCAGCGGGTGATAGAACAGGCCACAGGATTGCCGACCGGAACTCGAATGCGCGCCATGAAACAGACGAAAAGCCCCAAATACAGCCGGATTCTCTTGAAAGTCAGTGGTGAAGCCCTCGGTGGCAAAACCGGGGTGGGCATTTCCCCGCAAGCGGTCCGGCACATGGCGGAACAAATCCGCGAAGTGCGGGACCTGGGAGTGCAAGTAGTGCTGGTCGTGGGCGGCGGCAATATCTTTCGCGGCCTGAGCGGCAGCAAGCGTGGTATCGAACGCGCCACGGGCGACTACATGGGCATGCTTGCCACGGTCATCAATGCGCTCGCCTTGCAGGACGCGCTCGAAAAGCTCGGTATTGCCACCCGCGTGCAAAGCGCCATTAGCATGGCCCAGGTGGCCGAACCCTTCATTCGCCGCCGGGCGGTGCGGCATCTGGAAAAGGGCAGGGTGGTCATTTTTGGCGGCGGGACCGGCAACCCCTTCTTTTCCACGGACACCGCCGCGGCCCTGCGCGCGAACGAAATCGGGGCGGAGGTGGTCCTCAAGGCGACCAAGGTGGATGGCATCTACGAGAGTGATCCGGAAGAGAACCCCAGCGCCAGGCGTTATTCGCAGATCAGCTACAGCGAAGCCTTGCGGCGGCGCCTCCAAGTGATGGATTCAACGGCGTTCTCACTGTGCATGGATAACAAGATGCCGATCATTGTGTTCGACTTCTTTCGACCGCATAACCTGAAACGGGTTGTAATGGGAGAGAAGATCGGCACCCGCGTTACGGCCTGAGAACATCGCTTTCGCTCCCAGGGGCGGAACGCGGAGGGTGGCGGTGTATCTCGCGTGCCTAACCGGGTTCTCCAAGACCCCGGCCCCGGGTTCCGAAGTATTTGATTTCCCGGCCCGGCGGAGCGATCAGTAAGGTTGATGTTCACATCACGCGCAGATGCCGGTCAACGGCTCGCTCGCTACCTGGAGGATCGGAAGGTCGGCGCCGACCTGGTGCTGGGCCTGCCGCGCGGCGGAGTGGTTGTCGCAGCGGAGGTGGCTGGGGTGCTGCGTTTACCGCTCGACGTGCTCCTCGTCCGCAAGATCGGGCATCCCTTCCATCGCGAATTCGCCGTCGGCGCCCTGGCCGAGGACGGCATCACCCTGCTGGATGAGGATACGATCGGACGGAGTCCAGCGGTTCGCGCGGAGTTGGAGCGAATAATCGAAGAAGAGAAGGAACGATTACGCAGTCACCAGGCGAGGTTCCATCCCCAGGGCGCTCCAAGTCTTGCCGGCCGAGCCGTGCTGCTGGTGGACGACGGCTTGGCAACGGGTGCCACGACCGAGGCGGCGGTCTTGTCGGCCAGGAAGAGGGCCGCCCGCAAGATCATTGTAACGGCGCCCGTGGCTTCGGCCCAAGCCGTCGAGCGCCTCGCTCGCGTCGCCGATGAAGTGCAGGTGCTCTGGGTGGACCCGGATTTCGAAGCGGTAGGACGCTATTACGACCGATTCTCGCAGACCGACGACTATGAAGTGTTGGCGTTGCTCAGGGCGAAATCGAAAGACGGTGATTGATTGGGACGATGCACGGCGGATCGCCGAGCATCTCAAGTCCCATTCTCGGAGCGAGCAAGCCCTGTTGCCAGTGTGAAGACTTCGCCCTGCGGTGCCTCCAGGCGGGCGACAGTACCTCCTACTGGTCCCCTTGCCAAACCCCAAAGCGCGGGAAACCGCCTACAGAATCCGTTTGACGCTAATGAACGATCCCTGTAGATTGCCCGTCCATTCGGCATCCAGAGTAGCTCAATGGTAGAGCAGCCGGCTGTTAACCGGCGGGTTGCAGGTTCGAGCCCTGCCTCTGGAGCCACTTCGCAAGTCGCTAAAGTACAACGGCTTCCTCCGAGGCAAAAGGTCAAAAAGGCCATTTTTGGGGGGGAAAGTGAGAGGGTGCGGTGTCAGCGACAGATTACCCCGTCGCAATTTGCACCGCCTCTTCACAACCTCTCCTTCTAATCTGTAACGGCCGCGGCTCGTGTCAGCTAGCCTCAACGAAAGCTGACCACCAGAAGTTCGATCAACGTAAATGCATGGCGCTTTCTCATAATGCTCGTTGGCAATGGGACCGATAGTAGCCCAGGTAATTCGCCGGCCAGGAGAGGGTAAGCTGGTTGCCCGCCAGGCTGTAATTGATGTTCGTCGGCGTGCTCGGTACGCCCGAAGGAAGGCAGGCACCTTCACGCTGCCGTGTGCCGTCAGCCTGGTGAGATCGAAGGTGCAGCCCGCCGGAACCACGACGTTCGCGAACGCGCCGCCGTAGCTGCCCGGGGCTGCGCTGAACAGCACGAAGGTGTCATCCAGGAGCAGCGGCGCGGCGCCGAGGTTGGTCAACACCAGTGAGCCGCCATAGGTGACACTGGTCAAGCCGACGACCGTATCGTTGGGCCGGTGTAATCATTCGTGCCGGAGAGCGTCAAGGAGCCTGCGCCCAGCTTGGTCAGCCTGCCGCCTTCCCTTCGGTCGAACCTCGCATCACAATGTGATCTACCGGATTGGCCCATAACACGAAACAGCAACTTCCTATGGCCAGCAGCAATCACCGGCTTCTGGCCCGGAGAGCCCTTGTAAGTGCTGTATCACCCCGGCGATGTCCCGGTGAGTCTCCCATGGGGATCGCTGCCCATGGGAGCCTCACCGGGGTTCCTCTCGGGAGTCACCATCGTAACGCGGTCAATCGCGAGGCGGGGCGGCTGTTGCCTGCAGCCCCGGGTTAGGGGACAATCTACTCCGCTGCAAGCGGGCAATGCCGGCCGGGCATCAGTTCTCCACCCGCACCCGGGAAGGGGTCGTTCTGGCGGATGGAAGCGGTTGCCTCGCGGCCGCCAGTGACCGAAACTTGAGAGTATGAAGCCGCAGGCAAATATTATAGGGCCTGCATGGAGCCTGAACGGCTGGCCCTCATCCGCTGCATGGTGTTCGGCAAACTCATCGGCTCGGTAGTAACTCCGCCCGTCCCGTCATGTCATCAACTGCAATATGAAGGTAGCCTCCGGGACGGCCCGGCGGCTTCTCCCAAAACCAGAGGCTCCAGGACTGCTCGGCCTGAGCGAACGACAGCCTGGGCGGGCCATAATCGCTGACTGAGAACCCGCGTTGAACCGCGAATTCCTGCCCCACTGCAACGACCTCTGCCTGCGACATTCGCTTTGGCCCCGACTCAATGTGTCCGGCCACCCAGGCCTGCTCTTGAGGATGGGTGCTACATCCTGACATCCCGACCAGGACCGCGAATATTGTCAGCCAGCGTAATGTCATTGGGGCTTTGCCGGGAACACCAAAACTGAGCGATGCGGGCGGCCCTGAGCGTCCGCATTCGCAAACAAAGTCGGCCGCCCGCATTCGCTCCAGTGATCTGGTTCGGCGAGGATATGCTAAAGCTCATACGCGTCAACCTCCTCCTCGCCGTCTAGCGGGATGGAGACTGCGCTAAAGACGTTCCCGCACAGCTTACACCGGACCTCATCCGGCAGCTTGGTCAAACTCCCCTCCCGCTGCAATGCAGGCGCTAGTAACTCCGTCAGTAATGCCTCCTGATAATGGAGCTTGCCAAGGTCGAGTCGGTACGATGCACCGGTCCGCGCTCCAACATACGTGGCGAAATCGCCGCCTGCGCCGCTCTCGAACATCCTGAATTCAGTTGGCAGGCCGCACTTGGGGCAGTTCGCATGACAGAGCGAAATCGTGAGTCGAGACAGTCTCATGCCTCTAATCCGCCGAACAAGTGATCATACAGGTCTGAATATCCACCCATTTCGGGGTGATATCCAAACGCCCTCATCCGCGGGGGGAGAGGTTTCTCTTCATCAAGGTTATTGGTATTCCTCCCACGTTCCGCTGTAAAGCCCCATTCAAAGAACGTTTCAGCTTGCAGCCGTCCAGCGGCTTGTCCTGGCATCACCAGCCACCGCCCAAGGATGGGCGGTATCAGCCATTCATGATCCAATGCAGCCGGTTGCCACATAAACCCGGGTAGCCAGCGAGGGGCAAGGAAGCCTGTATCGAGCCGTGCGCCCTGGCCTCACGGGGCCAGAGTGGGCCATGGGTGTGGTTGCCGCGCGGTGAGGCGTCGCACGCGCGGGTGGGGTGCGCACATAGAGGGCATATAGAGGGCTCGTAAAGGGTGCCCCGTCCGGTGGGCAGCACGGCGAAGGGGCGGCGCCTGGCAGTGTGGCTGGGCCGGCGGGACCACCGCTCCAAAGGAAAGCTTTTGGCTCGCCGCGGGGGGCGTGCGGCGCTACCTCTGTCGTCATTGGCAGTGGGCCGGGCGGACAGAGTGTTACTTGCCGCGGTTGGCAACAAGTCCTTCACGCGCTACTCGGTGATGACCGGCGAATACGCCTGGCGGCAAAAGGCGCGGAAGACCAGCATCCTGGACGGCGACGCCCCGCTGGCCATTGAGCCGGGGCGGCTCACGCTGCCGGCGATGCTCCGCCAGCAGGGCTACAAGACTGGCGTGGTGGGCAAATGGCATCTCGGCTTTGGCGACGGCCAGACGCCGGTGGATTTCAACGGCGAGATCAAGCCCGGCCCGCTGGAAATCGGATTCGACTATTGCCATATCATTCCCGCCACGGTGGACCGGGTGCCATGCGTCTGGATCGAGAACCGCGGTGTGGTGAACCTCGATCCGGCCGATTCGATCCGCGTGAGCTATGTCACCAACTGGTCTTCGAGGGCGGCACGCGGGTGCCGTTCATTGCCCGCTGGCCGGGGCGGATCAAGCCCGGCGTCACGGACCAGATGCTCGGATTGAACGACCTGCTGGCTACCTGCGCGGCGCTCAGCGGCGCCAAACTTCCGCCCAAGGCCGCCCCGGACAGCCTGAACCTGCTGCCGGTGTTGCTCGGCGAAGCGAAAAAGCCCGGGCGCACGGAAATTGTCCAGCATGGCATCTCCGGCGCGCTGGCGCTCCGGCAGGGTGACTGGAAGTACATCCCGGCCACGGGGGGCACCGGCGCGGCCGACATGGGCTCCGGCGCCAATCCGCTGGACCGGCGCTTTGCCGATCGCCGGATTCCCGAGCCGCTGCTGTTCGACCTCAAGGCTGATCCCGGCGAAACCAACAACCTCGCCAAACGAATGCCGGCCCAGGTCGCCGCCATGAAACAGCGCCTGGACGC
>Ga0172371_10012919_pt1 | contig 10926 bp, 12 predicted proteins | sample Lak12m_FD_114543 | JGI IMG/M metagenome (GOLD analysis project Ga0172371, IMG submission 114543) | Freshwater microbial communities from Kabuno Bay, South-Kivu, Congo - kab_022012_12m | ecosystem: Environmental > Aquatic > Freshwater > Lake | place: Democratic Republic of the Congo: South-Kivu... | reverse complement strand
TTGATTGATTAAAGAGTCAGTTATTTGAATAGGTTGATAGTCAGTAAATTCCCGTGACAAAAGTAGGATATCATCTTCTTGTGAAGTACTCATTATTATTCATGGCTATCGTCGTTTAAGGAACCCGCGCCTTTTAACTCCGATAAAATATTTTCAACATAAGAACGGACTTTTTCTAATGAAGCCACGAGTTCGTCTTTATTTTCAGTAGCATATTCCAATTTAAGCCTCTCAAGCTTCTCAACAAAATCATTACACGCCTTAAGAGCAGTTTTTATATTTCTTGGTGGTAAGAAATTTTCAAAGGCATCTGATATCTCAAGATCCTTTTCGTTTACAAATTGCTTCAATTTTTCCAAAAATTTATCTTCATCCTCCTTATTTTCTTTTACTCGACTATAAGCATCTCTTATTTTTCGAAAATCTATAACGCTCTTTATTTTTCTCTCATTCTTCTTGTAAAGAAAAGTTTCTATTATTTTTTCTCTTCCTTTTTCTTGAATAAAAAGAGGGAGCTTATCTTCATAAATGCTTAGAACAGGATAAGCCTCGATCCAAAAGTTAGCTGGGATTCTTTTAGAAGGATCCTTATCAAGTGACATTTCTTGAAACCGCACAGGATAAGATAAAAGCCATTTACATCGTTCTACCTGTGTTGGACTTAAACCAGTCAAAGAAGACAATTCTTTATTGTCGGTTTCTTTTAATTCGTTCATTATTTCCTTTAAGCTCAGAGCAGTAGGCATTAGTTCCCACTGTTCTCTAAAATTATGAATGGAAAACATATAGAGTACTCCATCTATTTTGCCTGGAGCATGTACAATGTTCGCAGGAATCTTGATTTTTACACCTTCTTCTTCGAGTTCTTTGCAACATAAATAGCGTCTTTCACCATCTAAAATAGAGTAAATTTCTTGACCCGGTTTTTTATAAACAGTAATTGGGACTAGAACGCCATGTTTACGAATACTTTCTTTAAGTTCATATAGGGGTATTGGGTCAAAAAGTCGTCTTGGATTTGTATAGCTTGTTTTCAGATCTGCAACTGTCAGTTGCTTAAGTACTCCGCTTGGAATAACTCTTTGCCTTGGATCCTTAACATTTGATATTTTCATAATTTGTTATAAATGAGAATTTCGTTTACGATCTTTCTATTAGCGGTAAATCCTGCAATACTTCTTCTAACAGAAACTGTCTCGTAGCTAAAGCCTTTCTTAAGCAAATTGGCTTCATCCGATTCAGCATAACTTACGACAAACTGGATTCCTCTCCTATCGAAATCTTGCATCCATTTTCTAAGTTGAATTATATCATTCCTACCAAACTTCGATTTGTCATATTCATTAAATATTTCTTTCGCACGAACGCTGAATGGAGGATCCATATAAACGAAGTCGCCACTTTTAATCTTCTTAAGAGTATCCTCATAATTATTTGCGTTTAATTCAGCATTTTTAAGTAAATTAGAAGCCGACATAAAAACTTCATCAGAAGGCATCAACCCTCTTTCATCACCACAATAAGGAACATTAAATGCGCCCTTGCTGTTCGTACGATATAATCCATTAAAACAATATCTATTTAAGTAAATAAATCTGGCAGCTCTTTTATTCGGAGTCAGTTTTTTAGGATCCAATGCGCGAATTCGATAATATTCTTCCTTACTCTTTTTCAGCTTTTTAAGTTCTCTTAGGACGGAAACAACATTAGTTGCTACCTGTTTATACGTTATAATAAGCTCTTCATTTATATCGCTTAATAGGGCTTTCTTGGGTGCTAGACTTAAAAAAAGGCAAGCAGAACCGACAAATGGTTCAACATATCGATTATAACCATTCCAAAATTTAGATAATATGGGAATTAATTGTCTCTTACTGCCAGCCCATCTTAAGAATGGTTGCGTATGGTTAACAGTCTTCTGGGCTATTTTCATAAAGGTCTGCCTCCTTCATTATTTAAGTATACGATATGTGATCGGTAATAAAAACTAAGTTAAAGTAATTCTTTTTTTACATATAAGTTCTGCGAAGCTGTCTTGTTTAAGATAGAAAACCATTCTAAAAAATATCTCTCAGCTTGACTCCAAAGTTCCGAAGTGATGTTCACCCTTCGCTCCGATAAAATATATCGGGGCTCCGCGTGGCAGGCCACCAACAAATTAAACTTCAGTATTGATGTCAGTCTGCTGTAAATATTTATCAAGCCGGTTCAAATTCCGTTATGTGACAAATAACGGTTGATGTCGGGATTGAGCTACGATCGGTATATCGCCTTTATGATTGGGATGTACACAGTAAGCCGATTTGTTTTCCATGGGAAAATTATATTCCAAAAATAGAATGTAGGGATAATTCATCCCACAGTTTTTATATCCTATAGTTGTGATATAATTTGTTATGAGTTGGAGTGGTGAACATGATGCTGATGGACGATTTATTTTTAGGGCGGACAATATCGTCCCAACTAGTATATCAAATGAAGCTTTTAGCCGGTTAAAATACTGGGGGATCGATGATGAGATAATCAAACAACTCAGATTGCATACGGGTGTATTTGCGGGACGATACGCAGGATGTCCAGCCAAGGTCGCCGCGATCAGAAAGGTTTATTATAATTATAATGGGGGCGATCCGGATTTTCCCAGGGCAGAAGTAACTGTTCCTCACTTTTTTGACGCGATGGGCCGGCTCCGAGGCGGTCAATGTGGAGATTTAAGTGCGCTTTTGCTGGCTAATTTGGAAATTTCCGGCATCAGCGATACCTTAAGAAGAAAAGGATTGTATGTTGCGCGCGTGTACGGGAAAAGCCCAACGCATTTTAACAAACTTGGGAGCTACCACTTGTGGTGTGGGATATTCAGATCCGAGCGGTTGCAACAAGCCGAATCCACGATCGTAATCGATCCTTCCTTTCAGGTGATAACTCTAACGGGGAACGGCTACACCGTCGATCAGCGCAACTACCCGATCACTGACACCGGTAATATTATACGTCATCCCGCGGCAGTTGTTCCTGTTTCTGATTTCAATGTCATCAAGGGAACATTAATTGAGCCGTATGGTAAATCTCCTCACTCTTTGATTTTGGGGATTTCCGCCGATGGACAGTTGGCCTATGGATTAGGTTTTGGAGAAAAATACGGAACGATTTTTCCCTTTACCGAGGCGTTGTGCGTTGACGGATCAACGAGGGTGATTGAATACTGTGATCCGCAAACTGAAAAAATTGTCCGACTGGCCTCAGGCGATTATTTTTTAAACGGCAACCAACAACAAGAGATGGGGTTGATACTCAGAGCAGCCCAAAAAATATCACTGACCGGTTCGGCCGTTGGGCAAGACCCATCGGTCATCTGCTGGAGCGGGCCCGTCCCCGCTTGTTATCGATCGGGAGTACGGCTGTCGTGACGTCATAAAAATCAGACCTCAGGTCAATCGCTTCGGCAAAGCCGACAGAAAAGAATATTTTTCGCATCCACCGACAGTCGAGAGGCGTCCGACCTCATAATTATTTTAAAAATAGGGTAGAATATTCTCATGTTTCCCCTCAAAGTCTCCCTGAAATATTACGTTTACACCATTCTTGCTCTTAATATATCGACCACAGTCCACCCGCCAGGTAAAGAAGCGGGGAAAAGTAAATAGCTATGACAGAACAAAAATTGGGAGGGGAAACAGACATGGTTTCACGCTTGGTTTATAGATTAAACATTCAGGCAAATACATTTCGAGGTGAGGTAGCGGACAAAAAGAGTTTTCCCGTCTTCTGAAAGCACTGTCTGTTTCAATCTTCCGTCGGGCAGCATAGTATGATCGTAAGATAGATAGGCGGTTGAGTCGGGGGGAAGGTCGGAGGCTCTTTCGCTCCAGTCTTCGGATTCAACCCACCGGTTATTCTGCCATCTTAAATACCTGAAAATTATGGTTTTTCCTGATGCTGTAAGGAGGGTTTGCTTGAGTTCGTGATTGGGAAATACCACTTCATCAAAAGAACGATAGGATCCGCCATTGGTCGGCAAGTCGGTTTCAGTTGCGTCCGTCCAAACAGACATATCTTTCCATTCCCGATCATTTTCCTTATTGTCTACCCAGGTCAAAGAGCGGAAATAGAGCCGATTGCCCTCCGAGGAAAGCACAGCCTGTCTTAATATTTTATTGGGTTGCATGACATGATTGATTGAATTAATCGAATCAATCCCGTCTGGAAAATCCATTTTCCTGCGGTTATTCCAACTCACCGGCGGGCAGGATAAAGAAATTTCGTTGGCTTTTGTTTTATTTACGGTATGATTTTTTTTCAGCGTCTGGATTGAAAAAAACATAGAGACTATAACTACTACCGCAAAAATTACGAATAAGATTTTCTGAGGGGATTTTGCAATTATTTTTATATTTAAAGGCATAGGTTTTTTATTGCATCTATACCGCTACGCAATCAAATTGCCAGCGGCATAACCGTTTGTACGCTCTCTCCCGCAGCTGCGAGATTGAGCTACGATCGGTATATATCTTATCAGACATTAGTTTATCAGAAAATGATAATGATTTGGGGTGGGAAGCTAAAGCTGATTGACCTGTTTTATCAAACTTCTCATGGCCAGATGATCCGGGGAAGGGTTGGTTATCTGACTTAAGTGATACTCGATTCCCCATAAACGCAGTAGGGTTGATCTGGTAGGATCAGACAGCCTTAGGCTTCGCGTCAGGGCAAAGATCAGCTCGGCCAAAGAGTTGCCTGGACCGGTGTATTGTCCCCAGGGCTCCCATTGGATTTCGGTTCCCTCGCTAAGAAAACCGTTGCGGCGGGCGGACGAAAGATGCTTTTGGATGATGTCGGCGCCGCCGGCGATCCGGACAACCGCGTTCATGTCCAGAGGCCGGTCGGCCAAAGGGAGCTGTTGACCGAGAGGAGTTAAACCATACCAGTCAAACCCCGCTATCAATTTTTCCTGCAGGCTGGGGTCTGTTTTCAGCATCTGTTCAATAAAACTGTCCACCTCCTGAAGGGTGGTAGGATTGGCAAGCGAGGAGGAAGGGCTGGGGACGCCGGGCGAATTAACAAGAAGCAGCGCGTCGGGAAAAAACCGGTGGAGTGCCGTTAGATTGGCGGCAAGAAAGTCGGCGGCCGCATTTAACTGACAATCTCCGGCAAAGGTGAAAGGCTCGTTGATGCCCTGAAGCAAATCACCGCCGGCCATGCGCCTCTTAAGACCGTAGGTTTTTTCCAGCGCTTCATAAAGCGCCTGATTATAAGCCAGCACCCGCCGGGCCAGAGAGTCGGTCAGCCGGATGGTGGTGTTGGGCGGAGGAAGGGTAATTCCCTCCAAAATAAATTGGCTGAAATGGTGCTCGGGGTAGCGTGCCACTTTAAATCCATCGATATTCCAGCAGATACGAAATCCGGCGTGTAAAAATTCCCGGATAAATCTGTCATAATAGCGAAAGTCAAAAGTATTGTTCGGACCCAACATCTTATTGCTGCGAAGACTGAGGCGCACATCCCGCATTCCCAGCTCCTGCTCGATAAAACGAACGGCATCTTGAGGTTTCATGGTAACCCCAAAATATTCCAACTGCTCGGGAGAGAATGAACACCCCAACCTTACGTGAGCAAGGGGCTGTTTGTTTTCCCGAAGGAAAGAGGCGGAAGTATGCGCCTGCGCTGTCCGCCAGTCCTGATTTAATTCCCGGATGGAATCAAACAGACGGCCAGATCCCTCCTTGCCCATGCAGTATAATGCGCCGGCCGCAGCACCGGCACCTAGGGTTTTAAAAAAAAATCTTCGGCTGAAGCGGGGTGTTTTCCCTGACTCTTCCATATTTATTGATGGTTATACCAATCCTCTTATGCCGTTACGCAATCAAATTGCTAGCGGTATATATATTCCTTAATCTTCTTTTCCTCCTCGCGCTTGATGTCGCGTTCCTTCTCCAGTTTCTTTTTTCCGATATCACCTCTTCCTTTGCAAAGGGAAACCTCCAGCTTAATCAGGCGCCCCTTACTATAGCAGGCAATCGGAACTATAGTTAATCGGTTGCCACCGGCAATTTTGGTCTTAAGGCGCACCAGTTGATCGTGATGAAGTAGGAGCTTGCGGGTCCGGCGCGGATCATATCCTTGAGGCCGGCTGAAACGGTAGATCGGGACATCGGCATTAACCAAAAGCGCCTCTTCGTTGACGATACGAACAAATGCGTTTTCCAGCCGGATATTGCCGGCGCGGATCGATTTCACCTCCGCCCCAATCAAGCTAATGCCGGCCTCATAGCTTTCCAGCTTTTCATAGTCGCGCGAGAAATGACGGTTGACGATTTTCATGACTTTATTGTAGCAGATAAAAAGACATCTCCTAAACATGCGATTGATCACTTGACAAAACGCACAATATAAACTATCATTTGGGTATGAGCTATATTATTCCCATTTCCGATTTACGACGCAAGTTTGGCGACGTTGAGGCGTTGTTACCCTACGTTGATCGTATAGTGTTAACCAAAAAGGGTCGTCCGTTTGCGGCGATTAGCGCTTTGCCCGAAGTGAAAAAAAACGTGATTGGTCGGTATGCCGGAGTTTTAAAAAAAACCGACCTTGATGATAACAAGGTTTGGAAAGAAGTGGAAAAACGGCGCTCACGCCCTAATGTCATCCGCTTATGAAAAGCTATTTGCTTGACACCTCCGTCATTATCGATTACTTGCGGGGAAAGTCAGAAGTGATAGGGTTAATTAATCAGCTTGATGGAAGAATTACCTCGAGTTATTTCTGCCTGGCGGAGTTAATGGAGGGAGCGGCGCGTTCAAATCAGCCAACTAAGGTAAAAAAAATCATCCTCGGTCTGTTTTCCGGATTTAATGAAGTTTACGGTTTGGAAGAGTCGGTCGCCGAGCGGTTCGGAAGCCTGCGTAAAGATTTAAAACAAAATGGGAAAGTCTGTGCGGATATCGATATTTTTTTAGCCGCCACCTGTTTAGTGCATGATCTGGTTTTGGTCACCCAAAACAAAAAACACTTTCGGCCGGTGCGGGATTTAATTCTAGCCTAAGATACCGACGACTTGATTATTTGCGGATCGAAAAATCTTCAAATATTTCTTTAACTTCCTGCCAGATGATCTCAACGTTTTCCACCCGCGCCACCGGCGGCCCGGCCTTAAGAAGTTTAATCATAGCCTCCGTCTGGTTTTTTTCTCCCTGAACAACGGCCTCGACGCCGCCGCCGGGACCAAAATATTCCGGCCGTTCAATGACATTGCGCACCCAGCCGGTGACCTGATTAAGTTTGGCCTGGATTTTGGCCCAGGCCCGGAAACCAACGCCAATGACGTCCCCAGAAATGTAAAGATGAGCCTGAGTCAACATATTTAGAATTTATTTAATCGCCGGGTCAACTGCCTTTGCTTTGTTTAAATACTGGCCGGCCAGCTTTTGATCACCATTGGCATGATAAAGTTGATAAAGCGCATATAATAAATCCCTCGATTTCGGATTTTTCGCAAGTAATTGTTCAAATTTGTTAATCAACTGTAATCTTTGCCACTGGTCGCCAAATACTGCAGTTCTAATCTCGCTGCCAAACTCAGCTTGGTACTGAGACATTTCCTGCGTGAAGTTGGGCAGATGTATTATTCTTTTTAAGAAAACAACGATGGCTTTGTGGTCACTTTTGATCACCCGGAAATAAAGGGGAGGGATCATTTGGGACGCAATAATATTTACCAATAAGAAAGAAAACAGGAGAGGCAATAAAAATTTTATCTTGCTGGCCATATTTTTTTGGATTCCTGCTTTGGCAGGAATGACAACGTTTCTATTTGATCCCTCAATATTATATAATTTTTTTATGGATACTGTTTATCTGCAAAGTTTGTCGGAGCGATTGTTGACATTGGTTTTTGCTGTGGTTGCAGCCATTACTGCCGGATTGATTACCTTTTTATTGTTCTACCTTTTGCTGGTTTTCTTGCGTCTGAAAAAACGCGAGCAGATTGCCCTTGAGATGCTGACTCTGGAGGTGCGTGTTTCCAAAGACAATGAGATTAAAATCGACGCCGCCGAGCAGATGTTTGCTTCATTTGCGGCGCTTAAAAAATCGGGTTTTTTCTCTTTTCTTGACTTGGATGATACGATTGCTTTTGAAATGGTCGGGAAACCCTCGGACATCCGCTTTTATGTCTCGGCCCCGAGCCGGATCATCGACCTGGTGGAAAAAACCATCTACGGATATTATCCGGCAGCCGACATCCGCCGCGTCGATGAGCCCAATATTTACAGCGAGCAGGGGAAGGTGGCGATGGGAGCCTTTGTCACCAAAGACTATCCGTATATGCCTTTAAAAACCTATAAAGATTTGCCGACCGACTCGCTTGGCGCTTTAACCTCGGCCCTGTCAAAAATCGGCGAGGGGGAAGGAGCGATTGTTCAAATTCTGATCCGCCCAACTGCCGGCAAATGGAAAAAACAAGGCAAGTCTTATGTGGCCTCGGTGAAAAAGACCGAAGCCAATCCTGAGAAAGCCACCTTTAAAACCGATCCTAAGGTGTTGGAGAAGATTGACGATAAGGCGTCACGTTCGGGTTTTGAGACGGCCATCCGTTTTGTGGTTTCGGCCAAAACCAAGGATATGGCCGAACTGCACCTGCGCAATATCAAAACCGCCTTTTCCCAATTTAACAGCGATTTAAATTCGCTTAAAGGGGCAAAAATTTGGTTTAAGGGCGGATTTATGATTAACTTTATCTATAAATTTTTTCCGGTGTTGGAGTTTTCCTTTACCCGCTCCACCTCGATTTTATCGGCCGATGAGATGGCCTCAATTTTCCATTTTCCCAATAAAACCGTCGAAACCCCCCATATCCAGTGGCTCAAAGCCAAAACCGCGCCGGTGGCAGCCGAGGTGCCGGAGGCGATGGGGACCGCGATCGGATTCGGGTATTATCGGGGAGTGAAGCGGCCGGTGGCGATCGGTTTTAAAGACAGGCAGCGCCATGTTTATATCATCGGGAAAACCGGGACAGGCAAATCCGAGCTTTTAAAGGAGATGATCAAACAAGACATCAGGGCCGGTTATGGTGTCTGCGTGATGGATCCTCACGGAGATTTGATTGACGACACGATCCGTTATATCCCACCAAATCGGGCCGAGGACGTGATCTATTTTGACCCTTCGGACATTGAGCGGCCCATGGGTTTAAACCTGTTGGAGGCCAAAACCGAAGAGCAAAAACATTTCATTACAACCGCCATCATCAATCTGATGTATAAGCTGTACGATCCGCAGCGCACCGGCATTATCGGCCCGCGCTTTGAACACGCGGTGCGCAACGCGATGTTGACGATCATGGTCGATTCGGGAGCGACGTTTATCGAGGTGGTGCGGGTGTTGACCGATTCCAAGTATGTCCAGGAACTGTTGCCGCGGGTGCAGGATCCGATTGTCCGGCGCTACTGGACCGATCAGATCGCCCAGACATCGGACTTTCATAAGTCCGAGGTGTTGGATTATATCGTCTCCAAATTCGGCCGATTTGTCACCAACAAAACCATGCGCAATATTATCGGACAGTCCAAGTCGTCATTTGATTTTCGAAATGTCATGGACGAGGGGAAAATTCTTCTTATCAATTTGTCCAAAGGTAAACTGGGCGAGGAAAACTCCAGTTTCCTGGGACTGGTGCTGATCCCGAAAATTCTCATGGCGGCGATGAGCCGACAGGAAATGACCGAGGAAAAACGCCGCGACTTTTTTTTGTATGTGGATGAGTTTCAAAACTTTGCCACGCCCGATTTTGCGACAATCTTATCGGAGGCAAGAAAATATCACCTGAGTTTGACCGTGGCCAATCAGTTTATCGGTCAGATGGATGAGGAGGTAAAAAACGCGGTTTTCGGCAATGTGGGGTCGCTTATCTCTTTTCGGGTCGGCGTCACCGACGCCTCCTATATCCAGCGTGAATTTCAACCGGTCTTTGGCGAGTCGGACCTGATTAACATCGAGCGTTTTCATATTTATATGAAAACCATCGTCAACAACGAGCCGGTGCCGCCATTTTCGGTAGATTTGACCAAGGATTTTAAAAAGTTGCAAGCCGAGGCCAACGATAAAATCGCCCAGGCCGTAATCCAGCTGTCGCGTTTAAAATACGGCCGGCCGCGCGAGTTGGTCGAGGCCGAGATCGTGCAAAGGTCACATTTGTAAAATGCAAAAATATCAAACAAGTCTCTCTTTCAAACAACAGTTAACCGATGATGTGTTTTTATTTCGGTTTCAGTTGGTCGAACCGAAAACTCTGGTTTTTAACGCGGGTCAGTACATGATTATGTTTGTTCCTCAGGCAAATGGGGAACCGGCGCGGCGGATTTACTCGATCGCCTCGCCCGTTACTCAAACTGACAGTTTTGATCTGCTGATTAAATTGGTTCCCGGCGGGATTGCCTCGGAGTTTTTGCGTGGTTTAACAGTTGGGCAGAGCGTGATTTTTCAGGGGCCGGCCGGCGTTTTTACTCTTCAAGAAAACCCGCGCCCCAAAATATTCTTGGCGACAGGCACCGGTATTGCGCCGATATTTTCAATGATTAAAAAAGTTATCGGTGACCAGTTATCAGTTATCAGTTATTTGTTTTGGGGACTGGCGAATTATCAGGAGGTTTATTTGTTTGATCAATTAAAAGCTATCACCGAGATCAATCCCAACTTCAAATTTACCATCTGTCTGTCGCGGGAAAAAGACCTGTCAACGATCCCGGCGGATGATCAAAAATATTTTACTTTTGGTCATGTTGACAGTTGTTTTAATATGTTACATGCTTCATGTTCCATGTTCCATGACTCTGATTTCTATCTCTGCGGCCAGCGGGAGATGGCCGGAGCCGTCGGACAGCAGCTTCTGGATCAACGGATTTCTCCCTCACGGATTATTGCCGAGAAGTT
>Ga0172371_10012918_pt1 | contig 10926 bp, 7 predicted proteins | sample Lak12m_FD_114543 | JGI IMG/M metagenome (GOLD analysis project Ga0172371, IMG submission 114543) | Freshwater microbial communities from Kabuno Bay, South-Kivu, Congo - kab_022012_12m | ecosystem: Environmental > Aquatic > Freshwater > Lake | place: Democratic Republic of the Congo: South-Kivu... | reverse complement strand
TCATATCCTTGCATTATTTCCTGTACATCTTTAATTTCAAAGAAATTATCTTTGATAGGATATATGATTTCATCATCAGTCTGGGGAATTAACTCGCTGCTTGAAATGTAAGGTCCCGTATTCGATTGTTCCATTACATAGTTAAGATAAAGCACATTCTCGCCAAAAGATTTTATTTTACGTGATAATTCTCTGGCAATCGTAGTTTTACCCTCGCCGTTTCGCGTACTGAAAACCAGGATATATACAGGTTTTTTCTCCTGATTGATATTGGCTTTAGTCAAGGCCAGCTTTATATTCTGTGCGATCATCTCAACAAGCCGGGGGATTATGAATCCAATATCCACAGAATATATTTGCTTGACAATCTTCGGATAGACTCCCGCTACTTTTAGTTTGATAAACTGTTCAGCTCTTTCTGGTGTTTTTATTGTATTGTCAAAATACTCCAGGGCGATAAGGATCGCAATAATTAGTATCAGTCCGGCCAGATATGCAAGCAGCACTAACAGGAGAGCCCGTGATTTCATTGGATTAAGCGGAAAGTACGGGTAGTCAACGACTTTAATATTTGTAGATAATTCATCGTCCTGTTGCCGGAGTTTGGCAAGGTTTAAATCACGAAGTAATTGCAGAAATTCATTCTCATTGACACCTATCAGACGTTCAAACCGCTTCATTTCAGCTCCCAATGGCGCAAATATTTCGTAAATCCGCTGAAATTGTTTTTTCCGTTCAGCAAGAACCCGAAGTGCTGCTTTACTTTCTTCGTAAATAATCACATTGCTCAGCCATGCATTCAACAAGCTGTTAACAGGCAATCCTTCAACACTGTTATTTACTCTGTATAACCTTTCTATATTATCCTTGATAGCCTGTTTTATATTGTCAACCCTTGCTTTAAGAGCAGACAGTTGATTTATAGTTGCAGAATCATTCCCCAGATCAATCTCAATATTCGCAATCTGCATGGTAGCTTCCGCTAACTCTGACCTCAACTGCAGGATGGAAGTGGTATTGATTGTTAACTGGGCATGTGTTTCCAGTTTCTTTTCGATAATTTTCAACGCACCTTCCGCAGCCGAATAAGCAATCTGTTTGTTCTGGTAATCTACGTCGAGGTTTTCTTTTTGCCCGGCAATTGCTTTAGTTTGTTCATAGTAATTGATCAGGTTATTCCTGGAATTGAACATCAGAAGATCTCTTTCATTTTTCTTCAACCGTCTTGCAGCATCTTCCAACTGGCGTTTGAAATAGGCTATCACGGCATCAGTCTGGTTCTGTTTCAGCATCTTATAGTTTCTGACGAAAACTTTTGTAAGAAAAATAAGTGTATTTTGACAGATTCCGGGATCGGAGCTTATATAAGAGATGGTAATCAGGTCGCTATTCTGTATTCTGAGAATACCAACTTTGGAGAGAGCGTTGATGCTATAAAACGGATCATCAGAACTCCAGAGTTTATATATAAAATTATAGTTATTCTGGTGGGCATAATCAAGCAATCTTCGTACCGCCCTTTCAAACGAAGTATTTGTATCTGATTCACCCCGGAGCCTTGTGGAAATGGTTTCTGAGCTTAAGTTATAGAAATCTTGAATATCAGATGATTCTTCAAGAGTATCCTCAAAAGCGGGTGCAGGTTCGGGAAACTGATCTGACACCGGTGAAGGTTGTGGGTTGATTTTATTTTGTGCGATTATTAATCGTTGCCCGACGGCAATGGAATTGTTGGATAAGGCGTTATATTCCTTTAGTTCAATTGTGCTTAATCCGTAAGCTTTAGCAATAGAGTAAACTGTCTCACCCCGTTTAACAACATGGTAGCTGCCTAATACCCTTTGATCAGGTGAACTGTCATTATAATCAATATTGGCATCCTGTCCGGTATTCTGTTGGTCAGAAAGTGAATCACTATATGATGTTTTCTGAGTGGGAGGTTTATAATATCTGTCCCTTGATCGTTTCTCTCTTTTAACCAGATTAAGTACATCAGAAGGAACTTTGTTCATCAAATCTTCATAATTCTCTTTTGAGATATATCTGGTATCATAATGATCAAGCATGAGGTGTTGAACAAGAAGCCTGACTGAGACTTCTTCAAGGGTTTGACGGGCTCTGATCAGATTGAGTAAATTATCGTAGGCAGCATTACTTGCATTAATATCAAGTGTGATGTCCTGTCTTACTGAATAACCTGATGCTATTCCTGTATAGATGGTCGTCTCACAAAGATATCTTGTTTGTTTTTTCCTGGTTATAAAATATACAATTGAAGCTAAGAGCAACGGAAACAGGATAATCAACAGGATGTGCCTTTGAAGAATTTTTATTATGTGAATTAATTTCATTATTCAATTTTGGTTACTATGTTGAATTTTATCCCGACAATTTCTTGTAGAATCATATAAGCATTATAAAACTCACTTCTTGCTGTTTCAAAATCCGTAACCGCTTTTCTATGCATTTCAGAAATTCTTGCCAATTCATACAATGTAGTTTGTCCGTTCAAAAATTCTTTTTCACCCATATCTTTCTGAAGTGAGGTGTAAGTAACATTTTCATTGGCACTCTTTAATATCCTTTGGTTAATAATTAACTGATTATATCTTAATATCATTTCTTTCCGCAATTCCAGAATCTGGGATTCTTTAACAGAAATTGCTTTTTCGAGTTTTTTAGTAGCATTTTTCACCTGGTTATTCAGATCAGCAAAAGCCAGCATGGGCAATCTGATACTGACTCCTGCCCCTAACCGGTTATTATTCTGATCGGTCAGTATTTGGTTAGGATTTGAATTTATCACTTCATTTGTCGTCAGCCCGGTGTAAAAATCTTTATAGGCGGCGGCATCAATATAAAAGTTAGTCATCCATTGGCGGCGTGTTGTCTTGATTTCATATTTGGCAATAGCAATATCTGCATCAGATGTTTTCAGATAGGGTGAATGAATAATTGCTGAGTCAATCAGGTCTTGCAACGGGGGTATCCTCAGCGTAATATCATCAAGTAGCGGATTGAAGGTTATTGTCGAATCCTTACCCTGAGTAAAAGAGACCGCTGGGAGAAGTATCAGATAAAATATAAACAGATAGCGATATCTTGTTTTCATAATTGGCAGGAATTTTTCGTTGCAATCATTCTATACATTTTCTTTTTGGATTATTGCGGTAAATGTCCTGAAAATGATTTTAAAATCTCCCCAGAAAGAGTTGTGTTCAGCATAATAGTTATCAAGTGCGAACCTTTCTTCCTCAGACATTGAGCCCGTGCAACCTCTTTTCTCAACCTGCCACAGCCCGGTTAGTCCAGCCGGAGCACGGAATCTTCTGCTCCACTTCTTCTTCGTCAGTGCTTCGGCTTCATTTAGCGGTAATGGCCGGTTGCCTACGACCGACATATCTCCTTTTAAGATGTTGAATAACTGAGGAAGTTCATCAATACTTGTCATTCTGATGAATTTCCCGACTTTGGTAATTCGGGGATCATCCTTTATTTTAAGAAATGCTTTTTTGACGTTCCGCCGTTTATTGGCTAACCGTTCACAAATTTCTTCACCATCGTAGTAAACAAGAGGCGAGCATGTCTTCCCATTGGTTAATTTGGCACATTCAGAACATTTTTCTTCAACTGTGTCGCTTATATATTGATTAAGATGTGCAACTTCCTTCAACCTGTTATCGGCATCAGGATACATTGACCGGAACTTGTAAAAATCGAATATTTTATAATTAGCCCCGACTCTTTTTGAAATATAATAAACACGACCTTTTGATTCGAGGCTTATTGCGATCAGTGTCAGTAACATTATAGGAGAAAGGATCAAGATGGCTGAGCAAGCAACGAGGATATCAAAAAGACGTTTGGCAACAGGGGTTTTATATGGTGTCATTTCTTCATCCTGAAGATTTAAAGGTAGGGGTATATACTCCGATTTAAATTTCATCAGGAATAGAATACGGTTGTACAGGTTTGATATATTTACATCTTTTTGATAAAAATCATCAATTCCTGCATTATATGCTTCAATCCTAAGCGGATTATCCCTGACAAAAGAAATAAGGATGAAGGGTGCCTTTTGGTAAATCTTGTAGAGTTTGAATTTTTTAAAGAAACTTAGACCGTTGATACCTGGAAGACTGTATTCACAAATTATTGCATCAAGCTGTTGCATTTCTTTATGAATTATCTCAAATTTGGTTTCCTTATCGAGATCGAACAGGCCGAAATCGTTATTAGTCATCCAAAACAAGGCAATCAGCCCATTTTTTTTAACAATAAGTTCAAAAAGGTCATTATTTTGAAGAAGATCAATTGTTTTCTGATCATTTCCGATATATAATATTTTCAGACGCTGATTGCCGGTTTCCTTCATATGATCCCTAAGTCCCTCTTCGTTGAGTGTAGCGGTCAATTGTCTCCAGTCGTCGTTTTATTCTTGCTATAATTTCCTTTGGATTAAAAGGTTTTAGGATATAATCATCAGCGCCCATTTCAAAGCATTTTATTTTATCAGCGCTTTCTTCCTTTCCTGAAAGCATTATCAAGGGTATTTCTTCAAAAAAACCACTTTCACGGATTCTTCTGATAAATTCAAAACCGTTTAAAACAGGCATTTCAACATCACAAATAATAACATCCGGAAGATTACCTGATTGAAGGTAAAATAATGCATCCATTCCATTATTCAAGGTAGTTACCTCAAAATCTTTATTGAATGTATTTTCAATGATAAACCGGATACTCTTTTCATCATCAATGGCGAGTATCTTTTTCTTCATGAAGCTGTATTTTGGTAAGCAAATATATTCTATTTTGAAGGAGAAGGTCAAAATAGATATTAACAAAAACGGGAAAGTTATCGACTGAATAACCTTTGTACAGGTGAGGTTTACTGATTTGTTTCCAGTAATTTCTGAAGGGCGAATAATTCATCCCTGAGTCGTGCAGCTTCCAGAAAATCCAATGATTTTACAGCATCCTCCATGGCTTTCCGGGTCTTTTGAATCATCTTATTTATTTTATCCTTTGATAAATAACTGATCACCGGATCAGCAGCCACGTTTATTGTGTCCTTTTCATAATATGCTTTTGGAATTAATCCGGGAGAATCAACGAGTGAAGTTTGCCCCAATATGTCATTTTTATTTTTGAAAATCTGAGTAGGGGTAAGGTTATTTACTATATTGAAGTTAATTTGCTTTTCTCTCCTTCGGTTGGTTTCATCCATCATCCTTTTCATAGAATCTGTTATCTTATCTGCATAAAGAATTACTTTACTGTTCAGATTTCTTGCTGCCCGTCCTGCCGTCTGTGTAAGTGACCGTTCAGAACGAAGAAATCCTTCCTTATCCGCATCGAGTATTGCAACAAGAGATACTTCAGGGAGATCAAGACCTTCCCGGAGAAGGTTTATCCCTATAAGAACATCAAATCTGCCGAGACGCAGATCACGCATGATCTCCACTCTTTCCAGGGTTTCAACATCCGAATGGATATACCGGCATTTTATACCCAGCCTGATAAAATATTTAGAAAGCTCTTCAGCCATTCTTTTTGTAAGAGTTGTTACCAGAATCCTTTCATTTATTTTTATACGTAGGTTGATTTCATCGAGAAGGTCATCTATCTGATTCTGGCTTGGACGAACCTCAACAAATGGATCAAGTAAGCCTGTAGGCCGAATAACCTGCTCGACTACAATACCTTCACATTTTAATAATTCATAATCAGCAGGTGTCGCACTGACAAAAATAACCTTGTTGACAAGGGCTTCAAACTCATCAAATTTAAGAGGTCTGTTATCAAGGGCTGAAGGTAACCGGAATCCATACTCTACAAGGGTTTGTTTGCGCGATCTGTCGCCTCCGTACATGGCCCTGATCTGCGGCATTGTTACATGACTTTCATCAACTACCAGCAAATAATCATCCGGAAAATAATCTATCAGACAATATGGCCTCGATCCTGGAGAACGTCCATCAAAATAACGGGAATAATTTTCAATTCCTGAACAATAACCCAGTTCACGCATCATTTCAATATCATAACTGACGCGGTCTTCCAGCCTTTTTGCATCAAGGAATTTACCATTCTCCTTAAAGAAATCAACTTGCCTGATAAGGTCTCCGTGGATCTCTGTCAGGGCTTGTTTCATTTTATCCTGCGAGGTGATAAAAATATTTGCCGGATATATTTTCAGATCTGAATGCTTCTCAATGGTACGGCCGGTCGCAGGATCAAAGGATTCAACAGATTCAATCTCATCACCGAAAAAAACAATTCTGAATGCGATATCCAGATAAGCAGGAAATATATCTATTGAATCACCCTTTACCCTGAATTTACCTCTTGAAAAGTCAACTTCTGTCCTGGAATACAGACTATTGACCAGAGACAAAAGGACTTTATTCCTGCCTGCTTTTTCCCCGACTCTCAGGTGTATCACATTTTGATTGAAATCGTCCGGATTGCCAATTCCGTATATACACGAGACCGATGAAACAACAATAACATCTCTTCGACCGGAAAGCAATGAGGAAGAAGTACTTAACCTCATCTTTTCAATCTCATCATTAATCGAAAGATCCTTCTCAATATATGTGTTTGTTACCGGAATATAGGCTTCAGGCTGATAATAATCATAATAGGATACAAAGAACTCAACAGCATTCTCCGGGAAGAATTGCTTAAACTCCCCATAAAGTTGAGCTGCAAGAGTCTTATTATGACTGAATACAAGAGTTGGTTTTTGAACCTGCTCTATGACATTTGCAATTGTAAATGTCTTCCCCGATCCGGTAACACCCAAAAGTACCTGACACGGATCACCGCGTTTTATTCCTTCAACCAATTGTTTTATAGCATCAGGTTGATCTCCTGTGGGAATAAAGTCAGATTTAAGATGAAACTTCAAGGAGAAATAAAATTAATGGTTAAAATTAAGGGTTGCAGCAATAGGATAATGATCAGAGAGATCGATTTCAAATTTTCGGTAACCGGATGCAGAAAACAGATCACTGAAAAGAATATAATCGATCCGGAATGCAGGTAATTTCCCGGCATATGTCGCTCCAAAAGTCCCATATCCGGCGCTTTTAAATGAATCATGCATACCGGACACAAGTTGTTTATAAGTGTATGAGAAAGGGGTATCATTAAAGTCCCCACAGATAATAACAGGATAGGGACAATTTTTGATATCATTCACAAGAATATCCACCTGCCGTGCGCGAAAAATAAAAGCTTTCCTCAGCTTCCACATTATCTTTTGAGAACCTACTTTAATGGGTGTGGTCTCAGCACCGGGACCTGTCAGATTAGAATAAAAAGACATGTCTTCGTCACCAAACCGTATGGATTCCAGGTGAAGATTATAAACTCTGATCGTATCGTAATCAAAGACAATGTCAGTATAAATGGCAAAATAGTTCTTCCCCTCGAGTCTGAATTCTCCGGAATTTATAATCGGATATCTTGAAAAAGTTGCAATTGCGTTTATTTTTGTTTTATCCCAGAAATCCTGGTAATTTTTAAAATAGTAGTATTGCAGATCAAGTGCCTTTGTAAACCTTGAGATAGTCCTTGTATATTCCTGTCCGATGGCGTAGAACTCCTGGATACAGAAAATATCACCGCGGTGTTTGGAGAGAAACTCGGTTACCTTGCTCCTTGTTACCGGAATGCTTTCAGTTCTTTCTTTACCGTACAGACTATGTACATTATAACTAAAAACCGACAGGGCTTTTGTTGTTTCAGGTCTTACACGTGCAAACCTGAAAGGATAAAACGAAGTCAGCTGGTTCCATCCTAAAAAGATGATTATTAATGACAGGAAGACATACTTTTTCCAAAAAAATATCCAGACGAGTACAAAAAATAAATTCACGACAAGAAAAACCGGATAAGCTAAACCGAAAAATGCGAAAATCCACATTTCCCCGGGACTGATAAAGGCAGCTGCATAGGAAATAAGCAGGCATATCCCGGATATAATGTTCATGATAAGAAGAACAATAATAAACCAAGACTTTTTTTTCTTCAATGACATCCTGATTATTTATTTTTTTCCTGATGTCCTGAAAAGAAATTCTTTTTCCTCTCTGGAAAGACTGTCATAACCTCCTTTGGAAATTTTTTCAAGAATCTCATCAGTCCGTTTTTGCCGTTCGGCTTTTTGAAAATTATATGCCTCATCTGTTAAAGGTCGTGACGGGCTTCCTTTGTAAGAGTCAAAATGTTTTCTTTTCCTGGAAAGCAGATCGCCAAATAATCTAATTTTGCCAGAAGGAAGAAATTGAATGTACAGGAATCCAAATAATGCGCCACCGATATGTGCAAGATGTCCACCTGAATTCCCGGCAGGGATCATAAAAAAATCGAAGACAAACAATATGATCGCCAAATAAATTATTTTTATTTTTCCAAGAAATAGAAGATTCAGCGAGTAATTTGGCATAAAAAAGGAGATTGCAGCCACTACAGCCATAACAGAAGCCGATGCGCCGAGAGCGTATGATCTTGGAAGCATGGCTGAAAACGCCGGGAACAGGTTAAAAGCAATTATATAAAGCAAGCCTCCTGAAATTCCGCCAAAAATATAGACGAAAAGCAGTTTTCTGCCTGTCAGGTAATCGAGAAAAATTTTCCCGAACCAGTAGAGCCATAGCATATTGAATAAAATGTGCCAGAAGTCAATGTGAAAAAACATATATGTCAGGAACGTCCAGGGCATTGTTATCAACTTTGGTAGTGATGCCGGCAGGGCAAGGAAGCTGAACATCCGGGTGATAGCTATTGATGAATCCGGTTCGTTATAAAGGAATAAAAACACTCTCACAATCTGTACAATTATCCAGATTCCGGTGTTAATCATAATCAGGACTGCAAGGACTGATCCCTGGCTGAAAAACCGTTTCAGTCCGTCGAAGATATTTGGATTTTGGTAATACATTTGATTCATAAGATAATTCTAAAATACTGCTTTTTTCTTCCAGTAAAGAATCAGTACAAACCCAAATATCATTCCACCGAGATGGGCAAAGTGGGCAACATTATCGTTCGGATTGTTGGATATCCCAGAAAAAAGTTCTATTGCTCCATACAGTATAACAATCCATTTGGCTTTAATCGGGAAAAGGAAATAGATAAAGACCAGCATATTCGGGAACATCATGCCAAAAGCCAGAAGAATTCCATATACAGCTCCTGATGCGCCAATTGTAGGTGTGCTGACTTGATCCTGCCATAATTGAACTATATATTCGCTGGATTGAAGCACATATTTCTGGTCAAAGGGATTATTGTTCCATTCTGACAGAAAAGCTTTAAGTTTTTCAAAAAGATCCCTGCTGTGAGGTGGAAATTGGTTCACATAAGAAACAAAGGAGTCGATTCCCGGATTTGAAATATATGCATTCATGGCGTGCTCGGCAGGGAGGAAATGCCACCAGCTGACGGCGATCTGAATTATTCCGGCTCCGATTCCTGTGATCACGTAATAGGTCAGGAAGCGTTTTGGCCCCCATACATTTTCGAGCAGGTATCCAAACATCCACAGGGCGAACATATTCCAAAGGATATGGCCAAAGTCAGCATGTAAAAACATGTATGTTACCAGCTGATAAGGGCTGAAAAGATCAGATTTAAAAAAGTGGAGTCCTAATAGATTATCAAGATCTATACCGAAGGCATCGTTAAAAGAAATGGTTGCCAGAAAGAACAAGCCATTAATAATCAGTAAATTTTTAACAACAGGCGGAAGCAGCTTAAATCCGGTCGGGCTATATTGCTGATTGTTCATTAATAAATCAGTTAAATTTTAAATTTTCTTGTTAACTCGTCAAATGAAAGAAGTAATAGAGTTGGCCTGCCTTCAGGTGAAAGATCCGGAACGGAGCAGGAGAACAGGTTTTCGCGGATTGATTCAATTTCAACCTGTTCTAATTTCTTTCCACGTTTAACGCATAGTCTTTTAGCCAAATTTCTGGCTAATAACTGGTCATATTTTATTTTACTATCCGGTACCTGGCTTTTAATTCCTTCGAGGGTAGATTCGATTATTTCGTTTAATTTTGAGATATCGATTGCGGAAGGAGTTGTATGGACAACGAAGGTATTCTTGCCAAAATCAGTTATATCAAATCCCATTTCAAGAAAAGATTTCAGACATTCTTTCAACATAAGAGCATCATCCGGAGATAATTTGATTGTACAGGGAATTAAAAGTTTTTGTGATCCGCTCGACTGTTTTGAAGAATTATTCAGGAACCTTTCGTATAAAATACGCTCATGGGCATATTGCTGGTCTATCACAACAACGCCTCTTGTTGTTGATGTAACTATGAAAGAGTCTTTTACCTGGAAACAGGGTTTTAAATTTTGATCATCAGGATTTTTAATTGAGGCCTCGGGCTCAAAAAATTTCCTCCACTCATCTGCCTGCCTGCCTTCATGATGAGAAAACTGGAAATGCGCCTGGGTTGTGCTTTTTTTTTCAAACGGATTAAAATCCGGATCTACGGCTATAGTTGGTTGTTTGATGGTGTGATGCTCAGGAACAGGATGGATATCGAGACTTTGTTCCAGTTCGAAATCCAGGGTAGGTGAAATATTGAATTTCCCTATGGTTTGTTTGATTGCTGCATTCAGAATGGCATAAATACTCTTTATCTCCTGAAAATTTATCTCGGTCTTGGTGGGATGGATATTTACATCAATTGATTTAGGATCCAGTCCGAAAAAAATGAAATAAGTCGGAAAAGCGTCAGACGGAATTAACTGCTTAAAGGCGTTTTCAACTGAGTGGTGAAGATAGGGATTCTTCATAAACCGACCATTGGTAAAAAAGTACTGCTCTCCCCTGGTTTTTTTCGCAAATTCCGGTTTGCCTATGAAACCGCTGATATTAATCAGGGCAGAATTTTG
>Ga0172371_10012916_pt1 | contig 10928 bp, 7 predicted proteins | sample Lak12m_FD_114543 | JGI IMG/M metagenome (GOLD analysis project Ga0172371, IMG submission 114543) | Freshwater microbial communities from Kabuno Bay, South-Kivu, Congo - kab_022012_12m | ecosystem: Environmental > Aquatic > Freshwater > Lake | place: Democratic Republic of the Congo: South-Kivu... | reverse complement strand
CAACTGGTGCAGAAACCCCAATCCCAACTTTTCCATTAAGCCTGTAAATATCATTACTATTTTTTGTCCAGTCGCCGTCGTCGAGGTTTGACTGGGCTGTCCAACCTGCATTTCCATTAATATCCAGTGAGCGTAACACATATCCGGTTATACTTCTGGATGAATCGTCCGGTGCGACACCTGGAATTTGTAATGAAGTAGCTTTAATTCTTCCATTTACATCCAAAGCTGTAGCAGGGCTTGTGGTATTAATTCCTATTCTGCCCCTGTCCGAAATAAATATTCCCTGGTTGTTATAATTAAACAGGGTCAACCCTCTTTCACTCGGAGAAACAATACGCTCCGTTTCGATACAATATCCATTTTGCTGCTTTATATTTCCTGCGATTTCAAGCTTTTCGGTGGGTTGGTAGGTTCCGATGCCTATATTACCTGTGTAAAACACAAATTTATCTCCAGTTAAAAACTCCAATCGGGTTGGGGAATATTTTAACCCGTAACTTGATGTTCCAAGCCACAGATAAGCACTCCCTGACGATGATGAAGGTTCAATAAGTACGGATGCTGTTTCATTGTTGTCAGCTTTGATGTGGAGTTTAGCCTGAGGATCGGTTACGTTGCCGATACCAACTTTACCTGTGTAACCAACACCTTGAGCTTTTTGAATAAATAATGTAGATAAATTTGAGTTAAAACCAATCATTAAAGAATTAGAAATACCGTTTTGCAGGTAATTAGTCTCATTGTAACCACATCCTATAATCATTGCAGGAGATGTAATTGTTTGGAGGTATCTGCCTATAGCTACTGAGCTTGCACCATTTGATGTAACAAATTTCCCCAAAGCAATCGAATAATTTCCAACTGCATTTGTACTAAGACCTACAGCTAAAGATGCCTGTCCCGAAGCAATTGACGACATACCACCTACACTGGCATAGTTGCCTGAAGGATTAGAATTGGTATCACATTGGACACATTGTGTATGTGCATTAAAATAACTGAAAATTATAACTAAAGTGATTGTAATTTTTACAATTGTTTCCATTACCTCTTGTTTTAATTTAAATTTTTACTAATTTACCGTTTTGTATTATGCGAAAATTATCAGTAATTTGATAATAATAGAATCCGGGAGACAAACGAGCAGTTTTAAAAGTTTCATTAGGAAGGTCACTGATAAATTCGTCCAGAACCAAATTCCCTCGTGAATCAAATAAATTTAATGCTAATCCTAATCGCATTGTCTCTGTTTTCAATTCATCCCTGAATGGATTGGGATACACAAATACATCCATGTCATTTTCTAAGGGTGTTTCTTCGGCATTGGTAAGGATGTCCTGTGGCATCACTTTTAGTATATAGCCATCATGGTTGGCAGCACCGTTATAATCTGGTATCATACCTGTCATTAGGCAACCCCCATCCGAGGTAGCCATCAAATCATAAAACCAATATCGCATAGCACCCCCAAATACTTTCAATCCTTTTAAGTTTAAATCAGAATCGAATATGTGTATACGAAAAACCTCTGACCCCGGAAAGCTAGTTGGAATCCCTTCAAAAGTTGCAATCCAAATGTTGTTTTCATCAGTAAAGTCAAGGCCGTTGTTTACTGGGATATATACACTTTCATCATAAAAAATAAGCGTATCTCTAAGCATATTTAAATCCGGATCCATAATTTTCACATAAAGGTCCTGGTTAGCCGGTTCCGTGTTAGCCCTGTCGGCAACGATCAGATTTCCGCTCGAAAGCCATTTTGCTGAGAGGGGTGTTGAAATATAATGGTCGGGGTCGATCACACTTACCTGGTTTGTGATATTCAAATTGAGGTCGAGTTCAACCCATTCCTTTAGAAATCCTGCTGTACCGGTAGCAAAACTACTCATCAGAATATAACCGGTACTATCATAATTGTATAGGAAGGCACCGTAAGAACCAACATCTTTCCAGCTTTCGTAAAGTTTAAATTCCAACAAATCGCCCTCAAGATTTATTCTTGAAATATACAAAAGATTATTGTAACTATACATTGAGGAATCAACTTTGCCCTGGATTAATAAATTGCTGTCGGGATCAATCAGGAAGTTAAGCAATGAATGGTGATTGTAAGGGTCGGGTATGGTGTGCGTTTTTTCCCAAACCAAATTAAGATCTTGGTCCAACTCGCATACATAAGTAATGTTATCGTCATATTTTGAAACGGTATCCGTTAAAGTTCCTAAAATAAAATAGTTACCATTCGTCTTTTGCAATCCATAATTAAATTCATAACTTGTATCAGGTTTTGAGAATGTTTTTTCGTTAATAATATTCCCATATAAATCAATTTTCATTATTAATGCTGAAACAGAATCAGGACCATAATTTCGATTTTTACCTCCTATCGCAATATAATTCCCAATATCATCCTCAAAGGTGTAGCAAAGAAATTCATTCTGAATACTGCTTTGAATAAATTCAAACGATTCCTGCGGAAATGCTGTTATCTGTCCCAATAGAATAACTAATCCAATGGCAATTCGAATCTTTTTAGTTTTCATATTATTTTTCGTTTCTTAAAAGACGGATAATTAATGATACCAGTTTTTTCATCAAATACAACAATCTATAATTCAATTGCAATATCATCGGGATTACGGTACAATTTTATCCCAAACTGAAATGTTCCTTTATGGTAATAATGAATATAATCCGCAATAGATTCAAAGTTTCCTTCCATTTCAATAACACTTACGATACAAAAGCCTGATGGCAGCTCTTGGCTGGGTATTTTGGTAAATAGCAGGTACTTCAGGTAGTTGAAATAAATATTCATCTCGCCATATTCAAGGCAGAGGATATCATCATTAATTGCTCCCCATTCTTCGGAAGCGCTAAACAAATAAAAATCAAAATCATTATCCTTAGGTTCGGGGTCGGCAGGTCGCCTTAAACTGGAATCTCCACCATATTTAATAATTGTTGTCAAATTTGTAAATGTATAGTTTCCGTTTGGATCAGGAATGAATTCGTTCATTGCCATCTTTAATTGCTTTGCAGCATCGGAAGAATAAACAGGTAGATTACACTTACCTTTATCTTCCCCATACCACCAGTCATCTCCTTCAACAAATGGGCCGTCAACTCCAATTTCAGGCGGGGTACTGTCGGTTTTTTCTCCGGTTACAGTTACTACTTTAATGGTTATCTCATCACTCTTAAATGTTTCTTCCGTTAAATCGACCAGTACCAGGCCTTTTTCATCGAAGCCCGAATTATAATAGGCATTACTTACCGCCTCTTTCATTTGCTCATATTTCAATGCAAGCTCATTCATATCTACTTTCCCCTCGTTGTTCCTTGTAAGGGTAATGTAAGAAGTATCAATTTGCATTTGCCCGTAATAGTCGTTAGGGAAGGCATGCGAATAATTGATGGTTGCCTCAAGATACCAAACGGCTGAATCGGCTTCCATCACTTCTCCACTTTTGTATCCCGGGTTTTCACTAATGTAATTTACTTTAGCCCGAAATGACCTAATTGCATTGTTGATCATTTTATCATGATCACTCAAAATTAACTGCTTTCCTGTTGCATCCTTACTGGCAACATCCTGCTTACTACAGGAATTCAGGACTGACAATGTTACTACAGTAACTGCCAGAACAGCTACTGAAACGAATCTAAACTTTTTCATGCGTTTTGTAATTTTTAGGTTAGTAAAAAATTCTCTTACGTAAATTAAAACCTGATAGAACAAAAATGCATTGCATTTCTACGCTCTAAAACTGGTGCGAACATACATCAAAAAATTAAATAATGCAAGTATTGTGCAGTTGATTAAAGTTTACGAAAAACCGGAATAAGCCCAATTTTCAAGTTAACGATTATATTTTTCAAGTTAACGGCAGGTTTCATTGAACGAACGTATTTGTAAATATTTTGAGGTTTCCTGTAATTTATTTTATTATAAATAAAACGGGTATATTTTGCCATCATGCTTTACAAAACTATCCAGGCCTCCAAAAGGATAATTGTTTAAAAAGAGATGCGGTATAAATACTTAGTGCTAATATCTAAATCGGGGTTTTTGTTAGATAATTCTGTTTTTCAGAGAGAACTAAACAACTATTTAAAACAACAATCAAAAGTGATGATCAGGACCTGTCATTCCAGCCATTTAATTCTCTGTTCAGGGCTTTTTGAAGCCATTCAGGCCTTTGGGCCGAATTTTGAACGTCGAACAGATTTTCGACATTCCACCAGGCAATTTGAAATTTCTGTTTCATGATTTTGGGTTTATTGATTATCTTAAAACTATTCAGGAAATGAACGCTCCTGCTTCCACCAGAACCATCCCCGGTGCCGCTTTTTAAACTTGCCGGACTTCGGCCAAAGCTTGTTTGATTTTCGCCAGGTTTTTGGTCTTTCCCCGTTCAAGGACGGTTTTGCCGTATTCGCTCTTAAACCTGTGATTGTTAAAGAATTTAAGTGTGATTTCGAGATAGTTGGCTTTACCAAGCTTTTGTTGTGAGAGCGCCGATAATTCGTCCCAGTAAACCTGTGTATTTTCCATGAAATTGTCCTGCGAAACATGAAACATGTCGGCATCGCACAAAATGGCCGACAACTGATCTTCAGGATTCTGGGGAATTCTTGTGGCTTCAATACACCTTTGGACCTGCCCTATAAATTCCAGTGAAGCACCTATGCTGTGGAGAAATTTTTCGGCCAGTTCCTTGCTTGCATCCTCATGGTTGAGTTTGTTTTCGAGATATCCCACATCATGAAACCATGCCGCTACCAGCAAGGCTTTCATTTTCCCATTACCATTTATCCCGCAGTGTTTTCCGATGAAGCCTGCCGCATCAACCACCATTCTGGTATGAACCAGATTATGATAAACAAGGTTTTTGTCGGTGCTTTCATTAAACAGGCCTGCGACATATTTTTCGGTTTCTGAAAGGACATCCATTATATAAAACTTTTAAGTTAATTCTGATTACCTCCTGATATCGGCAACAATCTGAACCTATAACAACTTACCAGGTTGTAATATTTTAATTGTCAGATATTGTTGGATCAATCATCGACATGTTTGAATTTACGAAAACAAAAATACAAGGATTGTTGTTCAGGCTGAAGAAGCGATGAAAAAGATTTGAAGGATTTTGCGTTATGAGACAAATATTTTGGCAAGGATTATCACATAATTACGCTTTCAAATTCAATTATGTTGTGGCAGAATAAGGTTTGAAGGTAATTTGCCCATATTTTAAAGTATTGAAAATGTTTAAAATATAACTTTTTGCGATACATTTTACATATCGTTTACCCGGATAAGATGATTTTAACTGATGAAAGGAATTTGGGAACCCCTTTAATCGTAAAGAAAGGACAGATCATTCGAAAAAAATGCGCCCATCAGTATTTCATTTCAAACTTTAGAATCTTTCCATACCCTCCAGCACCCTCACTCGAAATATAAAGCGTGCCTCCAGGTGAAAAAGTCATTCCTTCGGGCTGTCGCAAAATTTTCCTGTCGAGATGTACGAAGTCCCGAATTTCACCCTTACGATCCAAAATTGCGATGGCTTTTCCTACCGAAGCCATCACCCAAATCTCTTTTGTAATCGGATGGATTGTTATCGCCGACGGTTCGAATTTGAAATCCTTCAACTCTTCAGGGAATGATATCGTATTGCCTTTTTCGAGCTTATGAATGGTTAAAAGCTCAATCAACTTATTTAAATCGATCAGATAGGCCGGTTTTTCGATAAAGGTCTTCCTTTTCAGGTCGAATTTATAAATCGCCCGGTAATTGTCGTCAACAAAATAGTTCTTTGAGGAAGGAATTCCTTTGCAGGCAATAAGCAGCGCTTCATCCACAGGATCATAACAAAGTCCTTCGCAGTTATTCGCTTTCGAAAGTGGTGTTTTATAATCGGTAACCTTCATTATGGCTTCATTTTCAAACGAATTTATGCTGTATAGCTTTCCGTTGCTTTTTAAAGCCCAGGCTGTATTTCCCACCAAAGTTAGGTCTTCTACATCACCATCCTTGGCAAATCCAATTTGTTTTGTAATTGTTTTCTCCACCAGATCATAAAAGAATAATTTCCCTTTCTGATCCTGGATGCAAACCATCGTGTGTAGATTAAGCAATGCATTTCCTGAAATTTCGTACAAAACCGAGGGCAAAATAAATTCCTCATCAGGCCGGCCGAGGTCATAGGGCACACGACTGCCTTGCGCCTGCAAAAAATGTGGTGAAGCTAAAAATACAATAATGCATATTAAAATCAGGTTTTTGGATGGTGTCATGTCAGAATCTGATACTTTTTTTACTGTAAATTTTATCAATAAGTTCATTTAATATCTTTCCATGGTCAAAGGCCATTTCAGGAATTTGATCAGACGAAAACCATGCTGCTGATTTTGCGTCATCAGCACCTTCAACTTTCGAATTTCCGACAGTTGTAAAACCATAATACGCAACCGAAACGGTTCTGCCACGTGGGTCGCGACCGGGATCCCCGTATGCTTTGAATTGCTCAAGATGAACATTTTTCAATCCCGTCTCTTCCTCGAGTTCACGTTCAGCAGATTTAAGAAGTGTTTCATCCATTTCGATAAATCCTCCGGGAAGAGCCCAATTATCCAGAAAAGGCGGTCTTCCGCGTTGAATGAGGAGGATCTTCCAGCCTTCAATGAATTTACAAAACACAGCAATATCAACTGTTACGGAGGGTCGGGGGTATTCATAAGTAAAAGTCATATCCGAAATTTTAACTGAATTTTTTTGAAAATGACAAAGGTAGAAAGGATTTTCAACATGAAGCATTCAGAATTCAATTCCAAACCTGCTTTGTAGAACCATATTCACATTTCGCAGGATATTTCCTGCCTCAGGAATTTCTGAAAGGTTATCTTTTGCCTGTATCCTCCAACATCCTGCTGAAATTCGATAAATCTGGAAAAATCGGGTTGTGCCATTTTCAGGTAATGTTCCCGGTTTTCCAAAAGCAAAAACAAGATCAGAAACAAAATTATACTGTCACTCTTACCCCCAAAATTTTGAAATTCCGGACAATAAATCACGTACATGATGGGTGGTAAATCCTAATCTGTTTGCACCCTGATTAACTGAAGCAAACAGTGAATGATCAAAAGCAGATTTACCGGATGATCAGTTTGATGACCTCTGTTTGCTTACCGCAAAGTGTTAGAAAATAAATTCCGGGTTTAATATTTGGGATATCCAGAAAAAAAGCCTCATTCCCGTTAATGATTACCTGGCTTTTATTATCGATGATGTCGCCTAATGGGGAAGTAAGTTTTATCGAAAACTTGTTTCCCGATGGATTTACCGATCTTATATACACCTTGCCGGTTGATGGATTCGGATAAACTATGAAAGTCCTCCCCGTGTTAAAGGCTTCCAGTCCGGTACATTCGTCAACATAAACGGTTTGGGTGGCAAAATTTTCACAACCATTTCCATCGGTATAGGTATAAGTAATCAAATGTGTGCCAACGCCGGCCACGCCGGGATAAAACCATCCATTGAAAACGCCGGTGCCTGAATATACACCACCTGTCGGATATCCCCCGGTAAGTTCCTGTTGTGGCCAGTTAAGGCACATATCGGGAATTTGGGCAAAGGTTACAACTGGTAAATCAAATACAGTAATAAAACCAGGACTGGTAAGGGTTTGAGAGGTCGTACCATCTGAAACTGTGAGCGATACATCAAAATTTCCGGCAGCATTATAAGTTATTATTGGGTTCTGAAGGGTTGAAGTTGACGGCGTTCCACCCGGAAACTCCCATGACCAGGATGAAACGTTTCCGCTACTGTTATCGAGAAATTGCACTTCTTTGTTTATGCAGATTTCAGTAGTGTTTGCTGTAAAATTAGGAATCAGCGGAGAACCTCCGACTTTAACTGTATAATCTTCAACTTCACCGTATGAAGAGCTGCCACATGGTGAAGGTGTGCTGCTGTATGTCATCCTGATCCTCATCCTGAAATCGCCTGCCGGTGTTCCGGATGGGGTTGTGACCGTTCCTGTAAATGACGCACCGGTCCCGCCAACATTGGTCAGCACAAATGCTTCATTTGAGATGTTTCCAAATTCAAAATCACGGTTCCAGTCAACCCAAACAATCACCTGGTCACTTGCCCATGGTGTGCCGTTTGTAATCGTGATTGGTTTTGATTCACCTGCTTCGATGGATGCAAAAATGGCTGTATAGTCCGCGACACCGCCTTGCCAGCCACTTGTATTGTTAATTTCCCCGCAGTTGACATTTGCTATATACTCATCTTCGGTGCTTGTTGTGGCAGAACAATAATCAGGGAAAGTAATGGTGAAAAATTTAGAACCTGCAACGCCATTATCACCTGTGTAGTCGAGGGTAAATGAACTTTGATGGCCGGCAGGTACTGAGGCATCGGCACTTACCGTAAATGTTGCCGTTGCAGACCCATTAATGGGAATGTTACCAAATTCCTGTGGCTCAACAGTTAACAAAGTAATATAAGTATCCGGGCAACTGAGTGTTCCAAAAACATTTGTTGCATCAAGGCTGCCAATATTTTTTAAAGTTATAATGAAATCTGCGGTTTCACCCGGTTCGAGGATGCCATTATTGTTTCCATTGGAATCATCAACCAGATAACCTTCCATTAAAATATAAACACCAGTAATCGAACTCAGCGATTGCATGGCATCCAGGTCAAAACCGGCATCATTAACGTTGGCTGACCCATCTCCATCATCAACAAATTTGAAATACCTGGCCTCACTTATTGAAGTACTCCCAAGGTCGAATTCGGTGGTTCCCGTCCCGTTACCTAACGAAACCCAGGGACCATCCATGGTACTTCCGGCATAAAGTGCAAAGGTTTCAGGTGTGGCATCACCTTCAAAAACGATCAGGTCGTTGCCGGCGCCATCAACAACAAGATCCTGCATATCCACAACCAAAATACCGCTCTTGCCTAACGAATAATTTATGTTATCCGGTTGGCCAATGGCCTGCCAGGTTGCGCCTTCATCTGCTTCATTTCCGCCCGGAATCCGTGATGCGCCAATCCTGTATATTCCCTGGTGATTTTCGGGTTCAAGCTGCACATCAGCAATAGTTGAAGCATCGGCGGTAACAGTGATATTGCTCACCATTTTGATTTGATAGCCATTGGCTTTAAACGTGATGTTGTAAGTTCCGGGGACAACATATTTATGAAAATCACCAACTTCAGGATCACTGTAGCAAGGCAATGTTGAACCTACAAATACTGAAGCGGCAACAGGTTCGCCGGTGATGGCATCAGTGATGGTTCCTTCTACACCATAACCGGCGTATTCGATCAATTTAACCATCGAAGGCAAGTTGAGGTTAAAATAATACATCAATTGTGAGGCCGGCGGCTGTTTATCGAGCGAAATTTCGATAACCAGTCCGTGCGTTCCCATGCATCCATAATCCGATTCGGCGGTTGAACCGGTTGTAGGATAAAGGGATGTCCCGGGACCGGTTTCCAGATTTGAATATCCGGAATTACTTTTATAAAGGTTGGCAAGAACAAGTTCCGCTGCATTGTCGGGACAAGGATCGTACCGGAAAAACCAGGGATAAAGAAAAACTTCGGTACCGCTGTGGCAGGTCAAATGAATGGTAAATTGATTGTCCTGGTCCATTTGTCTGACGGCTTTCGATTCAGGCTGGGAATAAAATCCGGGGCTACCGCCTTCACCATCCCACAAATAACCGGCATCACGATTCAGGTCGATTCCATTGGCGTTGTATCTCGACATATTAACCCGTCCGTCGGGATTTACCAAAGGCAAAATCCAGATTTCGCGGTTATTGATGAGATCGGTAATTTCCGGGTCGTTGCCATATTTCTGACATAAATAACGGGCAAAGCGGATCATATTTTCACCACCGCCAATTTCGTCGCCATGAATATTGCCATCGAATCCAACTTCGGCCTCATTTTCATCAACAGTAACATTATCGCTGATTTTTAAAGCAGCCATCTGGCGCCCCTGAACCGACTGCCCGTAAATTTTCTTCATGCAAAGGTTGGGAAGTGCAGCGACCAAACTGTCCATGAGGTCGATGGTTTGCTGGTAGGTGTGATATGATTCATCTGTTGACCAAAAATCCTTAAAATATTCGTTGAGATTTTCTTTTTGAATTACATATTTTAAACCCTGATCAGCCAAAAGTTTTAACTCATCCGGTGTAACATACATTAAGGCATAATCCCTGTAAATATCGCCGTTGAGTTTCAGCTTGTGCAGGGTTTCAGCATCGCGCTGATTATCGAGCTGAACTTTGATTTCCATTTCGCCCTGGCGCCAGCCATTCTGAGCTCGCAAAGCGGGTACCAATAACACGATGACAAGCAGAACAACCGATATTCTGCGAAGAGTAGAGAGAAATTTCATACGATTAATTTTGTAGTTTATAGAATGAGAGATTTTACTGCTTAGACTTTCGTTTTAAGCGAAGGTTGCTCAAACAGCGATTATCGGGCAAATTTAACGTTTTCGGTAAAATGAGGATGAAATAAAAACCCTGGGATTAGAATGATTTTCTCAGATTAATATGTGATTATCTGTCACCAATTTTTGAATAGTGTTTAATTTATCTGTATTTTTCTGTGCCCATCCGTGATGCACTGTTTTTTCACCACAAGATTACACCGATTTTCACAGATTATTTTCAGGATATCAAAGGTCACCGGGATAGAATTTTTACCACGAATTTATCTGTTTTTTCTGTGCCCATCTGTGGTGCGTTTTTTCACCACAGGATTACACCGATTTTCACAGATTATTTTCAGGATATCAAAGGTCACCGGGATAGAATTTTTACCACGAATTTATCTGTGTTTTTCTGTGCCCATCCGTGGTACACTTTTTTTT
>Ga0172371_10012915_pt1 | contig 10929 bp, 10 predicted proteins | sample Lak12m_FD_114543 | JGI IMG/M metagenome (GOLD analysis project Ga0172371, IMG submission 114543) | Freshwater microbial communities from Kabuno Bay, South-Kivu, Congo - kab_022012_12m | ecosystem: Environmental > Aquatic > Freshwater > Lake | place: Democratic Republic of the Congo: South-Kivu... | reverse complement strand
CGTTCTGGGTGAGGCCGCTGCGGCATTTGAGCAGTTGAAAATGGCGAATGAGGCGGCTCAGGTTCGTGGGCTGCAAAAGATCATCGTAGAGGTCAAAGGATCGCCGTCAGAGCGACGGACTGCGGAAGAAAACCGGGACCAATTGTCCACGTAATCTTGCGCGACCACATCAGACATCAAACAGGACTCTCTGCCGTCTCTGGGCCTTCCATTCCTCCTCCCCTCACTCAACCCAACCCCTCACCACCTCATCCAAACAGGACCGGTGGAGAGCTTCGGCGATGGCGTCGATGTCCCTGGCAGTGTCGGGCTCCAGATGCGGCAACTCGACCACGGGGATGCCATCCACGAGGCGGGCTATGTCCGCGGGGGTGTAGAGCTCTTCAGGGCCGCTCGCAGGCTCGGTCCGGCAGAGCACGATCCCCGCGATGGGGATCTCCCGCTGCGTCAGGAGGTTGACGCTGAGCAGGGTGTGATTGATGGTCCCCAGTCTGGTGCGGCCGACAAGGATGGTCGGATACCCGAGACGCTCCGCGAGGTCGATCATCATGAGACGCTCCTGCACGGGAACCATGAGGCCGCCCGCAGCCTCAACCACCACCAGGTCCGCTTCCTCGGCCAGGGTTCGGACGTGCTCGACAATGGCCGGCACGCTGAGGTGCTTCCCCTCCATGGCTGCGGCCCTGGCCGGTGAGGCCGGCAGGGAGAACCGAAACGGAACGCACGCGTCAAGGCTGATCGCGTCCTGAGAGGCTTCCCTCAGGAAGACGCCATCTTCCGGGTAGAGCATTCCATCACGCAGAGGGCACCCGGTTTCCACGGGTTTCACCGCCACTGCCCGGAGGCCCTGATTCCGCGCCAGCCGAACCAGACCCGCGGCCACAAAGGTTTTCCCCACACCCGTGTCAGTCCCCGCGATGAACAGTCCCCGCTTCCGGAAGGAGGCTCTCCGAGGGGCCGTCGAGCCGTCCTTACCCCGGTTTGTTGAAGAATTCTCGCCGCTCATGGGCAACTCCCCCGTTTCGATAAGCAAGGCCGAATGTTATGGTCCCCCGCGCTGAAAATTGCAGGATCTTTCACAGGAAAAGATTATCCGCAGATGGCGCAGATGAAATCAATATCAAATCTCTAAGTGATCTGCGGTTGGTCCGCGCTTTCGGACCTGATGTGTCTTCGGCGCCCGGAAGATCATTCACAGGAAATGATTCACCGCAGAGGCGCGGAGGTCGCAGAGGAAAACCTTTGCTTGAACTATCTGCGTCATCTGTGACATCTGCGGATAGTCCTTAGTTTTGGCTCAACTTTTGAGACAGCCTGTTACGATTGACAGATCTCAACAATTGAAGAGGCTGTCGCGGCTACCAGCGTCTCGATCTCGTCCGCGGTGATCGACAACGGCGGCATGAGCACCACCACATCGCCGAGCGGTCGCAGGATCACCCCGCGCTTGCGCACGTCTTGGCAGACCTGCGCTCCCATACGGAGCTCGGGCGGAAACGCAGCTCGAGTCGAGCGGTCCTCACAGAGCTCGATGCCAACCATCAAACCGCACTGCCGAATCTCTCCCACACATGGCAGGGGAGCGATTTCCTCGGCCAGGCGTTCTGCGAGGAAGGCGATTTTGGCCTGGCTTCCATGGACGACGCGTTCAGACTCGAAGATGTCCAGGCAGGCACAGGCGGCGGCGCAGGCCAGCGCGTTGCCGGTGTAACTATGCCCGTGGAAGAAGGTCCGGTATTCGCGGTACGGTCCGAGGAACGCTCGATAGATCTCGTCGGTAACCATGGTGGCCGCGAGGGGCAAATATCCTCCGGACAGGCCCTTTGCAAGGCACATCATGTCAGGCCGGACCCCTTCGTGCTCGCACGCGAAGAGCTTCCCCGTGCGTCCGAATCCGGTGGCGACCTCGTCACAAATCAGCAGTATTCGATGCGCCCGGCAAATCTCTTCCAAACCCTTGAGGAATCCCCTGGGGTGCACGATCATGCCGGCAGCGCCCTGAACCATGGGTTCCACCACAAGCGCGGCAATTTCACCCCCTCGATCTTCCGCGAGCGAGAGAAACGCATGCAAAGAGCGGTCCCGCACCTCTTCAGCCGTCAGATCGGGGTACCGATACGGGAAGGGAGTGGGCACGCTGAGGGTCTGAAACAGCAGCGGATGAAAGATGGTGTGGAACAGATCGATCCCGCCGAGGCTCACCGAGCCGATGGTGTCACCGTGATAGGACTCGGAAAGCGTTACGAAGAGCCTTTTCTTCTCAAATCCACGGTTCTTCCAGTATTGAAACGCTATTTTCAGAGCGACTTCCACCGCGGTGGAGCCCGAATCGGAATAAAAGACGCGATTCAAACCTTCGGGAGTAATGTTCACCAGCTTCCGGCCAAGCTCGATGGACGGGACGCTCGCCAGTCCCAGCAACGTGGAATGGGCCACCTTGGCGAGCTGCGCCACGATCGCTTCGTCGATCTGCTTCCTGCGATGCCCGTGAACGTTGACCCACAACGAGGAGACACCGTCCAGATACCGCCGGCCCTCGGTATCGATCAGATAGTTTCCGTCCGCGCTCTCGATAACGAGCGGTTCGCCCGCGTCCCAATCCTGCATCTGCGTGAACGGATGCCAGAGATATTGCTTATCCAGTTCAGCCCAGTTGGTCATGGTCGGTCAGCTCGATGTCGATTTGAAACTTCCGTCAAATATTCCGTGCTCGAATTTGAAATCACCGGTAAAATAAGACACTGCTCCCAGAAGTAAACAGGTCACCAGACTGAACAGGTGATAAACCGTGGCGAAAGAGACCGCGGCAACGGCCTGAATGCCGAACAGCGCCAATGCGTATCTCCCGGCCGCGTGGAACGTGCCGATGAATCCCGGCGCGGAAGGAAGGGCCACTCCGAAGCAGATGAACACCTGAATAGTGACCGCGACGAGGAAAGGGGCGTCAATGGCAAACGCGAGGAGAAAGAGATAGGTCATGCACGAGAAGAGCGTCCACAACAGGACCGAGTAAGCGAAAATCACCAGCACCTGCTTGAAACTGGCCATGATTCCCAGACCGTCGATCAGCCGATGTATGATCCCTCCCAGAAACCCGGCCGCACGAGCCGGCAGCCATGAGAGGAGCTTCTCCACCAGCGTCTGGGCGGCTTCCCGACGAGCCAGGATCAGCAACACGACGGCATAGCCGACGGCCATACCAGCGAGCATCACTTCCCCGACCAGCGAATATATCTTCGGAATCTGAGGGGTCTTCCAGAGGATCACGGCCAGGAGGAGCAACAGGCCGGAGAGATCGAAGAATCGCTCCACCAGCACTGCGCCGAAACTGCTGGAAAAGGAAGCTCCGCGGCTCACGAGGAGGTACGGGCGGACCAGTTCGCCGAGGCGGGCGGGCATGATCATGCTGGCTGCAGCCCAGAGATTGAGGACGTCCCACAGCGATCTTATTCCAAGGCGGCAGAACGGGCTCACGATGATTCCGAATCTCAGAGCCCTGACCAACTGTATCGCCAGCAAGATCACAAACGCGGGGAAGAGATAGATCGGCTGCATCTGGCGCACGCCCTGCATGAGATCCTGCCATGAGATGTCCCGAAAGGCCAGGTAGAAGAAAAAGGCGCCCAGTAGCGTTCCGACGATTACCAGCATGCCTCGCTTGAAATGTCGTCCGTTTCCGTTGTTACCGTTGTCTGCGCGGGTCATGCCGTGGCTAGCTCCTCACGAAAGTATGCGATGGTGGACTCCAGACCGGCCTCGAGAGGAACCGTGGGCCCCCAGGCGAGTCTCTCTCCGGCCAGGGTGATGTCGGGCTTGCGACGGGTCGGATCGTCTTTGGGCAGCGGCCGGTACACGATGCGGGAAACCGAGTCCGGAAGCATGCCGAGGATCCGTTCCGCGAGCTCCTTGATGGTCACTTCGTGCGGATTGCCCAGATTGATGGGGCCGGGCTCCTTGCTCTCCATGAGCCGGATCAATCCCGTGACCATATCGGAGATGTAGCAGAACGATCGGGTCTGAGATCCGTCGCCGTACATCGTGATGTCTTCCCCACGAAGCACCTGGCAGATGAAATTGCTCACCACCCGGCCGTCATTGGGAAGCATTCGGGGGCCGTAGGTGTTGAAAATGCGGGCTATGGTCACATTGACGTTATTGTAGTCCCGATACCCGACCATGAGGGTTTCCGCCGCGCGTTTTCCTTCATCGTAACAGGCCCGGGGCCCGACAGGATTGACGTGGCCGTAGTACGTCTCAGGCTGCGGGTGAATCTCCGGGTCGCCGTAGACCTCGGAGGTGGAGGCCATGAGAATGCGCGCCTTTACCCGCTTTGCGATGCCGAGCATGTTGAGCGTGCCCAGCACGGACGTCTTGAGGGTCTTGATGGGATTGTTCTGGTAATGAATCGGTGAGGCCGGGCATGCCAGATGATAAATTTCATCAACTTCGAGGAGAATCGGCACCACCACGTCGTGCCGAATGAGCTCGAAATTCGGATTGTTGATGAACGGTATGATGTTCTTCTTACTGCCCGTGAAGAAATTATCCAGGCAGACTACGCTCGCGCCGGCGGAAAGTAACGCTTCCACCAGGTGGCTGCCGATAAAACCGGCGCCGCCGGTAACCAGGATATTCTTCATTCGCCGCGCTCCGGGGGATGTGGAATGGCGTCGAGAACAACCGGCCCGACGACTGGGCCTCTGGCGCAATTGGGCGAGACGATCGCAATGGTCACGCGCGGGACTGGATGCCGTTCAGGTCCGGATTGGAGCACAGTATCCGACACCGCCGCGCCTTTGTCAATCGCCGGAGCGGCTTATTGCGACCATCAGGATCTCAGACGCACGGAAACCATGCCCGCCACTCCGTATATGCACGCGGCAAGCAGCGAGAGGGCCTCGAAGCCGGAAGCCATTGCCAGCAGGACAGCTCCACAGGCAGATATCACCGACGCGAATCCGTTCACGGCCCACGCGAGAGGAATGGCCGCGGATGCCGTCGCGTGCAGGATCGAGAGTCCCCACGGGAAAGGCATGCCCATGAAAAAGGCCACAGGAGCCATCATCGCGACTCCGGCCATGATCTTCCAGAAGAGAGGCCAACCGGCCGCGGCCTCAAAAGCCATCGGGAAGGCAACGCCATTGAACAGCGCCAAGAGGGCCACAGCACCCGCGGGGACAAGAACTCCCCAGGGCAACTTTGCCGTCACCAGCGGCTGAGCGAGACTCCCAACACCGACGAAGAGAAGGAAACCGCCGAGGACAAGCGCTGCGGCAGCAACGGGATCGCCGAGGAACCGGGTAAAGAGCTGAATGTAGCTCATTTCGACGAACATGAATCCGCATCCCAGGCAACCGAAATAGACGATGATTCGAAGAATGGTCGCAGACCGGACTGCTTCTGATCCTCGCCGCAGGAGCCATATCGGCGCGGGCAGCAGCACGATCGCCGCGAGGGATGTCCAGATGGTGGCCATGATAAGTACGAGGAAACCCATTTCCGAGCGCGCCGGCCAGATGGGACCGAACGCCTGCCGCAACGTGGACACTGAAGCCCACCGAAAAAAGTCATGAAAAAATGGGCGATTGTCCGTCGCGGGACGAATGTCGCAGATCCAGTCGCGATAAAAGCTCTCACGCCGCGGGGAGAGGATCTCTTCCATTGCCCGATGGTACCACGATATCTTCGTTCCCGGCGGTCCGGGCAGCACGTGTATCCTGTTGGTATCTTCCGCCAGCACTCCGGGGAGCCATTCCTGCTCCCAGGACATTGAACGGCAGGTTTCTCCGAATTTCGCCACCACCTCCGCACCAACAGCCGACCGGCCGGCCAACGTGACGCAATTCAGTTCGTCCCGGGCCATGAGAATCCTGCCGCCCGGATCGGGCAGATTCAGGCTTTCCATAGCTTCGATCCAGGTAGCGGGGATCTTGATGTTGTCCCTCGCGGGGTCCTGAATTCCTCGAATCACGCAGCCGAGCCCGTGGGGCGTCAAACGACGAAGGCACGCAGCGAATCCTTGCACCGTGGCAAGGTAGTCCTCTCTCAGACCTCCGATTCCTGCTGAGCCCGCGGCAAATCCCTCCATCGCGGCCAGGTGGATGATGTCGAACGTCGTAGGGGTTGAGTCCAGAAAAGCTCTCGGCTCAGCGAGAACGACCTGCACCCGCGGGTCTTCGAGAACGCGGCTCGGATGGTTCTTCAGGACCGCGATAATGTTTGCATCCGGATGGACGAGCACGATGGAGCGAGCCGAGCTCATTCGCGCCAACCACACGTAGATGCCCGATGCATCGCCAAGGATGAGAACCCGTTCCGGATGAATCAGCTCATACGGGAGCGCGGACAGGGACCCTCTAAGGAAGCGGGCTTCCTCCGGGCGCTGAATGGAAATGACGGAGCCTGCGGGAAAGCCGTCCCGGACGAGCAGGTCCATGGCAGGCGGCGTCTCCCTGGAGCTCAGGGACATCACCGTGTGGAAGTGTGAACCCCGAAAGAGCTCGATCCTGCCACGGGGACCATGGAACACGGAAATCCGTGTCGCGTCACCCTGCTTCTCGAGCTGCTGGACGTAGGCAAGGGGCTTGTATTGATCGATGTTCAACGGAAACCAGCGATCGGCGTCGACGAAGCACAGTCCCGCGAGCACCGTCGTTGCAAGGCATAGCAGGGCCCCGAAGGCCCACTTGGGCCGACTTTGAAGGCCGGCGTCGAGAAAAAAGCAGGAAACCGCCACCACCAGCGCCAGAGGGATTGCCAGCAGATTTGCCGGCCCCAGTTGCAGGAGCAGCATGGCTCCGAGGGCTCCCGTCGCGCTTCCCGCAAGATTCACGGCATAGACCCGGTTCACCTTGATCCCGGCCCCCATAAGGGCCAATCCGATAAGGAGACCTGCCAAAAGGAACGGGATTACGTGAATGAGCCAGAAAACCACCCACCACGCGAGTGATGACTCCAACTGCGCAGGCGGGAAGTACACATTGAGCGGCAGCGCCCCTCCTACTCTGAAACAGACCGGCATGGAGAGCGCGAAGCTCAGCGTGCCCCACCGGAAGAATCTTTCCGCATTCCGTTCAAACCACTGCCTGAATAGGGCCAGGACCGATCCCGCCGCCCCGAACCCCAGGAGAGCGCAACTGATGATCAAGAAGGAAAAATGGTGGTACCGGGAGATGAGCAAACACCGCATCAGCACCAGTTGCCATCCGATGGCCGCAAAAGAGATGCAGAATACCGCGGGCATGATGCGAACGAGGCTGACGCGGCCGTCGTTCGATGCCGCCATGTCGGGATCGCCCATGAAAGATCCTATGGAAAGGCGCCGGGGAGGGACTTTTTGCAAAAAGTCCCTCCCCGGCCCCCTCTTCAAAAACTCTTAATGTATGGCGGCTCCCGCTGGTCGCCGCTGGATCGTTGGCACAGCAGATGCCTATTCCTCGATCGGGGCCCCTCGAATGAGCGGGACGAATCGCACCAGCTCCAGGGTCTTCGAGCTTCGGCCTCCCTGTTCGTCCTTGGTTACGAGCAGAAGCCGCTGCGTCTCGAAGGTCCCGCCCACCGGGATGACCATCTTTCCGTCGGGCTTGAGTTGATCCAACAGGGGTGGGGGAATGTGAAGGGCCGCACAGGTGACAATGATCCGGTCAAAGGGAGCGTGCTTTTGCCACCCAAAGTATCCGTCCCCGAGCAGCACCTTGACGGTCCGGAATCCGAGGCGGTCGAGCCTCGCGGCGGCAGATTCGTACAGCGGTCGGATTATTTCTATGGTGAAGACGCTCGGCGTGATTTCGGCAAGAATTGCAGCCTGATAACCCGAGCCCGTACCGATTTCGAGCACGCTCATGCCTGGCCGTACATCAAGGTACTGCGTCATAAGGGCCACGATGTACGGCTGGGAGATCGTCTGACCGTGCCCGATGGGAACGGGGTAATCTCCGTACGCGTGAGCAGCCGAGGTTTCCGGCACAAAAGCGTGCCTCGGGACCCGCAGCATGGCGTCGAGCACCGCCTGATCGGAAATGGTGGTTCGCCCCCGGCCGCTGAGCTGGGTGGCCACCATGTTCCGCCGGTCCGTGGTCCGCTCGGAAAAGGCCGGATGCTGCGGCGCTTCTGCTCGCGCAGGAGCCGGAGCCCAACTTTGCCAGGAGAGGGCTTTCGGGATAGGCGCTTCGCCGCGGGCAGGAGCAGGAACCAGGCACGAACAGAGGATGGCGAGACAGCAAGAGGCTGTGACTATCAGGTCGGACACTGCGGAAAGCCAGTGCTTCGTGTCCGGCCTTCCTACCGGGATTCGGTCGATTTCTCCGGCGCTAACCATTTTTCCATCACCAGGGCATCGTCTCCGGTCGGCGCATAGTAGTTCCTGCGAAAACCGATGCAACTGAAGCCGCACCTCCGGTACAGGTTGCGCGCGGTGGCATTTCGCCGTGCGACCTCGAGGATGATCCGCGTGATCCCGTGCTGCCGACAAACGGTTTCCAGGTATCCCATCATTGCCTTGCCGCTCCCGGAGCCCCTGAATTCGGGCCGAACCGCAATGTTGAGCACGTGAGCTTCGTCCAGCACCATCCAGAAGCAGAGATATCCCACAATTCTCCCGTCGATGCGGAAAATCGTGGGATGGGAGCGTAGATTGTCGATCTCCCCGAGAAACATGGCTCGAGACCACGGGCTCGGGAAACAGAGGTTTTCGATCTCCAAAACCGCGTCCAGATCGACCAACTTCATCGGTTCAGCGTGAAGAGCGGAATCTACTCGGTTGGGGATTTCGCGCATGCATCCACGTCCCGGGGCAATGCCGTGTCTTTACGTCACCGGTATTGTGACGTGGATCACCCCGTTCAAGCGGTCTTGTCCGAGGATTGTCGCCGACGCAACCGTTGCTGGCGGAAATCCTCCGCTCGGAATATGCTTTCCTTGCCGGCTTCCTGGACCAAATCGGCTAACGTGCGCAGGTCGTGATCCTGCCGCGCGTTGATGGCCTTGATCATCATGGGAAGGTTGACGCCCGTCACCACCTCGACCTTGCCATCCTCGAGAAACGAAAGCGACACATTGGTGGGGGTACCGCCGAAGAGATCGGTCAGTACGAGAACACCTCCTCCGCCGTTGACTTTCCGGATGCACTTCTGGAGCTCTTCTCTGAGGGATTCCGGAGAGTCGGACGGATCGATGGACATGGCCTGGACTCGTTCTTCGGAGTTCAAGCCAATCATTCGGGCGGTACTGATGAGCTGTACCCCGAGGTCGCCGTGGGCTACTACGAGAATTCCGATCATACTACGGGTTTCCTGTATGTCTTCATGGAACCGGCCTCCTTGACCCGATTACCGGGATCATCGTAGAGGCTCAGTCATTCCGTACCGCTGACGTCGGCGAATCGGCCGGCCGGTCCACTTGCTCGCACCGGATGAGACCGAGCCCCAGTCCCGGTGTGCAGGCGCCCAGCTCCCGGTGCCTCACTTCCACGCTGGTGTAGCCGTTTCGGACCAGGAGTGCCCCGATATGTTCGGCTACGACTACTGAACGATGACGTCCACCGGTACATCCCACTGAAATCGTAAGGTACTGCTTCCCTTCCCGAATGTAAAGGGGCAAGAGAAAAACGAGGAGATCCTCCAGCTTTTTGAGGAATTCTTGAGTGGTATCTCTTTCGCACACCCACGCGGCCACTTCCGGGTCGCGGCCGTCCTTGTTCTTGAGGTGTTCTACAAAATACGGGTTTGGCAGGAATCGCACATCGAGCATCAGATCCGATTCGACCGGGACCCCTTTCCCGAATCCGAACGAGTTGATCACGATATTCAGTACATCGGTCCGAACCGCTTCGAAGATCCTTTTGACGTCCTCTCGCAACTGGTGCACCGTCATGTCCGAAGTGTCGATAATCCAGTCCGCCATCTCCTTGATCTCACGAAGCTCCTCCCGCTCCCTTTTGATCCCGTCAAGAATACTCCCGTGCGGCGCCAGGGGATGTTGCCTGCGGGTCTCGCTGTAGCGCCGGACCAGCACCTGGTCCCGGGCCTCCAGGAAGAGGATTTCAAGCCGGTTCCCCGTCTCCTCGAGCGACCGGAGTATTGCTGAATAACGCGGAAATAACTTGCGTTGCCGAAGGTCGATGACCAGTGCCAGACGGGTCAATTCCCCACCCGGAGAATCACTGAGCTCCAAGAGCTTCGGGAGAAGATCCACCGGAAGATTGTCCACACAGAAAAAGCCCGCGTCCTCCAACGTGTGGGCAGCCGTGGACTTCCCCGATCCTGAAAGGCCGGTGATGATGACTATCTTCTTGTTGGTCACGGGACGATTGCACCTTTTTGCTCGAACAGTCGAGCCACGATCTCCACGAGTAGCGACGCGTCTGCTCCATCGGGAACCGGAACTCTGACCTTGAGCAGATTGCGGTCGAGCAGTCTGAGCTCTCCCGTTTCCGGGCGCGTCCTCCCCAGGTCCCGAGGAGGATCGTACGTGTCGAGCTCCACGACCAGGTCAATGGGAGAGGATCGCGCGGCGCCGTCGGGGAAGATCGATCCGGCGTGATAAATACCCAACCCGCGAACCTCGATCCGGACTTCCTCTTCCACCCCTCTGCCGAAGACCTGGCCTTCAGGTCCGGGGAAGATCTCCACGAGATCGTCCGCGATGAGCCGATGCCCATTGCGCATCAAGCTCAGCGCCACCATGGACTTCCCCACCCCCGCCGCGCCGAGGAGGAGAATTCCCACTCCCCGAACCGACACGAGAACCCCCTGTATTCGAACTGGTCTCATGTTCCAGTACATACCACGGGTCGCGGTGTTGTTCAATCAGGGGAGCTCACGTTCAGCAACGAAGAGTCAGCGGCCAATGGGCATCTCAAGTTTTCCCCTTGAATGGTGTCCGTCCCTGGCCGATCTCAGAAGGGCGAACCGAGGCGCGCACCGGAATCCG
>Ga0172371_10012914_pt1 | contig 10929 bp, 12 predicted proteins | sample Lak12m_FD_114543 | JGI IMG/M metagenome (GOLD analysis project Ga0172371, IMG submission 114543) | Freshwater microbial communities from Kabuno Bay, South-Kivu, Congo - kab_022012_12m | ecosystem: Environmental > Aquatic > Freshwater > Lake | place: Democratic Republic of the Congo: South-Kivu... | reverse complement strand
GCAGTCCTGCACGCGACCGGCAATGGATTCGGCGCTGAATCCCGCGAAGATGACGCTGTGGATTGCGCCTATCCTGGCGCAAGCCAGCATAGCGACGGGAAGCTCCAGGATCATGGGCATGTAAATGATGACCCTGTCGCCCTTCCGGATTCCTTGAGCCATCAGCACCGCGGCAAGTTTGTTTACTTGTTCGTATAGGCCCTGGTAAGTGATGGTCCTCGATTCTGCCGGGTTGTCCCCTTCCCAATAATAGGCTACGCGATTTTTCAGTTTTGGAAGGTGCCTGTCAAGGCAGTTGTATGTGACATTCAGCTCCGCGCCGCCAAACCACTCTATTTTGGCCTCCTCAAAATCATAGCGCAGCACGAAGTCCCAATCTTTGTACCAGGAAATGTACTGGCAGGCCATTTCCGCCCAGAAGTTATCTACATCCTCGATCGACCTCCGGTAGAGCTTTTCGTACTCCTCCATACTCCTGATGTAGGCAATCTTACGGTACTCTTCGAGATGCGCGTCATACCACTTTGGAGCAGTCTCCATTGCAAGAAACCTCCTCTTGTCTTTGCGCAGGCTCCGGACCTCAAGAGTTCACCAATGAACTCGGTTCCACCAATTTCATCCTCCCCATATTTCGGTAAAGCCTTACGAGCGCCTTTTCCACCGCTTTCCAGCGAAAGGAGCGCCACACGCGCTCCGCCCCCGCCAACACGGTACCTGCCCCACCAATTGCGCGTTGTGGATGCTGCTAGAGCTACATATCACAATATTGACCGGAAGTGGTTGCAAAACCTGGAAAGCATGGAACCATTCAGTTGCCAAGGGCGCAAGATTGTCATTGCGAACCAGTTGAAAAACGGGGGAAGCATTCTCGCGGGGTTGGAGCACAAACGGTTGAGATTGCTTGGTCGCTTCGCTCCTCGATTTGCAATGTGTTTGCGGGACATGACACCAGGCCGGTTGCCGGCGCAGCAGAAGATGCGGCACCCAGCTTGTCGGCAAATCGCCGTCATCGGTCGTATTTTCAGAGGGAACGGATGCAAATCATAGGAGTCCCGCGCGGAACGCGGGATTGGGGTGGGGTCCGTGGCCACTCACCATGGGGCCAAATCTGTCTTCGATTGACCCTCGATTCATCAAGTCCGCGGCGGCATAACGGCGCGCTATCGCCATGCGGCCAGCAGCTTGTGGAGAAAAAAGGCAGCGGCGTTAGCTCTCCACAAACTCATCGGTTTTTCGAGCACTTGCAGATCATTGCAGCGCGGTGCATCCTTTGATTTCGATGGCTTTGAGCACTGACTCGAGCTGCTTCCTGACCACAGACTTCTTCAGCTTGTAGTTCTTGATCCTGTCCATAGTTCCCGCGTCAATTGCAGAGCCCAGAACAGTGTCCACGGTCTTCAGGTCTTCCTGACAGTTTTGCGCCATTCGGACCAGTTCTGAGCATTTCTTCACAACCAACTCTTCGGCGAAAGACGGGCCGGAGATGAACAATGTCGCGAGGACCACACCAATTATCAGGCGCCAATCGAGGTTGGGCTTGTTGTTCATTGAATCTCCTTTGTCTGCCGTCGGTTTTGGACCGGCTAATCTCCGTGTCTCGGCAGAGGGTGAGACGGCGAGCACCTGGCACCTTTATATCAATTATTGCGTAATTAGTCAATAGTAATAAATCGTTATAGTAAGTTACTAATGTAAAACGATAGGTATTCCTCTGTCTCGTGTAATAGGTCACCCGCCCGTTATGGCTTCGCAGGCACAATTCCTTCCAGGAACCGTGCAAATGCTCTAAGCGCCCGGCCCCGGTGGCTCACTCGGTTCTTGGATTGCCGGTCCATTTCAGCAAAAGTGCAGCCAGCCTCTTCAAAGTAGAAGATCGGGTCGTAACCGAATCCCCCTGTCCCGCGAGGTTCGCGGGTTATTTTCCCTTCACACGAACCCCGGAACATCTTCTCTTCGCCTTCCGGCGTTACAAACGCCATAGCGCAAACAAATCTGGCAGTCCGAGCGTGGTCCGGCACGTTTTCCATTTCCTGTAGAATGCGGATGCATTTTTCAGCATCTGATGCGTCTTTCCCAGCGTACCGCGCTGACTGCACCCCGGGACGACCATCCAGAGCGTCGATGCACAGCCCGGAGTCGTCGGCCAGTGTTACCATGCCGGTTGCCGCGGCAAGCGTGCGCGCTTTTTTCAGCGCGTTCTCTTCGAATGTCCGGCCATCCTCGACCACATCAGGCGCGTCGGCCACGTCTGACAATGAAAAGAAAACAATGGGGAGATCCTTGACCAGGTCACCGATCTCCTGAACCTTTCCCGGGTTGCGGGTGGCAATGAGAATTCTTTCAGGCAGGTTTTCCATCCACTTATACCGATGCACTGTCATACAGGGAACGTACAGAGTTGAGGGCGTATTGGGATTAGACCTGTAGGTACGCGGCATGGAAACTGTCCCAAAATCGCGAACCGCCGAATTTGGTGGGTAGGGGCGCTTCGAGAACCGCCCGGAATCAGGGCGCTTCTCGAAGCGCCCCTACGGATGGTGCGTTGAAATGGTCGGTTTTGAGACGCCCTCCGTGCCTCCCCCATCGTGATTTCGTAGCGTTGCGCTATCCCGGTGAACGCTTACCTACTTAATCAACTCTTTGAGAGCCATCCTTACGGTCTGAGTCAGCGTGACATCGGGGGGCACTCCGTGGAGCACTCTCTTTGCCACATCCGTGGCGATGCGTTCCTTGTATCCGAGGTTTACCAGGGAAGAAATCAAGTCATCATTCAATGCCGCGGCCGTGGATCTTTCAGGAGCGGACGCGCCCGGAAGGCCCATCTTGCTGACTTTTTCTTTAAGCTCCAGGACCATCCTTTCAGCCGATTTTCTCCCCACACCAGGTATGGAGGTCAACGTGTGGACATCCCCTTCCAGAATAGCCTTCTGAAACCCGACCGGCGATATCCCGGACAGGATCGTCAAAGCTGTCCTTGGACCTATTCCGTTAACCGTCAGGAGCAACTCGAAGAGGGCTTTCTCGGCCCTGTCCACGAATCCGTACAGTTCCAGATTGTTTTCCCGGAGCGCTGTATGGACGTGCAGGAATACGTCACCATTATCGTGCAAGGAATCCAAAGCGGAGAGCGTGACCGCGACGTCATAGCCGACACCCTGAACGTCCAACACAAGGCGGTTTACTCCTTTGAACAACACCTTTCCACGTAAAGCCGCTATCATGAACAGACTCCGTTCTCTCGACAAATATGGGGCAAGCGCTCACCGGGATGAGCGTACCGTTTTGGTGTTACGATGGGGGAGGTATGGAGGGGGAGATGAGTATCCCCCTCCATCCTCACCGGGCGCAGAGCAGCCTCAAGCCCGGTGACCTAGTCCAATATGGGAATGATACAGGGCCATGGCCAGCGCGTCGGCCTGGTCGGATGACTTGGGTGAAGGCAAATTCAGGATCTTTCCGACCATGTACTTCATTTGATCTTTCTCGGCTCTGCCATAGCCGGTGAGCCCTTTCTTGATTTCCATGGGACTGTATTCGTAAATTTCCATCGCGTGAACTTCGGCCAAGAGCAGTATAACACCCCGCGCCTGGCTCAATTTCATCAGGCTCTGACTGTTATTGGCGTGGAACAGCGATTCCACGACCATCACCTCCGGGTGGTATTGCCGAAGGACTTCGTCCAATTTGCCATAGATTTGCCACAATCGCTTGGACTGCGGAGAAGCCGGCGAGGTGCGAATCACGCCGCTGGCCACGTGCACGGAATTCGAGCCGTTCTTTTTGATGATTCCGTAGCCTGTGGCGATGCTTCCAGGATCCACGCCGATGATAGTCATTCGCAACCCTTTGCGAGCCACACTGCCTGATGGACGAAACCGCACGCGATTCGGCTCGCCGTATTGAACAAGGAAATCCCGGCCGACAATGCTGCCCGTCGAGACCCCGACCTACAGGTATGGGCACAGCCGGCCGCGAATCTCTATACTATTGATGGAAGGATCTTTCCAGGGTTTTGTTTTTGAGATGGTAAGCCTTCAGGTTTCGGGGCGAATGGTCTACCGCGGCGGAGGCCGCGGCGCAGGCGTGGCTAGGAATTTTGAAAGATCCCTCTTCACAATCGTAAACTGCTTGTCAAATAGTATATAGAAAGGTCCGTCATGTCGGAAATTGATGCGCAGGTCGTTTCAGCCTGGAGTCCGCTTCGCCACGCCGTCTTTCGTTCGCTCTGGACAGCCGCGGTGTTTTCAAATCTCGGCACCTGGATGCAGAATATGGCGGGGGTCTGGCTGATGACCTCTCTTACGTCGTCGCCTGTCATGATAGCTCTCATGCAGACCGCGACCAGCCTGCCGGTATTTCTGGTGGTGCTTCCTTCAGGGGCTTTGGCAGACATAGTTGACCGCCGGAAAATGCTTCTCTTCACACAAGGCTGGATGTGCGCGGCTGCGGCCGGCCTCAGCGCGTTGACTCTCCTCGGCGCGACTACCCCGTGGCCGCTGCTTGCATTTACATTTGCGCTCGGACTGGGCTCGGCAATGAATATGCCGGTGTGGCAGGCCCTAATACCCGGCCTGGTGTCTCGGGAAGAATTGCCCTACGCCGTAGCCTTGAACGGCGTCGCTTTCAATATTGCGCGAGCTGTGGGGCCTGCGTTGGGAGGAATTCTGGTTGCCATGGCTGGCCCAGGCCCCGTGTTTCTACTCAATGCCGTATCATTCACCGGCGTGATCGCGGTCATTTACCGATGGGATCGCCCTCCTCAGAAGAGTCCACTGCCGGCTGAACACGTTGTCGGAGCCATCCGTGCAGGAACTCGCTATGCTGTTCACTCTCCGGAGCTGAGGGCTGTGCTTGCGCGCTGCCTGATATTCATTGCAAGCGGCAGTGCATTGTGGGCATTGATGCCTGTGGTGGCTCGCCAGGAGTTGGAGTTGGGCTCGACCGGTTTTGGGGCTTTGTTCGGCTGTATCGGCATGGGCGCGCTAATAGGGGCCGCGATATTGCCCAGGCTCAGACAGCAAGGATCAACTGATTCCGTGGTCATGGCTGGAACGGCTGTATGGGCTGGCACTATTCTCGTGCTGGCCCTGGTCCGGAACGTGGGATTTGTTTACGCGGCCATGATGGCCGGAGGAGCGGCCTGGATGGCTACCATGGCGAGTTTGACCGTGTCAGCGCAGACCGCGGCCCCTTCCTGGGTACAGGCTCGCGCGCTCGGCTTCTACACGCTGGCGTTCCAAGGTAGCATGGCCGTTTCAAGCGCAATCTGGGGGATTATTGCCGAGCATGGAGGCAACTCCCTCGCGCTCGTGGCCGCGGCCGTGGCTTCGCTTATTGGCTTGAGCGCTGCTGCCCGATGGCGCCTAAAGCCAGACACGGACTTGGACCTGAGACCGTCAAGGCACTGGCCCGAACATAGCGTAACGACCCCGCTGGACCCGGAAGACGGACCGGTGTTGGTTACCGTCGAGTACCGCATCGACTTGAAGGATGCGATCGAATTTGTGAGCGCGGTTCACGCGCTCGCCAAGATTCGCCGCCGCGACGGCGCGAGGCAATGGGGCCTGTTCCGCGATCTCGCAGACCCGAGCCGATACGTTGAGACCTTTATCGTGGAATCCTGGGTCGAGCATCTCCGCCAGCACGCGCGTGTTACTGTGGCGGATCGAGCCGTGGAAGATCGTGTAAGAGCTTTTCACGTTGGCGAGACGCCGCCCGTCGTGTCACATCTTATTTACCAATAGGATTTTCGCTTCCAGGGCTCGCATCGAAATCTCCGCACAAAGGACAAGAATGGGAGCGGATGACGCTATTACGGAACTCCTGCGATCGCGCCGCTCAGGAGTATAAAGAAAGATCCACAAGAAGATAGGAGGGTAGACGCATTCGATGGCATCGAGCAACAAATTGTCTCTGCTCTGTCACCTTTTCCGACCTGGGCTTACACAAAAGGAAGCTGTCGAACACCGAATGGACGAAAGAAATCAAGAGACTCATAGGAAATCTGGGAGAGAGCAATGGATATCTTGTCTGTGCCTCTGGGTTTTCAGGTCAATTTGACGGTGAATGGCTATATGACCTGGTGTGGTTTAGGAACGACGAAGATGGCCGCCTGATTGACCTCCCTCTCGTTATGGAATCAGAATGGTCCTACAGATTTGATGAGCTAAGATATGATTTTGAAAAGCTCTTGGCAGCCCGCAGTACACACCGTGTTTTCATCTATGAAGGACCGCAGCGCGGACAAACGGTAGGACAGATTTCTGATCAACTGGTCAGTGGCATCGAAAAGTTCCAACTTTCGAAGCCAGGCGACCGTTATCTGTTTGCTGCTCATGATTGGGAGGCTCGCGCGTTTTGGTTCCGGTTGTTCATAGTCCCCCGATTCTGATTTGCTGACAATGGCTTAGCAATGTACTCCCTCGAACTCTTCGCTCTCGATCTCAGGCTCTAGCGTAGGAATGGTTGCCGTCCGACATTCCGGCCGAGAATCCTCGGCTATCTCCGCCAAAGCGCCTTAGAGGAGGCAAGGCCTCTCGGTACGCGTTCCTCGGCTGGAGCCTGGGAACAAGGGAAAAACATTTCAACTGAACTTGTGCCGCGAGAGATCCATAAATATCGACATCGGCTGCGTCTTCCGAAAGCTTTTTCGTTTTGAGTAAGATACGATCAGCTGAATAACTGAGGGGACTATTAGTCCAGCACCGGAGAATGAGAGGGACAACTCGCCGGTCAGTATGCAAGGAGCGAGTGAACCTAAGCCACCACTGATTCCAACCCATTTAAGCAGGTCTTGGTCGATTTTTTGCCATTCCGCTTCCATTTTGGACTTTTCCATCTTGAGACGATCGACGAAGTCTCTAGTAATATTACTTATCTTGGACGGATCGGGCTCACCACCTACCTCTTTCCAGATGTCGCGGAGGAAGCTACGAAAGCTGCCAAGGCGATCGTCTTCCGCTCTCAGTCTGTGCAAGAATTTGGGATCAACTCTATCAAGAAACTTGAACTCAAGACTTTGAAATGCCCTGGTCAGGGGACTCCATATTCTAGCGGTCTCGGACAAATCGTCTGCCGCAGAGAGCAGTTCGTTCCACTTGGATCTAATGTTTGTGAAGGGAAATGCCCCAGTAATCTGCGAAACATATAAGGCCATTTCCAGATTTGCGCCAGAGCGAATGGCCCACACCGTGGCGCCACTCGGGCCAGGCTCCTGGTCCACCACTAACGGATCATCTTTTCGCTGCTGCTCTGCAAGGGTTAGGATCTCTGTGAGATCGGCGTCGGTCAAGGTGGGGAAATCTTGCTTCAGAAGTTCGGCGGCCGCTCCGACCGGGAATTGCGCCAGTACGCGCGCATACTCAGTAGCAAAATGGGGCAAGAACTCTTCGTAATCCTCTTTCTTAAGCACCTGCTTGGAAAGTCTCACCTGCGCAAGCTCAAGCGCCTTGGTCTGTAAAGCTCGATCGAACAACCCCGGGTGTGGAATCAAACTCACAATTTCGGCTCTCACCAAGGGCTCCACAACTAGTAGGAAGTTTACTAGTTTCAGCGTGTCCGCTTTGAAGGCGTCAGGTTCTTTTAGCGGGTCAAATTCGCTTCCAAAAAGTTCTGTGCGTATGAAGGGATCTATCATGAAAATTCGATCAGCGTAGAGGCCGAATCGCGTCAAGTTCCTACTTATTAAATCGGGCAAAATGTCACCGAGGTAGAAGGCCCTCAATTCTTGGTCGTTTTCTTCTGGAAGAACTTCGCTAAGATTCGTTTCGCGTGGCCAGAGCCTTTCCACGAAATCATAGAGTTCCTTCACTTGGTTGCTGGACATGCTGCGCTTTACGTTACCCAAATCCGAAACGGACTTGACACCGAATATCTGTCGCACAGCGTCGATCAACGCTAAATTTCGCTGCTGCAACGAAAGATGCGTGCGACCGATTTCCCAGTCCCTCCGATCTGCCGCGTAATGACAGTTCTTGTATTTTCGCCTGCTGCCGCACCAGCAGGGCTCCTGGTGTCCAAGCTTTTGACCAGGCTTCATAGCTCTTCTCTCATGCACAGACGTCTTACGGCCGAGACGGATTCGCCGCTACGTGCTTCGGCCGGGAAGCAGGACCAGATCCACCAATCCTGCAATGTCTTCGGACAAAACTATCTGCAAGCCCTCTTTGGCTTGCTCGGGCAAGTCGGCTATATCGACCTCGTTCTTGGCAGGAAAAACCACAATCCTGACCCCGGCCCTTTGAGCAGCCAACACCTTTTCTCGAATACCGCTCACAGGCAGGACACGTCCGCTCAACGTTATCTCCCCGCTGAGCGCCACATCGCGGCGGGCCGGGCGTCCTGTAAGGAGTGAAATCAGCGCCAAAGCAATGGTGACACCCGCGGAGGGGCCGTCCTTGGGGATGGCGCCGGCTGGAATATGGACGTGAATGTCGCTGGTCGAATAGAAGTCGGAATCAATTCCAAATACGTCCGCGTTACTCCGAATGTAACTCAAAGCTGTCTGAGCAGATTCTCTGAGCACGTCGCCCAGAGAGCCGGTCAGTATTAGTTGCTGGCTCCCCTTCATTCGGCTGGCTTCAACAAATATGATTTCACCGCCGAATTCGGTCCAGACCAGACCGGTGGTCACTCCAACCTGATTGTCAGCCTCAGCGACCTCATGGCGAAACCTTCGCGGCCCGAGGAACTGCGCAACCATCTCTTCATTGACGTTGGCGGGACATGATTCCGCTCCTTGTTTCAAGCAGATCAACGCCAATTTTCTACAAACGTTGGCAATTTCCCGCTCCAGGTTACGCAATCCGGCCTCTCTGGTGTAATCCCTTATTAAGGTGGCTACGGCTTCCTCCGCGAAAGTTATTCTCTGACCTTCCAATCCGTTGTCTCGCAGTTGGCGCGGTATCAGGTGGTCGCGGGCGATCCGGCTTTTCTCTGTTTCGGTATAGCCTGCAAAATTAATGACTTCCAGTCGGTCCAGCAGAGCCGCGGGAAGATCCTGGACCATGTTTGCGGTGGCAATAAACATCACTGCAGACAGGTCAAACGGCACATCGAGGTAATGGTCGGTGAAATTCCTGTTCTGTTCGGGGTCCAGGATTTCCAAGAGGACTGAAGCTGGATCTCCTCTGAAATCCTGCCCTATTTTGTCGATTTCATCGAGCATGAAGACAGGGTTCTTCAAAGATAGCTTTCTGATTTCACTTATTATCCGTCCGGGCATGGCGCCAACGTACGTTCTTCTATGCCCGCGGAGTTCCGCCTCATCTCTAAGCCCTGCCAGTGAGAGCCGTGCGAATTTCCGCTCCATAGCCTCTGCAATGGCTTGACCTATTGAGGTTTTTCCCGTGCCTGGAGGTCCAGCAAAACAGAGAATGGGTCCCCTTGTAAACTGGGCGTGCCGCTTCTTATCCAGGACTTTATTGACCTTGGATCGCAACTCATCCAGCTTGAACGGCTTGGTCAAGTAATAGGCCGCACCTTTTGTCAGCGCGTCCACAGCCGAGTCTACCGTCGCGTAGCCGGTCACCATAATGATGTCCGTGGGAGGAGAGAGCTGTTTTATGGACTCGAGGAGCTGTATCCCATCCACTTTCTCCATTTTCAGGTCTGTAATGATGAGGTCAAACTCTCCCTTCTTCACCTGTTCCAGCGCCTCAAGGCCGTCGCCTGAGGTTGAAACCCTGTAGCCCTCCTTCCGCATGACGTGTTCCAGGTTGCCGCGCGCTATATCCTCGTCATCGACCACGAGAATGCTGAATTGCCGCATATTTCGGAGCGCTCGAACTGCGAGGTACTCCAGCACCCGCTGTTTCGGGTGGCGCAGCCCGTAATGATATCTGTCCAGGATTTGTTCCGCGCGGCTCAGGTCAAGGTTGTCATCCGTGTATCGGTTCCACGGCAGGGAAATCAGGTAGTCGATGTAGGTCAGACCCACCGCGTATTCTGCAGCCGATGGATCGGTCTTTTCGAGACGTTCCAGTTCCTTCACGGCAACCGGAGCCACGTTCGGGGGGAGCCGAGCCTCGTCAATGGACGACTTGAGGTCGATGAGTTCCTGAGGCATTGAGGGCCGATCTTCCTGTTGCTTTCGGAAAAAAGCCATAATCCCAGACTCCTTGAGGGCCTGGAACTACATTCCCAAGCCCGCGCGAATTATAGATTCAAACCTCGGTGACAGCAATATCAATACTTGGGGGAGATTCGGTCGCGTCTTTTCCAGCCGACGCGTATGGCCATCATCGCCGTTCAGGTGAGAGAAACTTCGTCTCGGCGGCGTCTTTGGTCGTTGCGAGGTGCAACAGCTTTCCCGGCTGTTGTAATGGTCGTCATGTGTCATGAATCACGGCAGTTTCGCGTGTTATGACCTGCCGTGTTACACAATGCAACGGCCTGATTCACCGCCCGAAAGACTGGTCACTTCATTTTAATTCATCATTCCAAAGTAATAGCCTCAATTAATGGAGTTGGCACAGAATTTGACTATCCAATGGGCGATGGGCGACTAGCCCGCGTATCAAAGGAGCATTCCCATGAACCGTTGGAGAAAGAAGCTGGAGGCCATGGCAGTGGCGGTTGCTTTTGCTGAAGCCGGCGAGTGGCAAACGGCCCAAACCGTGCTGGAAGAAGCTGACCGGCGCCTGGACAAGAAAGAGGTGGAGCGGAGGCAGGATAGAAGGCCTAGAGCCCGCGAGCAATCATATCGCCTCTAAAACCGCGGACGCTTTCAATCCCAGGGAAAACTCTTACCCTATTCACGGCAGACTTTTGGCCGTGGCATAGTCATTACCCTAAGGAGTCAGCATATGAGTAGGCTACAGAGCCAAAAACAAAGGAAACTGGTACTGCAGACGATACTCTACGGCGCGATAAGCGCAGCCCTTTATGCCGCGGTTTTCTACAAACCGGACGCAGTTGTAGAGTACTTTT
>Ga0172371_10012912_pt1 | contig 10929 bp, 8 predicted proteins | sample Lak12m_FD_114543 | JGI IMG/M metagenome (GOLD analysis project Ga0172371, IMG submission 114543) | Freshwater microbial communities from Kabuno Bay, South-Kivu, Congo - kab_022012_12m | ecosystem: Environmental > Aquatic > Freshwater > Lake | place: Democratic Republic of the Congo: South-Kivu... | reverse complement strand
GTACCCTGAGCCGGAATCGAACCGGCACGGGAATTACCCCACTGGTTTTTGAGACCAGCGCGTCTACCTGTTCCGCCATCAGGGCATTTTCACCCCATCCTTGTGAGGAGGGGGCGGGGGTGGGTTTTCCCGATGCAAAAGTACGTATTTACCCGATATTTCCAAAACACCGGATTCCAACACGATAAATGGCGATTATAGATATATGTAATACACTCGTCGATATCTTCCCCAAACATACCAAAAAGTTCATGATGGCTGGCACTCAATAAGTAACTTTATGATTTTCAATGCGTCATAAGACAAATCCGGCCAACGTCGCCGGGATCTCAACAATCATTTAACAACAAAAAAACTGTCATGAACAAACTGTTATTATTGGGCTGCGGATGCCTCCTAAGCGTATTTGCATGCCTGGCTGAAGTACTTGTCGTACCGGATGACTACCCCTCCATCCAGGAAGCCATCACCGCATCGGTCCCGGGTGACACGGTGCTGGTCAAAGAAGGAACTTACAATGAACTGATCAACTTCATGGGGAAGGACATCATTGTCGGATCCCTTTTCTTTTCGACCGGTGATTCGTCTTACATCGGGCAAACCATCATTTCCGCTCCTTCACAAGGAAGCGTTGTGACATTCGCAAACGGAGAAACCTCTGCTGCTCTCCTCACCGGATTCACCATCACGAACGGGACAGGGACCGTAGAAAACGGAGGCTTGCTGATGGGAGGAGGGATCTATGTGAAAAATGCAAGTCCCACCCTGGATCACCTGTACGTCGTTTATAATGTTGCCGGAGGCATGGGAGGCAACGGAGGAGGGATCTATTTCAACAATTCCACCTCCCTGGTAACGGACTGCCTGATCAGCAACAACGAGGCCAGCCGTGGAGGCGGGATCAGGCTTACTGAAGCCGATGTGACTCTTAAAAGTACCTGGATCCGCAACAACTACGCTGTCGCTGCCGGAGGAGGCCTTATGTGCTACCTGAGCCTCCACCCGCAAATAGACCAGTGTATCTTTACCGGGAACCAGTCTGCTTATGGCGGGGCCATGTCGTTCTACGAAAGTCATCCGCTGATTGACCGGACCACTGTATATGACAATCATGCGATAACCGGTTCAGGGATCAATGCTGAAAGCTACTCCTGGGTGCTTTTAATCAACTCGATCTTATGGAACAACAGCTTTCAGCCAGGTGTCATCAGTGAGATCCATCTGACCGGAAGTACAAACAACCTTGTCGTTACGTACAGTGACATAACCGGGGGTATGAATTGGATCATCAACCCGGATGAAAGTGTCATCACCTGGCTGGAAGGGAATTTGGATATCGATCCGGAATTTACGAACCAAACCGGGTTGGATCTGACGCTAGATGAATCCTCTCCTTGCATAAATGCTGGTACTGCATTGTTTGTCTATAACGGAGATACCCTGGTCAACATCACCGATTATTCAGGAACAGCGCCGGATATGGGCGCCTATGAGCATATGGAACCTGTTGCATCCGATCCCCTGGCACAACAAAGATCGCAAATCTGCCTGTGGGTGCGGCCAGGAAACAACGAGGGGGAATCGATCCTCTGGTTCACACTGCCGGAATCTATGCATATAAGCCTGAAACTAACGGACATGCGTGGAAGAGTGATCTCACTCCTTGCTGACCAGACTTTCCCGGCCGGAGACCAGTCCGTGCGGATACCATCCGCCGGTCTTTCCCCGGGACTATACCTGGCAACCTTGATTTCAGGAAATCATCTCTCCTCGGTTAAATTATTGATCGAATGATCCCGGCCGCCTCCGGGAACAGATGACTATCCCTGGACCGTGGATGGCATGGAGGTGTGGATTAGGATTAATTCTGATCCACCAGAGACAGCTTCCTTCCCGTACTCTTTCTGACAGGCAAGTACCGGCTTTCATCCCTTTGGATAGCTGGATCTGCCCCGGAGGGAAAAACACTTCTATGGATCAGCAGGGTTGAGGCAGTGAGTCATCACAAAACTATGTAGCACCCAGGGACCTTCGTTCATGGTACCACGGTCGGCGATCCTGCAGGAAGATTTGTAAGAAAAAGTACCTTTTGATCGCGGATGCATAATAACCCTTGCATCCTTGCTGTGAATCCCTTATTTTTGACAGGTAAATCCAAAAAGTGATCCCATGGCAGTAAAGGTCAAGATCTTCGCAGGAAGAACATCCAGTTACCTTGGTGAGCAAATAGCCCAGGCATATGGTACCGAACTGGGGAAAATGTCGGTTATCAACTTTGCCGATGGGGAGTTTCAACCCTCCTTCGACGAAAACATCCGTGGCACCGATGTCTTCCTGATTCAGTCCACCTTTACTCCTTCCGACAACCTGATGGAACTCCTGATGATGACCGACGCTGCCCGAAGAGCTTCGGCACGAACAATCGTGGCCGTAATTCCCTATTTCGGATTTGCCCGGCAGGACCGCAAAGACAAGCCGCGTGTTTCTATTGCTTCCAAACTCGTTGCCAATCTGCTGATGGCGGCTGGGGTGAACCGGATCATCACGCTTGACCTTCATGCCGACCAGATCCAGGGTTTTTTTGACGTGCCTGTTGACCACTTGTATGCTTCTTCCATCTTCATTCCCTACATCAAGACCCTGCATCTCGATAACCTCACATTCGCCTCCCCTGATACCGGTGGAACCAGGCGGGCCGGATCTTACGCCAAATTTTTTCATACCAACTTCGTGATCTGCTACAAGCACCGGTCGAAGCCCAATGAAATCGCTAAGATGGCCCTGGTGGGAGATGTGAAAGGAAAAAATGTCATCCTGCTTGACGATATCATCGATACCGGCGGAACACTATGCAAAGCCGCGCAGGTCATTTCCGACAACGGAGCTGCATCAGTCCGTGCAATGATCACCCACCCTATCTTCTCAAAGAATGCTCATGAGGATATTGAGAATTCGGCCCTCGAAGAACTGGTTGTCACCGATACCATCCCTTTGCATAAAGAAAGTCCCAAAGTAAAGGTGCTCACAACCGCTGATCTCTTCGCCGAAGTGATCAACCGCCTGAAAAAGAAGGAATCTATCTCCTCCCTCTTTAAATTCTAAAGATTTTTTCCTTACCTTTGCGGCCCGATTCAGGTGTTGGAATGCAGTTATCCGGGATCTAGGATTGGTTATAATCTTCACTAAACATAAACGTATTATGAAACAGGTATCATTGAGCGGTTCTCAGAGAGATAACGTAGGGAAAAAAGATGCCAAAAAACTTCGCAGGGAAAATAAAGTTCCTTGTGTATTGTATGGCGGAAAAGAGCAGATCCATTTCCTTACCGATGAAAAGCTCTTCTTAAAGATTGTTTTTACCCCGGAGGTCTACATCGTTAAACTGAATATCGATGGGAAAGAGTTCAACACCATCATGCAGGATCTGCAATACCACCCGGTAACGGACAGGATCCTTCATGTGGATTTTCTGGAAGTTACTGACAACAAGCCCATCACCATCGCAGTACCGGTGAGGTTGACAGGGTCGGCGAAAGGAGTGCTGAAAGGCGGACGGCTGATTACGAAAGCCCGGAAGCTGAAGATCAGCGCTTTACTGAAAGATTTGCCCGATGAAATCGAAATCAATATTGCTGACCTGGACATTGGAGATTCTATCAAGATCTCTGACCTCCATCGTGATAACATCAACTTCCTTGATGTGCCAAGAAACGTGGTTGTTGGCGTCAGGTCTGCACGAAGCATCGTAGAATCGGTTGAAGAGGCCCCGGCCGCTGCGGAAGGAGCTGAAGAAGCTGAAGCCGAAAAGCCGGCACAAGAATAACACTGAATACGGGATCCGAGATATGAGCTTTTTTATCCCGGATCCCATATCCCGGATCTTGCATCCCGTTTCATGAAATACCTGATCATTGGTCTTGGTAACATCGGTGACGAGTATACAGATACCCGCCATAACATTGGATTTGTTGCGGCTGATGCGCTGGCACTTTCGCTAAAAACAACCTTTGAATCAGGACGTTATGCATCGGTGGCCAGGGGAAAGCTCAAAGGGCGTTCTGTCACCATTATAAAACCAACAACATACATGAACCTGAGCGGAAAAGCGATCCGCTACTGGATGGCTCAGGAAAAAGTCCTTCCGGAAAACATCCTGGTCATTGCAGACGACCTGGCTTTGCCGCTTGGGACCCTGCGGATGAGGAAGCAGGGAAGCGACGGAGGGCATAACGGACTGATCAGCATTATTGAAACGATTCAGACAACCGAATTCCCGCGACTCAGGATCGGTATCGGTAACGATTTCGCAAAAGGGTACCAGGTAGACTACGTCCTGGGCAGATGGACAAAAAACGAGGAAAAAATCCTTATCCCCCGAATTGAAACCGCAGTTGAAATGATCCAATGCTTCGTGTTGCAGGGCGTGGACAGAGCGATGAACCTCTTCAATTCGTAATTCGTAATTCGAATCATTCGTAATTGGTTAGATCCATCCTATTAACCAGTAATAACCTATCGCCGTCCATTCCCGGAGGATGATCACTTCATAGATCAGGTAACTCCAGAACCGATAGCGCAGGGAGAGGCTCTCTCCCACATCAGGAACCCATTTCCGTCCTCCCAGCTTTTTTGCAGAAAAAGATAGTCCTGATTCCAGGTCTTTCTCAAATGCCGGAAGTCCATCAACATACCTGAATCCCACTTTCTCAAACACGAGTACAGACCTGTAGAGATGCTCGGGAGAGGTGACCAGCAAGATCCGGGATCCGGGATCCGGGATTTGGGAAAGATCAGATCTGTTGTTGCTGTCACTGATCACATATCTTTTATCTCGCATCCCGTATCTCTTCTCTTGTATCATTTTTTTGATCAGGAGCGCTTCAGCCCGTGTGTTCATTCCCGAATCCTCCAGCAAGATCCGCTCTGGAGCAACTCCCCTGCCGATGAGTTCAGATCTCATCCGGTTCACCGAACTCGAGCTGTCTTCCCTGTCACCGGGCAATGCAACAATGATCAATGCATCAGGAAACTGGTTTCCGGCTTTAGCGCCATAATAGGTCCGCATCAGACCGGTTCCGCTCGGGATCCCGCCTCCTCCAAGAACCACGATATAATCCGGAACCCCGGTGATGCCCGATTTGGAAATCCCCAGGTTGTACCGGATCCAGAAAGGAGCAGAGGTGAACGCAAGAGTGATCATGACGAGAGCAATGATCCCGAAAAAAATCAACGCCCACTTCCCGATCCTTAAAATTATATTTACAAATACCCTCATACCTACGTCATTCATCATCATTAGGGACGAGGCATCCCTTGGCCCCTACCCCTTAATCTTCTCCCGTAATACGCCCGGGACTTCGCTAACCGCAATCCTCTCCTGAAGCATGGAATCCCTGTCGCGTATCGTAACGGTGTTATCTTTAAGTGTCTGGTGGTCAATCGTAATGCAATAAGGGGTCCCCAGCGCATCCATCCTCCGGTAACGCCTGCCTATTGTATCCTTCTCTTCATAGAAACACCGGAAATCATATTTCAGGACATCCATGAGTTCAACGGCTTTTTCGGGCAGACCGTCTTTTTTGATCAGTGGCAGGATAGCTGCTTTGATCGGGGCCAGGCGTGCAGGAATGCCAAGTACCACCCTTTCTGAACCGTCAACCAGCCTCTCTTCCCGGTAAGAATTGCTCAGGACGGCCAGGAAGGTCCTGTCAAGGCCGATGGAGGTCTCGACAACATATGGCACATAGCTCTCATTAATCTCCGGGTCGAAATACTGCATTTTTTTACCGGAAAATTTCTGATGGGCGCCCAGGTCAAAGTCGGTCCGGCTGTGTATCCCTTCAAGCTCTTTAAACCCGATAGGGAATTCAAATTCGATATCAGCGGCGGCATTTGCATAGTGAGCTAGTTTGTCGTGGTCGTGGAACCGGTATTTTTCGGCCGGTATACCCAGGGAAAGATGCCATTTCATACGCTCATCCTTCCAGTAGTGATACCACTTCATCTCTTCGCCCGGGCGGACAAAAAACTGCATTTCCATCTGTTCGAATTCCCGCATCCGGAACAGGAACTGGCGTGCGACGATCTCATTTCGGAATGCTTTCCCGATTTGCGCGATGCCAAACGGGATCTTCATCCGGGCCGATTTCTGGACATTAAGGAAGTTGACAAAAATGCCCTGTGCTGTTTCGGGGCGCAACAAAATCGCACTTGCATCTTCATTTACCGAGCCCATCTGAGTAGAGAACATCAGGTTGAACTGTCTTACATCAGTCCAGTTCCGGCTGCCGGAAACCGGACATACGATTCCAAGCTCCTCAATTAAAAGCTTTACATCAGCCAGGTCATTCCTTTCGAGAGCAGGATAAAAACGGTTTTTGATCTCTTCAATTTTTATCAGGTTTTCCCGCACCCTGGGATTGGTCTCCCTGAACATTGCTTCATCAAAGGTATCGCCAAACCGTTTGGATGCTTTTTCTACCTCTTTTTCGATCTTATCTTCGATCTTCAGGATGAAATCCTCAACCAGAACATCAGCCCGGTAACGCTTCTTTGAATCCTTGTTATCGATCATCGGATCGTTGAAGGCGTCAACGTGCCCGGAAGCCATCCATACTGTCGGATGCATGAAAATTGCCGAATCGAGGCCCACAATATTTTCATGGTACTGAACCATCGACTTCCACCAGTACTCTTTGATATTGTTTTTCAACTCGACCCCGAATGGGCCGTAATCGTACACTGCACTTAGTCCGTCGTAAATTTCGCTGGAGGGAAATACATACCCATACTCCTTGGCATGGGATATGATTTTTTTGAAAAGTTCTTCGTTGCTAGCCATGCCGCAAAAGTAATGAAAAAGGGATTAACGATCAGGGATTTCAATCAGCCTGTCATAGTCCCCTTCACCCCTCATGGAATTGGCAAGAAGATCGAACCATGGATCGAGGTATTTATCTCAATGTCCATTTTCATGGCCGTAAGGATAGCCCACCGTTAGCCATATTTTTGCCATAAATCAAAGCTCTCTTGTTTTCTGATTTCCATTGTTGAATCCTTTCTTCTGATGTTTGTTTCGCCTCACGGATGGGTTCAGGTATCCTTCATCCTCGGTACAAAATACAAAAGAAAATCTTAAAATGCAAGAAAAATATTTATTAAATTACTGATTAACAATCTTTTAAAGAAAAAACAAATCATGGATATGTAAGGTCCAATACCCCTTTATAGTAAAACCAAAAAATATTGGATTGCTTTGCTTGATTTTCCTAATTTCGAATTTCCAATTTCTAATTTCTCTCCCCATGAAAACTTCCCGACGAAATTTCCTGAAAACTGCAGCAGCCGGTGTTGCAGCTGTTGGTCTTGGTGATATCACCAGCCTGGCTTCGAACTTTTCCTCTCCACTGAAACTGCCGGAACCTGCCCGTGAAGGGAAAAGTGTCATGGGGCTTGCCTGCGAACCATTAAAAACTGTCCGTATCGGGATGATCGGTCTTGGTATGCGCGGACTGGAAGGGGTTGGAAGACTTCTGAATGTTGAAGGAGTTGAGATCGTTGCTGTTTGCGATGTGGTTCCTGGCAGGGTGGTTCAAGCGAAGAAGATCTGTACAGACAAGGGGAGGCATGAGCCTGCAGGGTATTCTGCCGGCGAGGATGACTGGATGAAGCTGTGCCAGCGGGATGATGTGGACCTGGTTTACAGTTGCACACCATGGGCATTGCACACTCCGAATGCGGTCTATGCTATGAAGCAGGGTAAACATACAGCCATCGAGGTGCCGGGAGCAACTACCCTGGAGGAGTGCTGGGAGCTGGTAGATACCGCAGAAAAGAGCCAGCGTCACTGTATGATGCTGGAGAACTGCTGTTACGATTTCTTCGAGCTAGCCACTCTCAATATGGCCCGAAACGGAGTATTTGGTGACATCTTGCATTCAGAAGGTGCTTATATTCACGACCTCCGCTGGCTGAAGTTCGACAAAACAAACGGTTACTGGGATATGTGGCGGCTGCAATACAGCAAATGGAAAAATGGGAACCTCTACCCTACGCACGGACTGGGTCCGGTTGCACAGATCATGGATATCAACAGGGGTGACCGGATGGAATACCTTACCTCTATGTCGACCAACCAGGTGGGAATGAGCCTGTATGCCATTGATAAATTTGGCCCAGACAGTCCGGAAGCCCGTCAACGATATACCCTGGGAGATATGAACACCACCCTTATCCGCACGTTCGGAGGTAAAACCATCATGATCCAGCACGACACCACCTCTCCCCGTCCCTACAGCCGTATTCATCTGCTTAGTGGCACCAAAGGAGTCGCCCGGAAGTGGCCTACCCAGAAAATTGCCCTGGAACCGGAAGCCCATAAATGGCTCAAACAAGATGAGTTCCAGGCTTTGATGACAGAATGGGAACATCCGCTGTCCAGGCAGATTGGTGAAAAAGCCCGGGAGGTAGGCGGACACGGAGGTATGGACTTCATCATGGATTACCGTCTGATATATTGCCTTCGTAACGGATTACCCCTCGACCAGGATGTATACGATGCCGCTACCTGGTCGTCGATCGTAGAACTGAGCGAGATCTCAGTGAATAACCGCAGCCATTCGGTCTCAGTTCCCGACTTCACTCGCAGCGCCTGGGAGACAGCGAAACCGTGGGGAATTGTAACGGTGGGGTAAAGGGCAGGAAGGCAGGGACGAGGCATGCTTCGTCCCGTGCATAGGTGCCCGACAAAGATATGAAGGTACGAGAGTGCGGGGGTATCTTAAATCCCGTGAGCAATACCATCGATTGGAATTCTCTGCGTGGAAAAAATTACAAAGCCACCATCTTCCTGAATGCTTTTCCGGAAATAAATGCAAATTGCTCTCCGGAAGCACTCAGAACAACTTCCTTCCCTTCGATTTTCAAGTTCATGCCGGTATTCCGGTCCCGGGACCGGATAACGTTGGCCAGAGTCAACGCCTTCTCGATGCCGTCCCCCCGCCCGAAGTTGACAACTTCATCCGGAAGCGATAATCGGTTGCCTTCATAGATCGACGCATCAGGCCAGGAGATCAGCCGGGAATAAACCTCTTCGATATCCTTCTCCCTGAAGAAGGCAACAGACACCGGGTTGCGCTCCATCACTGCTTTAAGAAACGGCTCCCAGTCGCAATAGTCCATAAACCGACCGGCATACAAGGCCAGCTCATAGCTTAGGGGACTGGTGACTGGGGATTGGTGACTGGTGACTGGTGACTGGCGACTGGGGACTGGGGACTGGTGACTGGCGACTGGGGACTGGGGACTGGGGACTGGGGACTGGGGACTGGGGACTGGGAACTGGGAACTGAGGACCGGGGACTGGTGAAGGGGGAATTTCTTTGAACCCTGATCCTGGACCCTTGAACCTTTTTCCCCGATCCTCAACAGCCTCTCCAAGATCTCCTCCCTTGTAATATCCGTTGTAATCCCATATCCCTGTCCGCCTGTCCGCCTGTCCGCCTGTCCGCCTGTCCGCCTGTCAACCGGTAACTTCGGAACAGTATGCACAAACCGTTTCAGGTCATTCGAAAAGCTTTTATCAGGATCTAGTTCAGGAAATGCATCAAGAAGTGATGCAATAAATTCTTGGTAATCACCTGTTTGAAACAGCTGATCATTGCTGCTGATAGTGGCCCGTCCGTCGAAAGGACAGGGAGAGAAGTCCTCATCTCCAATCTCGCACAGGAGTTTTTTAGCCGTTTTGTCGCCCAATCTGTTTTTGCTTCCGTGTTCATATCCAAACGCTTTCTCCAACGCCAGGTATTTGACGGTCCCACGACAGGGAACTTTTAGCTGGAACCTTTTCTGATAGCGACTATAGTAGCGGAGAAAATTGATGAAGATCTCATAATCGACCGGTGTATTCAGAAACGATGTGAGCGAATCCCTGAACTGCCTGTACTCCAGCGGATCGATGGTGGCTTCAGGGAATGTGGAGTGGATGTAGCCGGTATGATGGGTCACAATAGCCACCTGTTCATGCTCGAGCGCCCTTCTGGCCAGAGCAGAAAGTTCGCTGCCATTGTACCACATGGATTTAGTAAGGATCCGGCGGTTGTTGGTCAGCACTCCATCCTCAGTCAGAATAAAATTCTGGGAATGAAGCGGGGTACCCATCAGGAATATCTGCTCCAGCGGAATCCGAGCGACAATAAACAACGCAGCCGCATAAAGCGTTGCCAGCGAGACGCACTCTCCTGCCCCGGTGGGATGGTTGGGTTTGTACCGGAAAGCATTCATCGCCTCAATTGTTTCCGTTTTCCAATAAGGGATGATATCGGTATCGAATTTATCAAGACCAAAATGACGGCGAATATCGATATCGAAATAATATTTGTCCCCCTCATAACCAAAAAGGGCATTGGATTTTCTGAGAACCTCAATATCAACGAACTCCCGAAAACGGTTGATTTCTGTCTCCTTGTCGGTCAGTCCCCATGTCTCCAGGTCGAGGTTGAAATCATAGTGGTCCATGATATATTGCTTCAGGCGCTGAATCCTTTTCAAGGGCGGCATCGACTCAATCTTCTGGAACCACTTGTGATCCCTCCACTTCCAGATTTCAGGAGAAAGAATATTTGCAAGCACCAGGGCATAGAGCAATTCAGGAAAGATAAAGATCTCCATATCGGAGAGCGTGTAGGCGGAGGAGTATTTTTCGAGATCTTTTTGGTTCATTCAGTTACTCTCCAGATATAAAAAGGGGCTGTCTTAAAAACAAAAACAATTAGACAGCCCCCAGGGGAGGGATTTATTACTCCACAATCAGTTTAATGCTTTCAATGGTATCAGAACTCTTCACTCTCACCAGGTAGATCCCGGCAGGAAGAGTTGAAATATCTATCTGCGATGCTCCTGAGATATCAATGTTCCCGAAATTCAATACTT
>Ga0172371_10012909_pt1 | contig 10929 bp, 10 predicted proteins | sample Lak12m_FD_114543 | JGI IMG/M metagenome (GOLD analysis project Ga0172371, IMG submission 114543) | Freshwater microbial communities from Kabuno Bay, South-Kivu, Congo - kab_022012_12m | ecosystem: Environmental > Aquatic > Freshwater > Lake | place: Democratic Republic of the Congo: South-Kivu... | reverse complement strand
GTTTTACAGACGGCTCTTGCATGAGCCGCGCCGCCAGTCCATTGCGCTTGAACATAACCCCAATTAGAGGACGTGGCATTTGAATCATCTATAATAAAAGAGGTGCGCTTGCCAAAACATATTAAATTATCTCCGAACTCAACCCCCGCCACTAAACCAAAACCGTCACCCGTTGAGATAGGGATATTCACAACTGTTGCATCGCTAAAATTGTCATTACCATTGCCCGAAGCATAAACGCCTGATTTAACAAAGGCCCACAGCCTTTCTGATAAACCCTTGCCGTGTTTTATAATCTGAAACGGCCAGTTAGAACCGCTCCAGTCTGTCGGAACGCTTGTGAGGTTTGAGGTTGTGGCGGCAACGCCATCCCATGTCTGAGGCCTATCAGCCCCATTTGAAATATAAAGCGTATCGTTAAATACCTCAAACGATGAATACTTAGCTGTAGACATTCCTGTATTAAGTTCATTAACATAATCACGCTGTATCTTGCCGTCTGTCGTAGTAGTTACAATAAACTCATTCCCGTTTTGTTTCTTAAACCAAAAGCCACCCATAACCTGAACCGCATTTGTAATTGCCGTTCCGTTTACCTTTGATACTCCACCTCTTGTTGTTCTTCCGCCTTTGTGCAAGTTGATATTCCTTGCGTCTGTCATCGCTTCCGGTGGAATAACATCAATATTAGGGTTAGCGTTCCACCCGCCCGCTGCCTCGGGAACCCTGTATGTTTCTCCTATATATCCTAATGCGCCTTGTGCCATTTCCTTTATCCTGCGTAATCGTCTGTTTCTATTAAATAGTCCCTGCGTATATTCATATCAAATATTGCAGTCGGTGTTACCTTCACGCTTGCATTTAACCTGTCTATAATATCCTTATACTGCGCCGCAAGCTGGTAAACAGTAGGCGGTAGGATTATCTTTTTATCTTCCGCCAAAACTATCGCCAGGTTATATTTCAGAAAAGCCTTATATTCATTAGGCAAGGATATTGTCGTTAAAGTGCTGCTTGCCTCTGTGAAGTTCTTTATAAAATCAAAGTAAGCCGTATATGCGGTATCGGGAGCATAGTTAAATATTATCTTTGCAAGCGGATATTCAGGAATTAAGTAAACCCTCGTGGGTCTGCCCGACTGTCCCTTAATAGTCATGTCGTTATACTTTTTAGCGGACATGATTTTAATAGGATAATCATTGTTGTTTGAATCCCTTAGATACAGGCTTGAAATCTTAATAGGTCTAACAGTATTAAGCGTTCCTCCAGAACCGATAGTATAGGTATCAGCCGATGTGAGCGCAAACGATTCTCTAACTACATAGGGGAAAAGATACTCAGCGCCCCAAATGCCTAATAGGTCGTTTAACGCTTCAAGCGCATTATTCTGCTCGTCAATCTCAGCGTTGGCAATGCCTATTTTCCTATATGCTGCGTTAATTATATCACCTGCGCTTGCCATGCTCTTTACGCTCCTTTTTCTCTTTGTTTTTCTGAGCCTTTTTCTCAGTAGTCTTAGTCCACGACATGAGTTTGCTCATGTCGTGGACTAAGGATTAATTGTTTAGTTACCCCTGCACCCTGACGGCCCATTCAGGTCTGATTGTCTTATACCCGAACAAAACATCAATCCTGAGTGGGAACTTGTCATTGACAATATCGCCTTTTCTCCATACCCTTATTGATATTCCGTCAAAGTTCTTGACAGCCATATCTTCTTTCGGGCTGGTGAACATATCAGCCATTACAAAGGCAAAAGCGTCTTTGTAGTAAGCAAGCGGCTGTAAGATTACAGAGCTTGCCGCACCATTGACTGTGTTTGTAACAGTCTTTGATGCTCCCGCCGAAACAAGAACCACGTTCTGCTTTGCGCCGCTTGTTACAGGTGTAGGCGATACTGCAAGCGTTACCGTGCCATCGTCCGCTACTGTCGCATCTGCGGTTACCGCGAACTGTTTAAGATTGCTATATCTCGTTTTGGTTTCACGGTTGCAAGCAAATACATCCCCGATGGTTACGATGTCGCCTGCAAGGAACGTCTGAGTTGCCGTTGCGTCTGTTACGCTGATGTTGGCAGAACCGCTTGTAATGCCCGTTGAGGTATTACAAACGGCTGTCCCTGCCCTTGTGCCTGCCGTATGAGACGGTATCATGGCCGATTCCATCCATGTAAAGTTATAGGCATTCCCTATAACAGCCTTTGAGAACGCCTTTTCAAGCTCGCTGGCCTTATGGAAGTATGCGCCTACACTGTTCACGGCCGTTGCCATGTTTGAAGGGTCAAGCAGTAAATACCTGTCATCATCAGGAGCAAGCCCATTTGTGAGCCTTGCGTTTGCGTTCATTATTGAAAGCGGGGACGCAATGGCTGAGCCTGCCGTGCCTGTCATGTTATAGACATCTTTGTAAACATTTGAAAGCACTATGCTCTCTACCTCTGCCGCAAGCCTTGACATCATAGGATTCAGAATCTGCTTCTGAAAATCCTCGATGCTCAATGACAAGTCTATTGTGCTGGTGTTTACGTCCACGCCTCTCTGTGTTGCAAGCGTGAAGGTCTGTGTTGATTCCGTGATGTCCTGTGCATCCATTACAGCCCCAGACCTTACGATGAACTCGTTAGGCTCTCTGATTAACAATGTGCCGCTATTTCTTGAACCTCTCCTCCGAAAGTCTGCATCAAACTGCCTTCCTATTGTTTTCAGGAATTTTAGCCCATTATGAAAAGACGCAAGCGTGTAACGGGCTAAATCCCCGCTTGATGCGTTTACCCATGTGTTAGCCATAATTTATTAGCCTCCTAATGCCGCCCTCCGCTTCTTAATTTTCTCAATCTCCCGTGCCTGATAAGCTTTCATAAATTCAGAGGCATCGTTGCCGTTATCCTTTATATCCGACAAGTTTTTTACCTCCGAACTCGCCCCTGATGGACTCAACGGAATAATTGGAGGCGGCGCGGCTGTTGTTTTTTTAGATTCTTTTTTCAAAATCATGTTAGCTTCAAATTTGCCGAGTTCTCTTAACTGCTGTTGTGGGGATAGGGTTGCTATCTTATTTACGATAGCCCTGTTTTCAGGCAATCCGAGATTATAGGCAAGCGTTGCGCCCTCGTCTGAATCAAATATCGCTTGTCTCATAACGTAGGTAAATACCGGAGATTGAATCACCATATCAAAATCAGGATGTTCCACCTTGAACTTTTCCGCATTTTCCGCAAATCTCCGACCCGCAACTATCGCATCCTCTTGCTCTCGTTTTGCCGAAATTTCTTTTTCCTTTTCCTTATCCCGCCACTCAAATAGCGCATCCTCATAAGCTTGAGAGGTTTCAAAATTCTCAATCTGCGGTCTGTCTTGTGCAACTGGCGGCGCTGCTTTTGCAGGAGTTGTCTCCTGAACCTGTTGCATCGCAAGGTTTTTCCAGTATTCAGTTTGACGCTCTTGTTCCCTCATTCTATAAGTTATTTCGTCAATGCGTTCCTGTGCGGTCTGTTTTCTCGGCTTTTGCGCTGTAGCCGCAGCATCAGGCGGTAATTCTTCTCCTTCTGCTTTGACTGCAGCTTCCTCTTCCTTTTGTGCAGGTTCTTCAACCTGAGAGGTAGTTTCCTCAACTACCGTGTCTTTTGCGGCTTCATCAGCCGGAATGTCTTCTGCGTCTAACATTTGCGCCCTCCTTGAGCGGTTACTTCCGTTAAATCTTTGCGGGTTAAAAACCCGATATATAGGAAAACTGATTTCATTCAGTCATACCTTGCATCGCAAGCATTTCAGGCGGTATTCCTTGCTCGGCAGGATTTTCGGGCAACGGCTGTCCACCTGCTAATGGATTCGCGGCTTGCTGTTGCTGATTCAGAAACTTCTTAATCTCGGCGTAAATCTCTTGTGAGCCTTCCATATCGGAATACTTAAAGAGATATGGAGCTATTACAGGCGCAAGCATCGGCGCATACTGCATGGACTGTGTTATCAGATTTAAGGTCTCCTCACGCTTAGAACTGAATGATGCGCCCGCCGTTGCGATTACATCAAACTCTCCGACTGACAAATCATTTTGTAGTATAGGCTTGCCTGTGTTCATGTCTATACCAACGGGCTTATTGATTTCAACGACCTGTTGCTGGTCATCCTCGCCTAAAATGCTTATAGCCCTGTTTGTGTCGTAAACCTTCGGGATAAGGTCTATTAATTGTTTGCCTGTAAAAACTATTGCACGGCTGAAATTATCAACAAAAGTATAAGACCCCTTATCCGACTGGGCTACTCTTGCAACAATCGCCTTACCGCTTCTTTCGTTGGACCCCAGACCCTTAGAGGCTTCGTATTTGCCTAAGTGGTCTTCAATGTCATAAGCGTTGAGTTGAATCATACTAACTAAAGCTTGCGGAACTTGGGTCTGCGTTTCACGTTGAGGCTTCGGAACGCCTGCAATAGCGTTAAATCTTAGGTACATTCTGTTAGATTTGTGAGCGTTTTCCCATTCGGTCTCAAACCCCTTAATTTGCCGATGGTCTAAAACGAACGGCACATTAGGCGCAAGGGCTACTGTCTCTGTCGCTTTTGTAAGCCAGTAGTTATACATCTGCTGTATTCCCTTTGCGCCCCTTCCAAGTGAAAGTAAATACTTCTTGCCGCCCACAACTATCTCATCCCCCAATACGGGAATTATGGGAATATATTTGCCTAACCAGTCGCCTTCTTCCAAAATCTCAGCCCCGCTTCGCTTCATCCATTTAACTTTGTGGTCGTCAACCATACGTTCTTTCACAACGGGGTCGCCCAATGAGTAGAAATATTCTGCGGGTTGTGCTTTTGTAAGCTCTACCACCTGACCGCTTCTTAACTGTGCTATCTTGGTTTTTGTCGGAACTTTATAAAATCTTTCAGCAACTTTAACCTTATCTGTTGTAAACCATGCGCTGTATTCCTGCCCTGTTAAGTCTCCGTTAAAACCAGAAACTATTGCATCCTTGCCATACTGCCTAATAAACCTTTCTTTCGGAATGTCCTCTTCGATGTAAGCGTATCTGCCGTCTTCGTAAGAAAATTCGGCAGCTAACGGGTCAAGTCTTACCGTGAAGGGGTTAAGAATCCTCTTAATTCTGATGTCTTGGTTAAAGCTCTTGGCATCGGCATATTGCGTAACAAGCCTGTAATATCCGATACTGCATGAAATAGCTCCCATATATGCCGTGTCGTATGCGACATGAGCATTGGATTTATATTCTATCTGCCTGATAATCCCGTTAAAGAGTTTTGCTTTTTCAACGTCTCCTGCGCTATCAACGGGAATAATTTTAACCCTCGGCCTGTTTAGAGCCATATCTCCACGCATTTGCCGAAAGAACTTTAAGAGCTTGTTATTTGTAATCATTGGGCGGTTTTCGGCAGCCCTGTCTTCCGCTATCTTTCTATCCCATTGACCATTTTCAATGTCATAGACAAAACGCATATCATCAGCGGCATCTTTATAGTTATGACTCCAGCCTTCAACCGCCTCTTTGTATTCAAGGTCTGATTGTTTAATTATCTCGTCTCTTTCAGCGTCAGTCATTAGCTCAACTCCTTATTCATGCTGCCATCCACGCATTAGCCTGTTCTGAAAAACCGAAGCCCCTGCTGTGAACAGGAAGAGGTTTAATTTGATAATTCCGCCAGCCGACACCCGCAAGTGTATAGCGATACCAATTCTCCATAAAATGCTCATCAGAATCCTTTGAAGGTTTGCCCTCATCGTCAAACACCCATCTATGCACCTCGTATCTGTGCCTTTCGCAAGTGTTGAAAACATAGCAGGTTGGAAGCCCATTAACGCCTTTCAGCCACGTCTGGATATTCTTAATGCCTGAATCTTTATCTTTGCTGGCAACATGAAGTGTTATTCCGTGAATGGATAACTTGTCGTGGATAGTGCTGAAGGAATCAGTCCTGTCTGTGCCTACCATGTTACGCATATATGATGTATCGCCTTTTGAAAGAGGGTCTATAAAGGCGTCCTGTATAAACCAGCCGTTCTTTAGCATTCTTATAATTTCATCCGCTATCTCATCTGCCGACATATTCTTCCAAGTTTCTTTAATGCAGTAATGAATGTCGTTCCTGCCGACAGCCCAATAACTTACAGCCATAGGTTTAGACAAATGAAAATCAATCATCGGGGTTACAACATAGTCAGTCGGGATTTCAAACGGCTCTATGAAGTGAATCTTATCGTCCCATTCCTTTAACACCCTGCCAACCAATGATTTAAACTGCCCAAATATTCTCGGCGGAACGTCCACAGGGTCAATGTCTTTAATGAACTTTAAGATTTTAAGTCTTGCGATTTTAGGATTATCTTCGCCTGCAATTTGCCCTACAAAATACTCCGCGCTTCTACCCTTATCCGCAACAGGGAGCTTTTTCTCCGCGTCTGAGTATAAAAGCCTATCGAAATACTCATCCGCTTGTTTATCGTTAAGTCCCATAGCTGTAAGTTTTTCCTTCTCGTCAGCGACTAAACCCTCATTATCCGTAATGCAGAGACCGTCAATTATGCCTATGTCCTTTCTGCCCGACAAAACTATATCATCTAAAATCCACGCTTCCTTCAAGGGTGTTAGGCTCATAAGGGTTTTACCATTATCAAGCAATAACCCCCTGCTTAAGGCCGCGTGTTTTGATTTAGGCGGAGGCTCGTCTTCCCATGCGCCTTGCACTCTGAATGATTCAAACAAGTCGTCCTCTTGGCTATAGCACATGATATTAAAGGTGCTTTTATTATTCCATTCCCAGAAGTATTCAACCCCTTGTTCATTCTTCTTTGTTGTATACCAGCCTTGCGGAGCCATCTTCTTGAGCGTCGGAACGATAGTCTTGCCGATATGGGTTTTCCAGTCCTCGCCTGTTATCACAATATCAACGGGCGGCTTAATGCCCAAAGAAGAAGGTTTATAATAGACGCCTCCTACTTCTACGGCATCCTCGTAAGCCTTTGCGTCATGCGTGCCTGTCCATGGCTCATAACCTAAAACCCATGAAATGACAATACACGCGCTCTCTATTGATTTCCCTATTTTGTTGCTTGCGATTATAGCCACGGTATTTTTTGCCCTAAGCATAGGGGAAACCCGTCGCTGCCATTTATAAGGCTCAAAGAAAAAAACGGCCATATTCTTCTTAAATTCAAGAAGCCTCTCAGCTGTTTTCTGTTCTTCTGTTCTATCTTCCATATAAATAAAAAAGGCATACACAAGGGGTTAACCTCATATATGCCTTTGCTCCCGTTTAAGAAATGGGAATTAAGCTGCTATATTAGTTTGTTTTTACCGCATCCTCTATTTTCCTTTTGCCAGCCGCTAATAATTTCAAACCTTCAATCACCTGCTTTTTAACCGGACAGTCCTTACATTTTTCCATTTTTAAGGCTGATGTTTCACGTGGAACATCAATAGACCCTCACCTTAATAAAATTACCGCAAATACACTGCGCCATTAATACGCCGCCCCTTACGAAGACAGGCATATCCTGATTCCGTATATCCCTCTCACATTGCTTGCAGACAAAAGCCTCAACCCTGCCGCTAAACTCCTTAACCCCTGATGTTTTTCCCTTTGCCATTATTAAAATAAAAATACACTAAGTTTTAAGATTTGTCAAGAAAAAAAAAGATAATCGGCGTTATTCAGCCGAAAACAGCCGAAAACAGCCGAAAACAGCCGAAAACAGCCGAATTTGGCTGAAATCAGACCTTGACAGCTTTCCTCCCCTTTTAATATAATGCAGCCATGAAACATGGAGAAGTTATTTCTTCAAACGGCCGGTGGTGTGGAAACCACAACAAGTTTCATGGTGATTTATTTCCCTGTAAATTTTACCCGCCCGATTTACTAAACAAAATAAAAAAACAAACGGAAAGCTATATCAAAACAATAACAAGTAATGAATGGCTTAAAAAACAAAAAGCGAGAGGGGTTCCCCCAGAGGTTATCGCTTGTATATGGGCATTTTCAGGTATTTCAGAAAAGACACACATCTTTAATGGTGAACAGATTGTCAGGCGTAAGCCATGAAACAAACCTTAACGCAATTAGCGGCAAACTTTATGATAATATTTGACAGCCTTTCCGACTGTCAGAGTGACCTTACGGAAACGCCTTCTCCACTCAAAGATACACCATGCGGCAACGGCAAAGCCCTCGAAACCGAGAGAAGGAATAACAGCGATACGCGGACACCACAACCATACGGCGTATAGCTAAATTAAAAAGCGCCACGGAATTATAGCGTGCAGCATACTATCGTGCCTCTTGCTATCTGATATAGCAAGTTCGTCTAAATGCTGCTGAGGCGTTCAGAGAGAGAAAACTCTTAATACAGCCAAAAACTCCTTATTTTGCTCCCCTGCGTTTTCCACCCCTCCGGCGTATAATTCTTAAACCCTTGCCACCGTCCTTTTGGTCTTGCAGTTAAGGGGTTCAAAATCCTTCCTGAAAACTAAAAATTTTTTCTTGAGTTTTGAGTAATTTAAAACAAAGGACTTGAATTTTGCGTGCGCCGATTTTTACCCGTATTGAGTAAATTAATGAAAACAAGAGATAATCAGAGCTATTAAGAGCTTTTAAGAGATATTAAGCGATAACTAACTATATCTGCCATTGTTTCACGTGGAACACCCTAAAAAAACCCTTTTATCTTTCGGAGGTAGAAGAAGGGATATAATTTTTACGTTTCCTTCAAAAATTGACCTTACCCCCCCCATCTGCTGAAAGCTGAAGCCTTTAATCACATAACCCTTTGATATATATCATTTTATTGACTTAATCCTGAGTGAATGGTGGAAGCGTATATGCGCGGCATGGTTAGGGAATAGCATTAAGTTGTTGATATTGTTATTAGAACAGTTCCCATCTATGTGGTGTATAACTGCGCCCTTTGGTAGCTCTCCGTGCCTTAATTCCCATATCTTGCGGGCGTAACGTTGACCTTGCTTGCTCGGTCTATAGTCCGATTTGCGGGCAGAGTAATAACACTTATCAGAGCAGTAATGAGTAGCATGGGTTCTCCATCTTTTTCTATGCAGTTCGTAGGATTTACCACAGTAAGCGCAGATAGTAGTTACTCTTTCACCTTCACTTGCTTTAATTCCATACTTCTTGCATTGAGCATATATAGCTTGTCTTGTAAGTCCTGCGATACTGCCAATCTCAGCAAGTGTTAAATGCCGGCGGCAATACAGCTCCCTAAGTTCTTGCTCTTGCATATTATTACACCTCCATTATGTAAAAGGATTTTAGGGAATTATAGCAGTTTTAGTGTCATTATGTCAAGATACGTCCTATAACATATATTCCGAAAAGTTTAAGTTATGCTCTCAGGTGGGAGATTATCATCGTTATCGCCCTCAATTGTGTCTGATTTTAGGGGTTTCTCTCCACTTTCAAGGGATTTGAGCGCTAAAATATCGGCATGAATGGATACATTCTCGGTGGATTCACCCGCCAAGAGGCGGGCTTTGTCTAATTTGATGCCTGCAACAACGGATGCCGAGTGCATTATCGCTCTTTTTGTGTCATTGGCAACTTTGGCTGGTTGATTAATTATCGTCTCTCTGAGGCTATCTCGTGCCAACGCTGCGAGCTCCAAATCTTGTAGCGACTCCCTTTCCCAGAGTTTTACTTTTTTTTGGGGTGGGAGTGAGAGAATCTCTTGTTTTTCCCCGTTAATCCACGCATACAACGTTTTTTGGGTAATACCTGCCTGCCGAGCGATTTCAGTCTTGGTTTTTTTGCCCACTCGGATTTGGCGTAGGACTGCGGCCTTAATTTTTTTGTCCCTCATTTTATTACCTTATATATATACCATTTTTGGGCAATTTGTCAAGTATCCATTATTAGCTTAACTTATAGCTCGGCGGAATTTGCTTATAGGCGGTGACAAATGCCGTCAAATATTGCCATATCTTGTCAGTTTTACTGACACGATTATTGATATATCTGCTGCCTTGCTAATCATTTTAACTTTTTTTTGAGGCAAAATATCCTTATAAATTGCCAGCTTATACGATTTATTGCTATTTTAACAGCTTGTTGGCATGGGCAGGCACGGGGATTGCAATTATAATGGCATACGGCAAGCGCATTGCGCAGCCGAGTAGGAGAGAAGTAGGAGGAAGGCAATGAAATACAAAGAGGAATTTGTAAAAGAAAGATTACTATTTGCTTATATCAAATCTTTTTCTCATTATAAAGATATAAAGAGTTTAGCTGATGTCTCTCAGCACGATATTAAGATTTTTACGAAGGGACTACACAGAGAAATTAAAAGAGATGGAATTGAAGATATAGAGAGGCAAATAAGAAATGCGGCCGCCTATTACAAAATTGATATTCCCGACATAGAAAGAGGCACAAAAAATGGTTAAAGCAAGAGAAAAAAGGGCGGCAAGCTCATTGAGCAGCCGACAAGAGAGATGGAGGAGAAAATGAAAAGAAATGAATTTGACGAGAAAATGTATGAGGTACTAAAAGCGATCAATGGCCGACTGCGTTTAATGAAAAGAGCCGCCCAAAAACATGAGTCCCCTGCTGTGGTAAGTTTCCTGCGGGAATGGTTAGCGGATGACGCGGGTGTTTCGGCAGTGATTGAAAAGGTGGAAGAGGAGAAATAATAGGTATAGATTGACCGGCAAGCTCATTGAGCAGCCGATGGAGAGAGTGGAGGAGAAGGAAATGAAAGCAAAGGGAATTGGGACTACAACCCTACCAGACACACAATTAAGGTGGACTAAGGCCATATGCAGCGGTGATTGTAATAGTTGCCAAAAATGTAATTTTGAAGATATGGAGGAATAAAAAGAGGTATGAAAACATTCGGCGAGAAAATTAAAAATATATTGAAAGACAACGGTTATCATTATGCCGTTAAGATTTTTCCACGCAAAGAGAACTATTT
>Ga0172371_10012908_pt1 | contig 10931 bp, 10 predicted proteins | sample Lak12m_FD_114543 | JGI IMG/M metagenome (GOLD analysis project Ga0172371, IMG submission 114543) | Freshwater microbial communities from Kabuno Bay, South-Kivu, Congo - kab_022012_12m | ecosystem: Environmental > Aquatic > Freshwater > Lake | place: Democratic Republic of the Congo: South-Kivu... | reverse complement strand
TACCAGATCATCGCGCCCGAAGCCGGGCGCTGGAGCTATACCGACCACCTGGGAGCGCGCTGCGAAGTGAACGAACCTGCCTGGCGGATGCAGAAAACCCTGCCAGCGTTAAAAACCTGACAGGTCTTAAAGACCTGTCAGGTTTTTGGTAAATTCCCTCATTCGTTATCTTGCATTCCAAAAGTTTCTATGTTAAAATCATAGGGCTTTTTGAAGTACTTGGATACCGGCATGGATAAAAAGTGGGCGACCCCCACTTTTCTGCGTGTAAGACAGGATGTATGCCCAGGTGGAGAAAGTTTAGGAATGAAGAACGAGTTCGTCTTAGCATTCAATGAGGTATTAGAAGAAAAAGGCCTGCCCAAAGACGTGGTCATCGATGCTTTGCAGGCTGCCCTGGCTTCCGCATACCGGCGGCATGAAAACGCTTCTACCGCCCAACATGTTGACGCCATAATAGACCCGGAAACTGGCAAAGTCACCATCTACGCCGAAAAAGAGGTGGTGGAGGCTGTAGCCGACCCGCGCACCGAAGTGCAGTTGGCAGACGCCCAAAAGGTGAACCCCGACGCGGCGCTAGGCGAGATGGTGATTGTAGAAACCACCCCGAAGAATTTTGGGCGCGTCGCGGCGCAAACCGCGCGCCAGGTGGTGCAACAGCGCATCCGCGAAGCCGAGCGAGAATCACAATTCTCCTATTTCGGCAAGCAATTGGGCGAAATTCTGAGCGGCGTGGTGCAGGCGGTCAACGCGCAAGGTGTGACGCTGGGGCTAGAGATGAGAGCCGAAGGCGCCATGCCGCGCCCGCATCAGATTCCCGGCGAGCGCTTCCGCGTCCACGACCGGGTGCGCGCCTTGCTGCTGGAGGTGAAATCCACCCCACGCGGCCCACAGATCATCCTCTCGCGCGCCCACCGCAATTTCCTGCGCCGCCTCTTAGAGAACGAAGTGCCTGAAATCTATCATGGCATGGTCGAAATCCGCTCCATTGCTCGCGAGCCGGGGCAACGCTCGAAAGTAGCGGTCTCGGCGCTGCAAACCGGGGTGGACCCGGTGGGCGCCTGCGTCGGCATTCGCGGCGTGCGCATCCAGGCTATCGTGCGCGAGCTAAACGACGAGAAGATAGATGTGATCGAATGGAGCGCCGACCCGGCGGTCTATATCGCCAAAGCGCTCAGCCCGGCGCGCGTTTCCGGCGTCTATTTGAACGAACATAATCGCGGCATCAAGACCGCCACCGTCGTTGTGCCAGAAGACCAGCTTAGCCTGGCCATCGGCCGCGATGGTCAAAACGCCCGCCTGGCCGCCAAGCTGACCGCCTGGAAGATTGACATCAAGAGCCTGCCCGAGGCCGCCGGCGACGCGCTGTACAAGCTGAACAACGACCCCAACTTCGCCCAGATCGCCGAGCGCGAAAGCGGTACCGTGCCACAGGTGGAAGCCGTGTTAGCCAAGAAAGCCGAAGGTCGCCCGGTTACCCCCGAAGAATATCACCTGTTGACCCAGTTTGTAGACCACATCGAGCGCGGCCTGATCCGCCAGCGCGAAACCGAAAAAGTGGAAGCCGAAGAACAGGAACGCAAAGTGCGCGCCAACGTGCCACTTGGCGCGTTTGATATTCCCTTTGAGAAGTTTGAAGTCTCGGACCGGGTTTACGCCGTGATCAGCGAAATCGGCTTGCAGACGGTGGGCGACCTGATGATGCAACTGGCGATGGATCCCGACTCAATCTGGCGCTTAAGCGGGATGGGTCCGAAAGCCATGCAAGAGTTGTCCCAGGCGCTGGAGCGCGTGCGCGCCCAGGTGGAAGCGCAAGAAGCGGCGGCAGAAGCCGCTGTCCAGGCGCAACCTAGCGCTGTCGAGACTGAAGCCACGCTTGAAGCGGCGCCCGACGAGGCCGAAGTAGCGCCCGTCGAAGCCGAAGTTGCGCAGCAGCCCGAAATCGTGGCTGCCCCGCCTGAACAACCCGCAGACGCCCAGGCGGAATTTGCCCCGCCCGAAGCCGCCGCGCAAGAGCCAGCCGAGGCTGTCGAAGCCGCGCCCGTCGTCGTAACGGCAGAGGCGCCAACCACTGCCGCCGCTCCGACCGAAGGAGAAGAACCAGACGTCCTGACCGAAATGTTTAACCTGCGCCCCGAAGATCTGGAAATCCCCGCCTCGGATGAAGAAGAAGACGACGAAGAAGACGACGATAAGAAGAAAAAGAAGAAGAAAAAGAAGAAATTCGTCGAGATCGAATACGACCCGGATAAGGACGTGGTGCTGATGAAGAAAAAGCACAAGCGCGGCGGGGCTGATTGGGAAGAACCCTGGTAGACCTGGCGAGGCGTAAGCATGTCCAAGAAACAGGCCGCCCCGCGCAAAAAACACATTCCTCAGCGGACTTGTGTGGGTTGCCGCGCCGTGCTGCCTAAACGAACTTTGATCCGCATCGTGCGGACCGCCCAGGCCGTACAAATAGACCCAACCGGCAAACTGGCTGGACGCGGCGCTTATCTGCACAACCAGCGCTCGTGTTGGGAACGTGGTTTGAAAGGTGTATTAGCTTCATCCTTAAAAACAGAGCTATCGGAAACGGACCGGCAGGCGCTGGCCGCCTTTATGGCCGCCCTGCCGGATGATCCGCCTGTGGAAGATGAAGATTCGCACGGCTAAAGATAGAATGTCTGCTCTCAAATGAACGCCTAGCAAGTCTCTTATCGCTCGCTTCGCTCATTGAGGTATTGACATTTGAGTTTATTGGATCAGGAGATGCCAAATGAGTGAAAATGAGCATCACGTAAAAACCATAACCTTGCCGCCCACCATTACCATCCGCGAGTTGGCAACTTCTATTCAGTCCAGCCCAATCGAAATCATCAAGAACTTGATGGCTAATGGGGTGATGGCAAACATCAACCAGCAGATAGATTTTGACACCGCCGCCATCGTGGCAGCGGAAATGGGGTATGAAGCTGCCTTAGAAGCCAGCGAAGAAACGAGCGAAGAACAAGGCGAAATTCCGCTCTGGCGGAAGATGATCGCAGACGAAGACAGCAAAGAGCTGGTCAACCGCCCAGCGGTGGTGACCATCCTGGGGCATGTAGACCATGGCAAGACCACCCTGCTGGACGCCATCCGTCACACAAACGTGGCCGGCGGCGAGGCGGGCGGCATTACCCAACACATCGGCGCCTACCAGGTAGATTTTAAAGGTCGCACCATCACCTTCCTCGATACGCCGGGTCACGCCGCCTTCACTGCCATGCGAGCGCGCGGCGCCCAGGGCGCAGATATCGTGGTGCTGGTGGTAGCTGCAGATGACGGCGTGATGCCGCAGACCCGCGAGGCTATCGCCCACAGCAAAGCGGCGCGCGTGCCGATCATTGTGGCGATGAACAAAGTGGACAAATCCAACGCCGACCGCGAAAAAGTGTTGCAACAACTGGCCGAGGTAGGCCTGGTGCCAGACGATTGGGACGGAGACACGATCGTCGTGCCGCTTTCAGCCAAGAAACAGCAAGGCCTGGAAGACCTGATGGAAGCTATCTTGCTGGTGGCAGACCAGATGGACATCCGCGCCAATCCGAAAGGTCGCGTGATCGGTACGGTGATCGAAGCCGAGGTAGATCGCGCCAAGGGTGTGATGGCAACCTTGCTGGTGCAAAACGGCAGCCTGAAGGTTGGCGATGTCGTGATGGCGGGCAACGCCTTTGGACGCCTGAAGGCCATGTTCGACCACTATGGGCGTAAGCTGCACAAGGCCGGCCCCTCCACGCCGGTTTCGGTGATGGGGTTGAACGAAGTGCCACAGGCCGGCGAGTTGTTCCAGGTGGTGGAAGCGGAGCGCGAGGCGCGCGCCCTGATCCAGGCCAAACAACAAGCCGCCGGGGACAGCGCGGTGGTCGAGAAATCGGCTATGTCGCTCGAACAGTTATTTGACCGCTTCCAGGCTGGCGATGTGCGCGAGCTGCGCCTGATCCTGAAAGCTGATGTCCAGGGTTCGCTAGAACCGATTATCTCTACCCTGCATGATATGGGGCAAGGCGAAATCAAGATCAACATCTTGCACGCCGAAACCGGCAACATCGGCGAAAACGATGTGATGCTGGCCTGCGCCTCCAAAGCGGTGATCATCGGCTTCAACGTGCAGCCAGATGGCGCCGCCCGCCGCCTGGCGGAGGCTGAAGGCGTCTCGATCCGGCTCTATGAAATCATCTACCGCATGACCGAGGACATCGAAAAGGCGCTCAAGGGCATGTTAGCGCCGGAAGAGAAAGAGACCATCATCGGGCATGCCGATGTGCGCGCCATATTCCGCATCTCAAAGGTTGGCAACATCGCCGGTTGTAAGGTATCGGATGGCGAAATTCGCCGCAACGGCAGAATGCGCGTTTTGCGCGGCGGCCAACCCATTCATGAAGGGGCCATCTCGTCGCTCAAGCACCTGCAAGAAGATGTGCGCGAAGTGCGCGCCGGCTTTGAATGCGGCATCGGGTTGAAAGGCTTCGACGAACTGCAAGCCGGCGACCGGCTGGAATGTTTTATCGTTGAGAAGGTGTCTCCAGGAGAGACGTTAATATTATAGGCGGATAGCCATAAGGAAGATAAACAGGTGGTAACGAAATTACGTGCGCAACGCATCGCCGACCGGATACGGGATGACCTGTCTGAGATATTAATCCAGGAGGTCTCAGACCCGCGCCTGGTAGGCGTGTCTATTACCGATGTTAAAGTTGACCGTGAGCTGGGCTACGCGGACATCTATTTCTCGGCTATCGAAGGCTCTGACCGCGCCGCTGAAATCCTGGAAGGCTTCAAGCATTCCCAGGGCTACCTGCGGCGCAGCCTGGCGCAACGGGTAGATTTTTTACGCGTCTTTCCACGCTTGCGCTTTCACTGGGACCCCACCTTTGAGCGGGCAGAACGCATCGAACAGATCATCGTCCGGCTGCACGCGCAAGAGAATCAGCCGCCCGCGCCGCTTGCGCCGCCCGAGGCCGACGATGCTGCTTGAGCCGCAGGCGCTGGCGCAGGCCGCAGCGCGTTTCACTGCCGCCCGGCAGATCTTGCTCGTGACGCACGCTCGCCCGGATGGCGACGCGGTTGGATCGTTGCTAGGCCTCGGCCTGGCGCTGCAAGCCAGTGGCCGGCAGGCGCAAATGGTGATCGAAGACGGCCTGCCATCCGAATATCGCCTGCTGGAAGGCAGCGACCAGGTGCGTAAAACGCTGACCGGTGATTTTGACCTGCTGTGTCTGCTAGATTGCTCGGAAGCAGAACGGGTTGGCGCAGAAACTTTACGCGCCATTCAAGCCCAACGCCCCGCCGCGCAACCGCTGGTGGATGTGAACCTGGACCATCACCTCACCAATATCGGCTTTGCGCAGGTGAACCTGGTGGACGCCCAGGCGGTCGCAACAGCCCAGGTGATTGCCGAATTGCTGCCGGCTTGTGGATTTTCCTTGACCAAACCGGTTGCAACTGCTTTACTAACTGGGCTAATTACTGATACAATCGGTTTTCGTACCTCAAATATGAGGCCGGAGGTCTTACGCCTGGCGGCGGACTTGATGGAAACGGGTGTGAATTTATCGGAAATCTACCGGCGCACACTGGTCGAAAGATCATTCGAAGCGGTGCGACTGTGGGGCGCTGGTCTCAGCAAAATAGAGCGGGAAGAGCGGTTGGCGTGGACGACGCTGACGCGGCTGGACCGGCAGGAAGCGCATTATCCAGGCCGGGACGACGCCGACCTGATCAACTTCCTGACAGCCATCAATGGCGTGGATGTGGCTGTCATTTTCGTCGAACAATCCAATGAGAGCGTTAAAGTGAGCTGGCGAGCGACGCCGGGTTTTGATGTCGCCAAAGTGGCGATGAGCTTTGGCGGGGGCGGCCACGCGGCCGCCTCTGGCGCAGAGATTAGCGGCAGCCTGCCGCAAGTGCAGGCCAGAGTGCTTGAACAGACTCGCTTATTATTTAACGGAGGAAATTGTGTTCAATAATAAAGATTCTTATGAAGAAGCCCAGAAGAAGAAAGAAGCTCAGGAGAACATCAAGAACGTGGTCTCCGGCGTATTGGTGGTGGACAAGCCGATCGGCCTGACCTCGCACGACGTGGTGCAGGTGATCCGGCGTGGCACCGGCATTCGCAGAGCAGGGCATACCGGCACGCTCGATCCGCGCGCTTCAGGCGTTTTAGTGATCTTGATCGGCCCGGCGGTGCGCTTGAGCGAATATGTGTCGGCCTCCGATAAGCGCTACCAGGCTACCATCCGCCTGGGCGCTTCCACCGACACTTACGACGCCGAAGGCGTCTTCACCAGCACAATCGAAACTGCTACCACTTCCATCGAAGACCTTACCGAAGAACACTTTGATGAAGTATTGCAGCGTTTCGTTGGCGAGATCGAACAGACCCCGCCGCCCTTTTCGGCTATCAAAGTGGGCGGGCGCAAAGCCTACGACATGGCGCGCGAAGGCGAGGACTTTGAGCTGGCGCCGCGCATGATTAATGTTTATAGCCTGGAAATCCTGGAATGGGCTCCGCCCGAGGTGGTGGTTGACGTTTATTGCTCGTCCGGCACTTACGTGCGCTCGCTGGCAAACGACCTGGGCAATGAGCTGGGCACCGGCGCTCACCTGGTAGGATTGCGCCGCACCAAGAGCGGACGCTTCACCCTGCGCGACGCCACCCCATTGCGCCGGCTACAAGAAGCCTTCGACGCCGGCAATTGGTACCGTTACCTGATCCCGGCCGCCGAGGCCATGGCCGAATGGCCGATGGTGGAACTGGACGCCGACCAGGTGGAACTGATCCGCCATGGTCACCAGATCCCCGCCGACCCCGAAGCGACCGGCCTGGCACGCGGCGTCAGTCAGCAGGGCGACCTGGTGGCTTTGCTGGAAGTGAACGCCGATACGCATCATTGGCAACCGCGTAAGGTATTCTTCCAATCCTGAGCCAGCTTTAGAGACATTACAGGTAGAGACGTTGCATGCAACGTCTCTACCCGCTCCGAAGCGTCATGCAGCATTACTGGTCTTTACCCAAGCTGGAGTTGCCCGGCAGTTGGCTGACCATCGGCTCGTTTGACGGTGTGCATCTCGGCCATCAGGCATTGCTACGCGACCTGGTAGCCGGCGCCCACGCCGCCGGGCTGGCCGCGGCTGTGTTAACTTTCCATCCCCATCCGGCAGTGGTGCTGAATAAACGCGCTGCCTTCTCTTACCTGAACTCGCCCGAAGGCAAACTAAACCTGCTAGCCGGATTGGGAGTGGATATTGTCATCACCCACCCGTTCAACCGCCAGGTGGCGCAGATCAGCGCCGCCGATTTCATCGCCAACCTGGTGCAAAACCTCGCCATGCGCCGCCTGACCATCGGCCACGATTTCGCCCTCGGCCACGCGCGCGGCGGCGACTTGCCCGCCCTGACCAGCCTGGGACATGACCTGGGATTTTCAGTAGATAGCATAGAAGCGCTTCGCCTGGATGGGCAAGTGATCTCCTCCAGTCGCATCCGTCAGGCGCTGGCCGATGGCGAGATTGAGCTGGCCAATCGCCTGCTAGGCCGTCCGTATAAGCTGATCGGCGAGGTCGTGCATGGCGATAGCCGCGGCCGCGCGCTGGGCTTCCCCACCGCTAACCTGGAAGTGTGGAGCGAGCGCAGCCTGCCCAAAGAGGGCGTTTACGCCTGTTGGGCGACTGTGGAAGGGGTGGATTATCCGGCGGTGACTAACGTGGGGTATCGCCCCACCTTTTCCGACCGCCCGCCGCGCCCGCGCGTGGAAGCCTACCTGCTGGATTTCGACAGCGACCTGTACCGCCGCACCATGCGCCTTGCCTTCCTGCATCGCCTGCGCGCCGAAATGCGCTTCCACAGCGTCCAGGCGCTGATCGAACAGATGCAGCAAGACGTACTGACCGGGCGACAGTTCTTAGCCTCATCGAAATGAGACAATACCTGGATTTACTCCAGCAAATCCTCGATCAGGGGGTCGAAAAAAGCGACCGCACCGGCACCGGAACGTTATCGGTCTTCGGTTATCAGATGCGCTTCGACCTGCAAGCCGGTTTTCCGCTGCTCACCACAAAAAAACTGCACCTCAAATCCATCATCTACGAACTGCTGTGGTTTTTGAAGGGCGATACCAACGTGCGCTACCTGCAGGAAAATGGCGTGCATATCTGGGACGCCTGGGCGGACGAACAAGGCGAGCTGGGGCCGGTATATGGCAGCCAGTGGCGCTCCTGGCCGGCTGCCGATGGGCGCACGATTGACCAGATCGGCCAGTTAATCCAACAAATCCGGCGCAATCCAGACTCGCGGCGGCTGATCGTCAGCGCCTGGAACCCGGCGCAGTTGGAGCAGATGGCGCTGCCGCCCTGCCACGTCCTGTTCCAGTTCTACGTCGCCAATGGGCGGCTCTCCTGTCAGCTTTATCAGCGCTCGGCGGATGTCTTCCTGGGCGCGCCGTTCAACATCGCCTCTTACGCCCTGCTGACCCTGATGATCGCCCAGGTGTGCGACCTGCAGCCGGGCGAGTTCGTGCATACCTTCGGCGACGTACATCTCTATTGCAACCACCGGCAGCAGGCGCGCCTGCAACTCTCCCGCCAGCCCTACCCATTGCCGCAGATGAAGCTGAACCCGGCTGTGCTATCCATCTCCGATTTCCACTACGAAGATTTCGAATTGCTGCATTACCAATCCCACCCACACATTAAAGCCGAGGTTTCAGTGTGATCGTCGCCCTGATCGCCGCGCTAGATGAAGCCGGCGGGATCGGTAAAGACGGCGGCCTGCCCTGGCGGCTGAGCGCCGACTTGCGCCAGTTCAAAGCCTTGACGATTGGGCATCACCTGATCCTCGGACGTAAGACCTACGCCTCCATCGGGCGTCCGTTGCCCGGCCGGACGTTGATCGTGGTGACGCGCAACCCGGCTTTCGCCGCGCCGGGCTGCCTGCTGGCTGCCTCGCTGGAACAAGCGCTGGCGTTAGCCGGGCAACGCGGCGAGAGTGAAGCCTTCATCGGCGGAGGGAGCCAGGTCTTCGCCCAGGCCATGCCGTTGGCCGATCGTCTCTACCTCACCCGCGTCCACACCCTGGCCGCTTGCGACACCTTCTTCCCCTCAGTGGATTGGGCCGCCTGGCAAGAAACCGCCCGCCAGGAACACCCGGCGGACGAGCAGAACGAATTTGCCTTTACGTTTATGCGGTTGGAGAGGCGAAGACCTGACAGGTTTTTAAAACCTGTCAGGTCTTGTGGTTGTGGAGACCGGTCACGCCCAATGCCGCTGTTCTGGTAAAAATAAGCAAAGACGAAAGCCAGCAGGCAAAAGACTGCCAGCGTCTCATGTTTCGTTTGCGCAGACGCTCCGCCTCTTCCAACCGTCGCGCCATTCATGGACACTGGATCACCCCTTGCGCCCACAGACACCCCCCACAAGTGGGGAAGCTATTCCCAAAACAGTCTTCCTCATTCTGCTCCGAAAGGTCGCAGCCGCCGCAGATGGTGCAAGGCGAAAAATCGAAAGCCTGCACGCGCTGGCGGAAAGCGACATATTCCGGCAGGTTCCACAGCTCTTGCAGGCTACGCTCGCCCAATTTGCCCAGCACATAGCGCCGCGAAGCGCGCTTACGCCGCTTTTCCAGGTAGCTGGTATGGTCGTGCATCAGCGGCAGGCAGGGGCTCAGGCTGCCATCCCAGGCTACCGCAATTACCCCGCGCTCGATGAACGGGCAACGATCCATCGATTTGCCCTGGTAATCGCCGCTCAAGTGAATGTTATAGCCGCCGCGGCTCAACCGGTAGATGGTATCGCGCGTGCTGGCGTCCAGGTCCATACGCGGCAGGTCCACATGCGGCGCCCATTGCGAGGGGCTGGTCTCGATCAGGATGTCCATGGCGCGGCGATAGAGCATCTCCTCGCACATCTCCTCGGTATAGGGCAGCACATTGGTGACCATGTAGCGCGAGGCGCCCAGGCGCGTGCTGCGCGCCAGCAGTTCGGGCAGGTCGGCGATATTGCGACGCATGGCGACGAAGGCAATGCCTACTTCTACATCGCTGGCGCGGGCGAATTGCTTTTCGGCCTGGAAACCGAGCAGGTTATCCAGCACCAGCGGCAAAGCCGCCCCCAGGCGCACATCCGAATAGCTTTCGGGCGTCACGCCATCCAACGAAATCCACAACACATCCAGCCCGGCTGCGATCAGGCGGCGTGAAAGCTCCGGAGTCAACAACAGGCCATTGGTGATCAATTCCACACGTCCGCCCAACGCCTTGGCTCGCCGCGTCATCTCGGCGATCTGTGGATGCGCCAGCGGTTCGCCAAAGCCGCTTAAGGTGATGTCGGGCGGCTTCGGCAAATCGCCCAACTCACCCAACACTCGCTCGAACACTGCCTCCGGCATATCACCCGGCTGCTCGGCCCAGTTATTGCGGATGCAGGTGCGGCAGGTCAGGTTGCAGCGGCTGGTCGGTTCCAGGTAAACTTTTGCAATCTGGCTGACCGGACGGTGCAGGAAGCCGCCAAAGGCCTGCTCGTCAATCCACACCTGCGCGCCGGGCGTCAAGCCCAGCCGCGCCGCCAGTTCGGGCGGTACCACCAATCGCCCGGCCTGGTCCACTGTCGCCAAACCGCGTTGCTTTGCCGTCATAGATATATCCTTAGACATGACAGGTCTTAAAGACCTGTCATGTCTTGGGTTGGGGTAGGTCTTAAAGACCTGTCATGTCTGGTCTTTAATAAAATTTCTTCTTCAACCAAAAGGCTACGTTCACCAGCCCGATCATCGCCGGCACTTCTACCAGCGGGCCGATCACGGCCGTGAAAGCCTGACCGGAGCGGATGCCGAATACCGCCACCGCCACAGCGATCGCCAGCTCGAAGTTATTGCTGGCGGCAGTGAAAGATAACGTGACGGTCTGGCGATAGTTGGC
>Ga0172371_10012907_pt1 | contig 10932 bp, 6 predicted proteins | sample Lak12m_FD_114543 | JGI IMG/M metagenome (GOLD analysis project Ga0172371, IMG submission 114543) | Freshwater microbial communities from Kabuno Bay, South-Kivu, Congo - kab_022012_12m | ecosystem: Environmental > Aquatic > Freshwater > Lake | place: Democratic Republic of the Congo: South-Kivu... | reverse complement strand
TTTCTACCTCGACTCCCATGCTTCTGCATGTGCCTGCGATGATTTTCATTGCCGCTTCGACATCGTTTGCATTCAAATCTTTCATCTTAACTTCCGCAATTTCTTTTAATTGAGCCTTTGTAATTTTTCCAACTTTTTCCTTGTTTGGAACGCCTGACCCTTTTGCAAGCTTCAAAGCTTTTTGAATAAGGTAAGCCGCTGGAGGAGTTTTTGTTACAAAAGTGAATTTTCTATCCTCGTAAATCGTGACGATAACAGGGACGATAGAATCGCCCAATTCTCTGGTTTTCTCATTGAACTGGCTGCAAAACTCCTGAATAGCAACACCATGTTGTCCAAGAGCTGAACCAACCGGAGGTGCTGGGTTAGCTTTGCCTGCCGGAATCTGTAATTTAACAACTGCTTTTACTTTTTTAGCCATTTTTTTACCGTTAATCTTAACTTTAGCAAAAGCATTCTAAAGATTTTCGGTGCAAAGTCAACAAAATTCTACAAAATCATTACATAGTAGCGAGATTTGCGATCCGTAGCGAACCCCGCCTTGGCGGGGGAAGCGAAGAAAGACTTTCAAGAAATAAGACCACTTATTTCGTAGAAAGTCTAGCAAATCCCTACTACAACCCCAACATCAGATTCGAAACCAAAGCCTTTATCTGAGGATGATATTGCTTTGGATAAGAGAATCCGTAAACCAAAGAATTTATCTTAACAGTCAAAAAAGCGACATTTGGCCTCCTCAAATCATTCATAAAAAAGCTCGCCATTCCATAATCATTTGTCTCATTTATCTCTATTTCAAGCCCTTCCGCCGCGCGGGTCTTAATTACTCGATAAATTTCATCAATGTTCGCGGGGTCGTCAGCAATCACTACATAAATTTTCGCAAAAGAAGTTGAAGCGTTTTTGATGGAATATTTTTCAGATTTCACGCCATACAAATTGCCGACATTCACAGTCTTATATAAGAACCCGTCAAAAGTCTCCGTCTCAAGCGAAGCATCCACAAACCCGCTTTTTGAAACGTAATCAGAATTTAAGTAAACATTTGTCGGGATAGTGGCCGTTTCGGTTGTGGAAAAATCCTCGATATCGGAATAAATTCCATCCGGAGTTTCCAAAAAAGTAGGCTCCAGCGGTTTCTCAGGGAGAAAGTAGTCTTCGGAAAACTCTGGAGAATTTTGCGGGAGTGAACCTGTGCCAGATGTGCCGCTGCCGCTTCCGCCAGCCGCGCCATTTTGCCCGCCGTTGCCGCCTTCACCAACCACTCCACCCTGCCCTCCGCCAACATCCCCAGCCCCAATCACATTCGACTGAATTGCCGCAGAAAGATCCAATTCATCCGGAAGGGGATACGCATCCGTCGCCTCAGTGCCAGCAGTCTCATCAGATAGAGAAGGTAAATATTTATTAACAAAAGCTTCCGCGGCCACCACGACGACGATCACGGTAAAAATTATTGTAAATACAGTGAACTTTTGCATAGGAATTTTTAAAGGCAGATTCAATATATATTTTTGAAGAAAAAAGAGCAAGACTTCTCGTTAACACGGGGCTATATGTTCTGTACGTACAGACATTCACAGCCAAAACGAATCAAAACTCCGAAACAAAACATGGCAAATCCGTCCCGGGATTTTTTTGACAGAAATCGTATCAATTTTAAAATTTCCCGTTTGAGGATTTCTCTAACCTGTAAAAAAAGTTCAAACGGGACTCACCTGCGACCGCGAACCACCCGGTCCCCATCCGTTCACGCCAAAAACCCGTCGCCGTCTCCACGACCATCACCATGGGAACCCGTCGCCGTCCAACAACAACTACTTCTTCTTCACCTGCACAAAATCCAACTCAACCGGAGTTTCACGTCCGAAGATCGTAATAAGAACCTTAACTTTACCTTTTTCTTCGTCAACGGCATTGACCAAGCCTTCGTAATTCGCGAAAGGACCATCGAGAACGACAACATGGTCATCAACTCTAAAGTCGATTTTAAACTTAGGCTCAGCCTTGCCCATCTGTTTTTTAACTATGTGCCACTCGTCCGGAGAAACTGGAATTGGAATAGTGCCGGCTCCAACGAAACCGGTGACATTAGGAGTATTTCTAACAACGTACCAACTGTCATCATTAACAACCATATCTACCAAAACATACCCGGGAAAAATCTTTTTCTCTTCTGTCACAGGCTCGCCTTTTTTGATAACGATTTGAGTTTCCTTTGGCACAACAACGTCAAAAATCAAATCCTGCATACCGAGAGATTCAATTCTTTGCATCAAAGCTTCGCGCACAGCATCCTCATATCCGCTATATGTATGGATTACGTACCAATTCCGCCCCGTACCTTCAATCTGTTTTGCCATGGTTTAAAATTTAAAAAGTAGCGGCCCATTTTAGGAGCCATGTGTAGCCTTCGTTTGCGCCAAAATCAACGATTGCCAAGAAAATCGCGAACACAAGACAAAATACAAGAACTATCCCGGTGAGTCTCACAGCCTGATTTTTTGTCGGCCATGTGACTTTTGTAAGCTCCTGAAAACTGTCCCTGACGTAGTTCGCAAACCTGTTATTTTTGGCGATTTCTTTTACTTCCTTCATATTTTTGTACCGTTAAAAAGCCCGAGCAAAAAAAGTATATATTCCTTAAATAAGAATTGCAAGTAAAAGGGTTTACTAACAGGTCTAAAAATGGTATAATGTAACGATATAAAAAACAAAAATAAATGCTCAAAAAAATCACTAAAACCCTGCTCCAGTTCCTTGTCCTCTCCTTTTTGATTTTTGGTGCACTTCACATAAGTGCGGCATTTGCGGAAAACCAAAATCTTCTCCCCCTGCCGGATTCTGATGTATACAGTGGTGTGCCGGCTCCTCCGGAAGGAGCGACGGGTCAGGACATGATAATTGCAGGAATTGAAAAAGCGGTAGGGTATTTTAAGGTTTTGATAGGAGTGGTAGCTGTGTTTTTTATAATTTTCATGGGGGCGAAATTGGCCGCATCAAGTGGGAACGAAGAAGAGATTAAAAAAGCGACAAAAGGCTTGTTGTTCAGTATTCTCGCGTTGGCAATCATAAGTTTGTCGGAAGAAATAGCTATAATTGTAGGATTTTTCAAAGAAAACGCAGCGTACGGCGGAAAGTCCACGGGCGGTCTCATCGGTAGCCCGAGCCAAATTTTGGAAAGAGTGCATTTATTTGATATGCAGGTCGAAGTCGTAATTACATTTATAAAATACATCATCGGCTCGTTCGCAGTCTTAATGGTTGTGATTAACGGAGTAAAATTGGTGGTCGGCGGAGGCGAAGAAGAAAATATAAAGAAATCAAGAAACGGAATTATCTACGCGCTCGCGGGCTTGACAATGATGTATTTGGCGGATATCGCGGTAAACAAAGTTTTTTACAAATTGGACAAAAGCATCTATTCCGGAATTGAAGGCGCGGCCCCGGCGACGGATTTGCAAAGAGGTCTTGGCGAACTTGTTGGAATTACAAATTTTATCGTCAGTTTTGTAGGACCACTGCTCCTTCTTGTAATTTTAATCGGAGGAGTTTTGTATTTAACAGCAGGTGGCGAAGAAGAAAAAATGAACAAAGCAAAACGCGTAATCATAGCTGGAGCAATAGGATTAATAGTTGTATACGGCGCATTCGCATTAATCAGCACAGTAATCACCGGATATTTTGCTCCGGAAGCAGTAATAATTGAATAAAAATATGAAAGAAAAATTTAAAAAATTGGCAAAAGGACTCGTGTTGGCGTTTTTGTTTATAAACTTGGCGCTGACAACAGTCTCGCTCTGCGAGACGTCTCCGGTTTTTGCAGCAACCGACCTCCAGAACATCGGCGGCCAAACCGGTCTCCCAAACATGGTCACAGGCCAGCACCCCGAATCCCCGGCCGACTATGAATACGAAGGAGTCGGTACTCTCGGCAGTACAGCTTATTTTTTAATGGATTTATTTAAATTTCTGCTCAGCGGAATCGCAGTTTTGGTGATCATAAGTATGGGCGTGAAAATGATCGCGAGCGGCAGCAACGAAGAAGAAGTTGGAAAAATTAAAAAAGGATTGGGAACTGCCATAGCAGGACTAATCCTCATTCAACTCGCGGACGTCCTTGTGAAAAAAGTTTTCTTTGGAGAATACGGCGAAGTGCTTGAAGACAAAACAAGCGCTCAGGCGTTTGCGACGGAAGGAACAGCCGAACTCCGCGGAATAATCGGAATGATCCAAACAGCTCTCGGCGCAATCGCGATGTTGGTTATTATCATAAATGGAATAAAAATAATGGTCAGCGGTGGCGAAGAAGAAAACAGAAAAAAATCTTTGAAAAATATCGGAGTGGCGGCTGGCGGGCTTATTATAGTTTTACTTTCAGAATTAATAGTAAAAGGATTTGTATTTCCGGAATACGGAGCGAAATTGCCAAACACGGAAGTCGCAAAAGGATTATTTGTAATGATTACAAATTTTATATCCGGCTTTTTAGCTACAATCTCATTTGTAATGCTGCTGGTCGCCGGATATATGTATGTGGTTTCAGGGGGTGAAGAGCAGGGCAGAGAAAAAGTGAAAAAGTTAATTTTTGGTGCTGTAGTGGGGCTGATAATAGCCCTCGGAGCATACGCGATAGCAAACACATTGATCACTTTCCAGGAAGAGAATGAATACATTCCGGAAAGCGGTCAAGTTGAAGAAGTTATAAAATAAATTATAATAAACCACCGTATGAATATAATTAAAAAAATAATCTTAAGTCTGGTTCTTCTAACCGCGTTTTTTGGCGCATCCGTTCCGGCATTTGCCGCGGACGATTGGTGTGCCGGCTGGTCCGAAGGGATCATCAAATGTCCAACCGACGAAATCTCTTTTAGGGAGTACACAGGGCAGTTGGTAACATTGAGTCCCGAAGGATACGATCCGGCCTTGACGCAGACAAGCAGTGTTAGAGAATTTGTGCAGAAAGTAGTAAATTACGCACTTTCATTTTTAGGATTTATAGCAATTTTATTGGTTATCTACGGTGGATTCTTATACTTAACAGCAGCCGGAGAAACGGAAAAAACCGAAAAGGGTAAAAAAACTATCGGATATGCGGCGGTTGGTATACTGCTGATTCTCGGTTCCTACGCGATAGTCAGTACGATCCTCACCGGGCCGTTCAGGGGAGGTGGAGGTTCCGAAGGCGAAATGCAAGGCTGGGAAGCCTCGGGTTTTGGCGCATCCACGAGCTCGATAGTCACCTCGGCGGAGAATTTGTTAAAAGGATATAAATTTGTTTATGAATCAACGGAAGCCTTCAAAACTTTGACTTTCAACGCGAACAAAGAGTCCATGAAAACTCCGGACAAATCAATGATTTTGCAGTACTTGAATGAATTCAAATCCAGACTTCAAGACCTGAAATACAAAGCTCCAAACTTTTCAAAAGTTACAGGCGATATGAACGACGCCATCAGGTACATAGATGGGAAAATAGATAAGATGAAAATGACTAAGAACGAAATCCAAGTAACAAAAACCGAAGATAAGGACGAAGGATGGTTAAAAGAGAAAATTGGCGAAGGCTGGTTTGGGATGGATACCGACTACAATTACGAAGAAACGGTAATAAATAACATCCAAACAGAATGGAAAGCTATCAAGGATTATCTTGTCCCAAACAACGCGGGGTCAGAGTCAATAATTCACAAGCTTCAAGAAACAATAAAAACCGACTTTACGGGGAAAACTCCGAGTGAATTTGCCAATGTTACAAAGGAAAATTTGGAAAGCATGTGCCAAACCCAGGTTCTTGGCGGAGTAATGGGCGAACAGCTCTGTCTTTTGGGCGGAGTCTACGGAGAGATAGAAGGAATGGAAACATTTAAAGAAACGAAAATCCCAAGTCTGTACACGGATCTGATATCTTCGTTCGGGACACTTGCAAACAACGTGAGTTTAATAGACATCCCAAAATACGTTGAAGGAATAAACGATGTAGGTCTCGCCGAGTCAAATGCGGCCATTGTAAAAATAATAAAAACCGAAGACAGCCTCGTAAAAGAAATTAAAAATATCAAATTCGTAAAGACTGTTCTCGTCGCGGACATTGTCCAAGGAACAGCTCCGCTAATCGTTCATTTCAACGTTTTGAATTCGGCTGATCCATCGGGCGATGCGATAAAACCGGAAGATATTCATTGGAGAATGATGGGGGGGACGGAATATGATAAAAACGCGGAATGCTTTAATAAATTCAATCCCGAATCGGGCGGCGGAGAATCAACAAAAGAAGTCATCGGCGGATTCACGAATTATTGCGTCTACACAAAGCCGGGGACGTACAGAGTCAGCGTGAAGATAGACTCAAACGCCGTTAACAAAAACACCAACAAAAAAATATACGCTTCAGGCATAAGCACGCTCGACATCAAAGTTCTTCCTCCAAAAACAATGATCTCGCTCAAGGCAAAGTTCGGTAAAGAGGATGTTTCATTAGTTGACTACACGACAGAAGGCTTTCTTACAGTATCCAGAGATTATCTGACAATAACAGAAGATGAAGCGAAAGGTAAAATAACTTTTGATGCATCAGGAACCAGTGAAATAGCAAGCCAAAAAATAGCCAGCTATAAATGGGATTTTGGCGATGGAGAGATAATAGAAAACGGAACTGGCATTGTGGAATACGGCTACGACAACAAAGGGAGTTACACGGTAACGCTGACAGTTAAAAAGGTTGACGGTGACGAAGCGAGAAAAATATTCAATGTAATCGTCGGCTCTCCGGCCGCGAGAATAGATGTTGTCCCGGGAGGAAAAATAAAAGTTAATCAAACCGTAACATTCGACGGTTCAAAATCTTCAACAAGCATGGGGCAAATAAAAAGTTATGACTGGGTGGCGACAAAAGAATCGGAATCGGGGGGAGACGCGAACAAGATGTGCAAAGAGTCCGCCGACAAAAGACAATATTACTGCGCGTTCACCGAACCGGCAAAATACACGGTTTCTCTCACGGTAACGGATAATTTGGGAAAATCCTCTACGACATATACTGCCATCGAAATCGAGTCCGAGCCTCCTGTTCCGATTTATTCTTACAAAATTCCGGATCCGACTCAGCCTTCAAAAGTTTATTTTGACGCATCAAAAACATACGATCCGGACGGACCGTTTGAAAATATAAAATTCACATGGAAAATAGATCCTCCGCCGGAGCCGGGTGTTGTTGATTTTGTGGCAGACGCGGCGGGCAATCCAACAGACGCTTCTAGCGTAAAACCTGTCGTTCTCTTCGGCAAAGCGGGCGATTACACGGTCGCGCTTGAAGTTGAGGACGGAAGCCCAAATCAAAAAACTGGAAAAGTTGAAGGCGTCATAAAAATTGAAAACACTCTCGACATAGATTGGGGAAAAAGTCAAAAAATCACCGGCGTCCTCGACAACAACGGCGAGGCGAAAATGCAGTTCAAATTTACAAGCAACAAAGGAGTCGCATACGAAATTAACTTCGGCGATGGAGAAACGGAGTCCGGCCAATTCGAAACAAAAGACGTAACAGTCGAGCACGCTTACAAAACCGCCGGCAAATACGAAGTCAAGGTCTCAGCGTATGATGTCGAAGACAATTCAAACGAAATAAAACGAAAAGTTTTCATCGGCGGCGGAGACAAGCCGGTCGCGAAAATTTCATTTTTTGTTAACGGTGAAGAGTACGTGGATTTCGAAGAGCCGTTAAAAATCAGCAGAGCGGACACGATCGCATTTGACGCTTCCGAATCAAAGAACATGGATGGCACAGGCAAAGATCTAAAATACAGTTGGGACTTTGGCGACGGCGGAAAAAGTTCAAAGAAAACCGTTTATCACAAATATAACGAATTAAGTCCAAAAGCTCCCGGCTACTTTAAATTGAAATTAAAAGTCTACGACAAAGACGAGGAAGAAAAATTTGACGAAGAAACTTTAAAAATTGATGTAATTGCTCTCTCTCCCAAATTCTCTTCATTGCAAGCGGTTCCGCAAGATGGGAGCAGCCTAACAACTCCGGTTAATGTTAATGTTAAATTATACGGCGCAGTCGATCCGGACGGCCAAATTACTCAATACAAATGGTGGTACTACGACATCAACAGTCCGGATGAAATTCTTGGAATGCAAATAACTCAATCCGCAAGCGCTATAGTTACAATTGGAACAAAAGGATCCGAAGGCCAAGAAAAAACATACGGCTTTGGAGTTGAAATCACGGACAACGACAATACAAAAGTTAATTCGGAAGACGAATTGGAAAAATCCGCGATCCCGACATTAAAAGTAAAGAACGGACCGAACGCGGCTCCAATCGCAAAATTCAATGTGGACAGAACAAAGATTTTCGCGGGGGAGTCGGTCAATTTTTCCTCAGCTTCAAGCGATCCGGACGGGAAAATCGCGGTATATATTTGGGACTTCGAAGGGGATGGTTTTTTCAATGACAAGCCAACCACTCTCTCAACAATTTCTCGCACATACGACGAAAAAAATCTAAACGGCATCCAAGTTAAACTAAAAGTAGTTGACGATAAATCCGGCGAAGCGATTTCACAGCCGGTAACTATATTTGTTGACTCAAACGCGAAAATTCCAAAGGCCGCGTTCAAAGCGGAAGTTATAAGCGGCAAAACGGTAAAATTCACAAGCAATTCAGAGGCTGACAAAGCGGTTGGAGCTGAAATAAAATTATACAGATGGGATTTTGACACGGTTTCTCCGTTCGCTTCAGCGGACACGGACGGCAACGGCAAAAAAGATGACGACAATGACTCTGATCAAAAAGATCCGGAATTCACATACGACGAATACGGAATTTATCAAGTTAAACTGACGGTAAAAGACACGCAGGGTAACGAAAATTCGGTTACAAACACGGTAAGCGTGTCCGCCGCCGCGGCGCCGTTAGCCGCCGGCTCCTCGCAGTCAGGCACAGCGCCGTCAGGCGCTGCTTCTTCTCCCGGCTCCTTCGGCCTGCCGCCACAAGGCAGTCAAGGAGGTCTGGGCACAGAACCAGGCGCCCAGCAGGGCGCGACAGCCAGCAATCTAAAAGCAGCCTTTGTAACAAGCCCGCTTCCTGACGCGGACGGAGTAATCAGACTCACTGGTACATCCGGAAGCGTAACATTCGATTTCTCAAAATCCGAAGGCAGCATCGCATATTATATATTTGATAAGAATATAAATTTCGACACAAACAAAAACGGAATTCCGAACGACGAAGAAGATTTCAAAACCAGTCTTCCGGGCAAATGGACGACAAATTTCGATAAATCTTGGGGAAAAATAGTCGTAAAATTGACAGTTGTAGATATCCAAGGAAATGTGAATTCAACCGTACAAGAAATAGCTTTTAAATAAAAAAATAACTTAAACAATTATGCCAATCCCACTTACACAGCCTGGGCAAGAAGCACCACTAATAAAGCCTCAAGCTCCGGCGTCAAAAAAGAAAACATTCATCCTTATCGGAGCAGTCTTAGGATTCTTGTTTGTCGCATATCTCGCTTTCGCATTCTTCATGGTTTCAACCGCTGACGGAAGCCAAGATCTTACGCAGACAACTCTTCTCGGCATGAACGCGGCAAGTCTTCTTAATATACTTGTAACTGGTGTCCACATAGTGATTGCTCTAATAGCATTGGCGGTTTTAATCCCTCTGATAATTTCTCTCTTTAGAATGCTTCTTGTTAAGCCGGAAGAAGTTGAGAAAAAGAAGAGCGCGAAAAAAGGATTGATAATCTACGGCATAATTTTGCTGGTGGTCTTGGTTGGTTGGGTTACGGCTCTTGTTTATTTGGAAGGCAAAAGAGACGATTTAAAAATTAATATCGCATATCCTCCGATTCTCACGGAGCCGGCAGAAACACTTTTACTCACGGCTCCAATTACAATTAAATTCAACGCCTCGCACGCGCCGGTCGACTCAAAAAATTTCACCGTTCTTTCATACGAATGGGATTTTGGAAAAGATGAAGGAAAAGGCACAAGCCAAATTGTAACTCATGAATATAAAAAGAAAGGACGCTACGATGTCGTTCTAACGATAACAAAGCGCAGCAAAGTGACGGGCGACGAAATGAAAGACACTTATACAAAAACGGTTACCGTCGAAAACCAAGCTCTGACGGCGGATTTTACGGTCGATCAGCAATCGGGAGACGCTCCGTTAAAAGTGAAATTTGACGCTTCGGAATCGGAAGATCCGGACGGCAAAATAGAAACATACGAATGGGATTTTGACGGCGACGGTGAATTTGAAAAAGAATTTAAAAACAAGACAAAACCGGAATACACATACTTGAAAATCGGAACATACGAAGCGACTTTGAGAGTTACAAATATTCTCGGCAAATACGCCGTAACAAAAAAACAAATAATAGTCGGTGTGAGTGAAGAGCCGGAAGCGGTTATCGAAATAGAAGGCACACCAACAACATTTGAAAAAGGAGTCTCTTATATATTTAAAGGAGGTAAATCAACTTCTCCATACGGAGACGTGGTTGGATACGAATGGGATTTTGGCGACGGAACCGCAAAAGAAAACACAAAAACGATTTCTCACGCGTTTAGCAAAGAAGGAACATATGAAATTATTCTAAAAGTTACCGACGACAAAGACAAAGTCGGCGAAACAACAATGAAAATAGTTGTCGGCAAAAAACCGGGGGTTCCGGAAGCGAAAATTAAAACAACTCCGGCTCTAACTTCAGGAGCATTGGCCATAGAAGGTGAAGTTCCTTTCAAAGTTGAATTCGATGGCGGAGATTCAACGGACTCAGATAATAATATAGTGGAATACGAATGGGATTTTAATGACGACGGAAAGCCGGACAATTTTGGCAAAAAAGTCTCATATTCATTCACGGAAGTCGGGACATATACGGTGAGACTCACGGTCGTAGATTCACA
>Ga0172371_10012905_pt1 | contig 10934 bp, 15 predicted proteins | sample Lak12m_FD_114543 | JGI IMG/M metagenome (GOLD analysis project Ga0172371, IMG submission 114543) | Freshwater microbial communities from Kabuno Bay, South-Kivu, Congo - kab_022012_12m | ecosystem: Environmental > Aquatic > Freshwater > Lake | place: Democratic Republic of the Congo: South-Kivu... | reverse complement strand
TATAATATTTGAAAATATTGCAGGACAAGGTTATCAGAAGACTGGAGAAGATATGGCTCGAGTTGTTAAGGTTGGAGATGGAGGAGAAGAGCTATTATTCCTTAGAAAGAGAAAAGTTTACAGAACTGCCTACGGAAGAAAGATGGGACAAAATACTTATTGGTTTGCAATAGGTCAAGATGGTTATTGGTATAATATTCTTCTTGGAGATTTAGATGCTAAAATGGGGATGCTTGATATTGAACCTATTGACAGAGATATGAGGTATATGCATGTAGCTATTCGTAAGAATATCCAGGAAAGATATAGAAAAGTAGGATTTATGGAGAAATATGGCGCTATGGTTATGAGTGGAGTTTTCTTAATAATTATGATTATTGCAATATGGCTTCTTATGTCTAAGGCAGGAGATATGATTTCTGCATCTACTAAAGTTATATCTGAAATAAAACCCGTTGCAGAAGCATTAACTCAAGCAACATCCCATTTAGATTCTATCTATTCTGGAGGATCAGGATTTAGTCCTGCAAGTTAAATGGTTGCTTATTTTGAATTAATAGTTGGATTAATCTTTGGTTTCTTAGTGGGTAAAAAATATGATGAAACTAAACTAATGTTGGGCTTTTTCCCTAAAAAACCTATCCAGGAAGCAATAGAAAGCCCTGTGGAGAGCAAATAATGGCTATATCATATATTATTGCTATCTTCTTTGTAGGGGTATTAATTCTTCTTGTATGGTTTTTAAGCATAAAAGTATATTATAATTACCAACTAAATAAACTCAGGAGGAAATATGACCCAAATGAAGACAAATCCAAACACAATAAGCCAACCATCGACTTTAACTCAGGAGGAATTGGAGCAACTAATACTTCAGAACCAAACCTTGAAGGACTTAGCGAACCTAAAGGACGAGAGTTACTTCAGGATGGAACTTCTAACAGCTTTGGAGAGAATAAGCCTATCAATCCAAGCCCAGACGGAATTATTAAAAAGCGATTCAGAAGTAAAAAAGTAAAGTTAGAAGATTTAAAAGTTAGAGAAAAAGCACCAGAAAGCACCACAAATTCTGAAGGTATATCATTACCAGATGACGGATTCTCCCTCTAAAACTGATTGGTTAGGTATAATTTCAATACTTTTAATGGTAATTGGAGGAGGACTTCTCTCTTTTTATTATATTACTTATGAGATTAACTCCTGCACTTCAGACCCAGTTAAATATTCTATAACGAAAATGACTAATGAGAGTTATAATTATGCCACTCTTTTTGTGTATAAATCTAGATCTGATACATTCCCTATTGCTTCAAGAGTAATTGATTTAGAAATAAAAGAAAGAAATCCTTTAGCAATTAACTATTCAAAATAACTTCTTCTGTTTATTTTTATTTTCCCAAGCATAGAAAATCTTTTTACCTTTTTCTTTTCCATATTCTTTTTGAAAAATCTTCAATAATTTTTTAGGCATATTTCATCCTATAAATTTTCATTCCACCAACTTTGTTTAGTTTTTTCTGATGGAATTAAGCATCTAGTTCTTCTATTTCTCAATCCTAAACTATCTGGAGAAGGAATATTAGCTAAGTTCTTCATTATTCTATGTTCTTTCTGAAGATGTTTTCTAAATATTTTTCTAAATCCAATAAATTCTTTTCCTGCCTTACATAATCCACATTTGAAAGTTTTCATTTAAGGAGTATCTCCTTGTCCTCTACTAAAGAAGAACCATACTCCACACATGATTGTTAAAGCAATTACTATTCCTAGGGTAGTTAAATTAATTATTCCATCTCCCAAAGTCATAATTAAGGCAGTCATCATTGTAGCCATAGAAGATAAAACTGCCCAGAATGGAATATCTGCACTTCCCGTTCTTCTCTTTTGATTATTTGAACCACTTAATAATACAAAGAAGAACACAAATACTAATATCATTATTGGATAGGAAGGCACAGCTTGAGCTGTTGAAACTATTGCATCATCTATTCCAGATGTTAAATTGGGTTGTGTATATAAAGTCATATTAGTTATCCTGGGTCTCGTCCCGCCCATGCTTTATAGGCTAAAAGTAAGACTATTGCTCCAAGAACTCCAACAAAAGTGGTTAATACTACTCCAAATGCTGAACTAGAACCAAATATCTTTTCAAATCCGCCCTCTATTCCTCTTCTGGCAATAGTTAATGGATTATTAGTCAATACTTTAAACTGAGTTCCTCCCTCAGTAGATTCAGTTTGAGAACTAATGGTTGATTGAGAAAATGCTTCAGCTGAAGTATTAGCATTAACATAAAAACTATCTAACTCGCTTTGCATTCCAGTATTTATTTCTGAAATATCTGGATCATTAGCAATATTAATTGAAGTATCATTGTCATATCCAAAATTGGATGCAAAAGTAATTATTGCTATTGCAAACAAAGAAATAAATATTGTCGAAACCATTATCTTAATTAAGTTCATTGTCTATTACTCCCATGCACTAATATAAGTATTATGGCTATTATAAACCATAGCACTGTCGCACCAACTCCAACAAATGAAGGAGAATAAATAATATTCATTGATACTAAAACAATCATTCCTAAAGCCATAATTACTCCAGCAATCATTGGACTATCTGAAGTTACTGCAAATCCTAAGAATACAAATAAGATTAAGAAAGCTATAAACATTAAGTTCTTACCGTATAATTGTGCTGGTTTTTCAGCTAAATCCATTACTCCCTGCCCAACTAAAGCACCATCTTTGTATAATTTAGCAAGTATTGTGCTATTACCAAAACTAGTAGAAACTGAACAAGATAATTGCCCTCCAGCTGAATAAAGACTATCTGTGCAGATATTCGTAGTTCCTAATCTATCAAATAAAGTAACATTTAAAGTAATTGTTGAAGGTATTCCGCTTGGAATAGTATAAATTGATTGAACTAATCTAGTTGTTTTATTATAAGTTAAGGTAAATACCATATCATTAACATTACTAAAACTTGGAGGGAGTATTGAAGAACCATAACTATTTAAGTTTATTTGACAGCTTTGAAGTAATGGATTTTGACAATCTGCGACTATATCTGTAAATGTTGCTAGAACTTTTCCATTCTTTACAACAATAATATTATAGACTGCATCATTTCTTACCAAATGTCCAATAGTATATCCTTCAGTTCCAGTCTTAGGAAATTCAGTAGTCTTAAATACTCCTTCATCTACATATTTTCTCTGAATGTTAAATAATGCGCCACTAACTGGAACAAAATTAGAATCTTTATAAGTTATTTTAAACTCTTGCCCAGTAGAAGTATTTAGATTATAAAGATTAATATTTAATCCAGTAGTTGCAGAAGTTAAACTATAATTTTGGAAGTGATAATACTCTTGGAATCTACCTACTGAAGAGTATTCGATAAGTCCATCTAATCTATAAACTGAATTATTTAATACATTTTGAAGACAAACTCTTGCAGGATTAACTGAATTAAATGATTTATTAAAGGTTGCTAAAACTGTTCCTGAAATTGTTGATATAGTATAATCTACTTTAATTGAAGTGCTTGAGTTAGGATTAACTAACAATCCTTGAGTATCTTCATCATACATTATTAAATTAAATAATTGATTAGTATAAGACGAACAATTATCTATTCCTAAATTCTGAACAGTTTGTTCTTGAGCAGTAGTATTGTATTGGAAACCAGTATCAAAATTAACTAACCAGAAGAAAGAATTTATAACAGTTGTAGATATTTGAGGAATTGCTAAACTTCTTAATAAGTAGGTATTTCCATTAGCAATTATAGATGCTAAATAAGAAGTTCCATTATACATTAAATATCCAGTAGTTAATCTTGCTTCAGGAACTAAAGTAAGATTTAATTGGAATACTTCTAATGAACCTTCAGTTGTTAAATTATTCCATGTTTCTCCATTATTAACTAAACCATAAACAAATGTCCTATTAGAATTTCCCCAAGAACATCCACTTAATGAACATCCTAAAACATTCCAAGTGTAAGTTCCTATTGTTGAAATAGTTTTATTCCAAATATTTGTTATCGAACTTCCCCAGAAAGTAACATTAGTATTAACTCCATTATTTCCATTACCTGAATAGTCTAATGTATCTTGATGTAAAGGATAAAAGGCAACAAGCCCTGAATTAACTGAACCTATATTTCCATCTCTGCCTTGATTATATAAAGTGGATATTTGACTTGATGATAATGAGGTGTTGTAGATACGAACATCTGAGATGGAACCGTTATGATACCAAGCATTCGGATTTACACCATTACTTTGTGCTCCAATAATAGTTGAAGCCGTGCTATTTACTAAACCACCGTATATATTTACAGGTGTTCCATTAATACCATTAATATAAACAACCGCTGTATTTTTGTCATAAACCCCACATACGAAATACCAATTATTAGCGGTTAAACCTGATTTATTTACATAAACTCCACTACCTGTTTCATTTCGTATATAAAATTCTACTATACCTGCACTGTTATACATCAATGAACCTGAACGACCACCAGCTGTTGAACCATAGGGGGCAGATATTATGTGTGCATCATTAGCTAAATTTTTAATATTTATCCAAGCACATTCACTTAAACTTTGATTATACATTTTCTTATATATGCTTTCATTTCTAACCCAACTATTCACTCCATTAAACTGCCCAGATGAATAATCAGTATCTTTATTATAAACTCCTGTTGAGTTCCAGATGTAGAGGGTGGCGTTTGTCAAATTTCCAATAGATATTATTAAATTTGAACTAAACTCAATTTGTGATATAAATTGAGTATTATTTGCTGGAGCATTTAGATTTACTTGAAGTTGAGGAGATGATATATAAGGATTAAATAATCCATTCCCAGAATTGTAGAGATATGAAATATCTGAACTATTTAATACTCTATTCCATATTCCAACTTCATCTATGCTTTCCTTAGTGCTACCTGTTCCTGAAAAAGTAAATCCTTTAGATAAATTAAAACTTGCTGTTGATGCTGAAACTGCTCCTGAACCAATAGATGCTCCATTTTTGTAAGCTCTTGCTGTTGAACCATCGTAAGTTACTGTAATCATATACCATGTTCCGACAGGATTTTGAGTGCTACTTCTAGTATAAAATGTTGTTCCTCCCAAAATAAAATTTTCTGTTCCTCCACTTAAATCATCTAAATAGTTTAATAAATTAGTGTTATCTATGGATATATGATTTGTATTACATCCACTAACGCAATCACTATCTTCTCTCGTCCAGAAATTTGCTGTAAAAGGTTTTCCAGTTAAATCCCAACTTGTATAATTATTTTGTTGAGCTAAAATATTATTGTTATAATCTACACTCCAACTATTATTTATCTTACCTGTGTTTGATTTATTTACTAATGCTGAACCATTATAAGCATTTGTAGTATATCCTATTTGATTATAACCATCCACAGTATCAAAACTCCAATATCCTTTTAGATTATTGCTTAAATCTGTTTCCCAACTAAAAGCAGAAACCATTGTAAGACTAAGCATAAACATTAAAAATAATGCAAAAGTGAAGAAGTTATATTTGTATCTCATGCTGTTGATTGTTCCCCTCCATCTCCAGTAAACATAATTATACCACATACAAATCCAATTACGCTAATAACTAATGGAGAATAAAGAATTAAGAAAGAAAGCAAACCAAACTCATGTAATCTAAGTCCAACATCTCCAGTATCATTATAAAACTCTTCATAAATATTAGATATAAATATTGAACCTATTAATAACATAAGCATTGCTGAAAAGAAGAAACCAACTAACCATTTATTTCCACTAAATCTAAATGCAAAAGCTAATCCTAAACAAGCGACTAGGGCAAATACATAAACTACCCCTGTAAGCCATGTAAAACTTTGAACAACATTATTAACTGGATTGAGAGTTAGACTTCCTATCTGAGTCATATTGCTATTGCCTACCATTCCAATACCTGTTAATTCTGGAGTAGCAACATCAAATACCCAGTTAAGAGTCATCCCTCCAAACACCATTAATAAACCTAAGAACATTAATAAAAATAACGCTCCGACTACATAAATAATTCCCATTATATTCCCTTTCTTATTTCGTATCATCTTTTCTTTGGTTTTGTTCTTAGTTCCTCCCTTACTAATTTCCAAGCACTTGTTCTAGTTACTAGTTCAGTAGCTTCTCTAAGACTTATTTCTTTTCTGTTATATGGATTTGCAAGTCCTTTTCCTATTCTAATCATCATATCTTCTCTAAGTTCTTTAGTAAAATTATCTGAAATTCTTTGAGGTTTGGGTGCTGTTCTCATGGTGTTCTTATTTCCACACCCCTTTCAATTAAGTTTTTCATTTCTTTGTCTTTAAATATTTTATAAAATATCCATACAAAATAGACTGGAACTCCAATCATAGTTATATAAAACATTATCTGATAGATACTAAAGAATAGACTTCCAACCATAGGACTAAACAAGTAAGCAATGCCCATATTAGATATTATAAATGCACTTGCTAAAGCTAATCCCCAAACTATAATCCATAAGACAGGTCTAAGATGTTTAAGCATATTAATATCAATTATAACTCCTTCCTCACTTCTTGTATCATTTGAAGGTAGTCCGCTTATAACATAAACTAATCCTACCATCAGAAGAATAATAAATACTAATCCAATAATATATACATAAATTCCTTCAATACCTACCTTTTCCCCATTATAAGTTACTTCTCTACAAACACTACCTGCTTCTAAATTAACCCCATCAGAACAAACAATACCTGCACACGTTGAACCTAATTGAGTAAAATTTGGAGAAGCTAAAAGAATAGAAAAAGTTTGAGATGATTTAGTCATAGGGGAATTGACTAAAACTATTGTTCCTAAAGGATATTGTAAATAAGTTAAATTACAAGAAGAAGCATTATTACTTGAAACAATTAGATCCATATCTGTATTTTGTTTTTGAGGAAGATAATTATTAGCAGTTACAACTGGAAGAATGACCATACAGAATAGGATTAAAAATATAATCTTAGTATTCACTGTTACACTTCCTGTTAGGTATCATCTTTTTTAACCAAATAATATATTTATTTAAGTTTATAATCTTTTCGTTCATTTTAATCTTCCAAATTTATCTTTTATATCAAGTAATCCTTTTAGAATTTTATCTAAATCTTCTCTTGTTTCAAACTCAAACTTCTCATCTTCTATAATTATTCTCCATTTGCCTTCAAACATTATTATTTTTATCATGCGAAGGAATACCTCTTATTCCGAGCATTTAAAAATTGATTTTCAATTTTTATCATTTTATCTTCCCATCTGCTGTGCAGAAACTATATTTAGTTTTATCTTTAGAACATAATTCATTAGTTAATTCATAAATTTGTTGTTTAAGGAGAGCATTCTCTTTCACTAAATCTACTCCTTCTTCTGTATATTCCTCAAAGATAGGGATTGTTTCCGTTTCAATAACTTTACAATTATTTCCTTTACTATCACATTCGCTTTTTTTAGCTATCTTTTCTTCATATCCAACTAATCTTTTATTTTTGTAAGTAACACTTGAATATTCAAAAGCACTATGGTTTATACTTCCGTCTGCATTCTTTAATTGAGAACTATCCTTTACTTTACTCAAAGCTGTTCCTTTTGATTTATCATAAACATCTGTTCTTGTTATGTATCCAGATGCAGATATATTTTGACTTGCCCAAATAGATATACCTGTTGAATCGTTTTTTGTTATCATTAAAGGATAAGTGTATGCTGATGCTTCTGCTGGATTTGAAATTTGTAAATTCCCCTCTTGTATAGTTAGGTTTGTTGTGTTTATCCATAAATTATTATAAGTCCATTTTCCTAGTTGTTTTAAAGTTTGTAAGGTTACACCACTTGTTGTGGGTTGAGATACCCAGAAATCTATATAAGTTAGAGCATTATTTCCTAACGATTGTCCTGCTTGTAATGATAAGGGTGTTCCTCCTCCATTCGTGCTTCCTCCGTTTTTACTTCCTCTTATTACTCCAGCTGTTTTCAAACTTCCTCCTGCTCCTCCAGTTCCATCATTTCCAAAGATAAGTAAATTCACACTATTTTGAACATAAGTAGATGTTATTCTTTCTACTTCTGTGTTTGCTCCAGATAAAATTAAAGTTCCATATAAAGCATTAACATAACAGTTTCCATTACATTGATATTGCTTTCCATTAGGAATTAATATATTTCCCCCATGACTTTCTGAACCATCATAATCTATTCCAAAAGCTCCTATGCCTGTTGTTGCACTTTTCCCAGTTGATAAATCTACCCAGAATGATTTATAGACAGTTAAAGTTTTATTTTGTCCTGCACAATATCCTAAATTGTTATCTGCTGTTGTAAAGTAAGTATTATTAACTACATTTAAAACTCTTGCCTTATTTGCTCCTGCATTACAACTTACTAAATCTCCTGCTGAAAACTCATTAAGAAAGTTACAGGTTCTGCTTATCGAACAAGTAGCTACTTTTGCTGTATTAACATAATCTATTAATCCTGCTCCATTAAAAGTTGGTGCAAGTATAATTTGAAAACTATTTATTCCGTTTTGAACTCTTTTACCAAAAGCATAAGAATAATTAGAGTTAGCCATAGTTGATACATTTTCAGTTACTGCACTTCCAGTTGAATTTATGTAACAAAATCCGTAGTTTTGTATTGGAGATATTGTTGTTCCACTTGGAGGAGCATTACTAGAATTGTAAAATCCATTTGAATTTTGATTAACATATTCTATTGCCGGAGAAGTTTGATTATAATTATAAAAGAAACTTGATAGCCAAGAAGTAAATGTTGGGTCTAGTTCTATAAATAAATTAGCGACTTGTGAGGGGATTAAACCTTGAAGGAATTGGGAGTTGTTTACATTTACGAGAGAGTAATTTGTTGTAGAAGTTCCAGTTGAATAAGTAAAGTCAATTCTATTATCTGCATCATTAGGCAGAGCAGAAACTAAAGAAATTAAAGTAATCCCTAATATTAAAAGCCAATAAAATTTCATCTTCCCCTTATTCTATCCAACATTCCCAACTTAGGTTGAGGAAGCATTGAACCTCCCTTAGTTTCAGAGATATGAATATGTTGTCTAAGGGTAGTTCTTTCTTGTCCTTTCCAAGCTCTAAGATAGGTTGAGTGAACAGCATCTTGAACTTCTCTAATAATAATCATAAATCTTTTAAGTTTATTTTTTATAATTTGTTCTTTAATCTTTCCTAACTCTCTTTCTATTACTGGTTCAATCTTTTCATTTATTCTATCAAGCATTATTTTTTTATCAAAGTCAGATAACTTTTTACCTAATAGTTCATACGAAAAGACTTTTAAATCCAACTTACTTTTTAATCTTTCTTTAAGTATTTCCTTACAATCTTCCATAGTGGGATATTGAAATACCTTTTCATATTCCATAAATATAGTATCATTTAGATCTGAAGCGAAGTCTTCCATCTTAGCATTAATAGTATCTTCGTCGTAATTAGAAAGTAAAGTATTTTTATTTAAATACCAAGCAATAGTATTTCTAATTAGATGAACTCCATAATCTGAAAGAATAATCATCTCATTATTGGTAGGTTTAACCCACTCACTTTGTTTAGTATTATCGTTAACCTCTAAAGAGTATCCTCTTAATAAATAATCTATTCTTTCTAACTCTTCTCCGAGGTCTAATTGTTCAGAAATCATACTCCTGTCTTGCTGTTGCAATCCTATTTCTTGTTGCATTATTCTTGTCTTTTGTTCTTCAGTATTGAGATTTGCTTCTCTAACTAAATTTTCATACTGTTGAAGTTGTTCTTCTGTTAATCCCATTAGGTTATCTAATTATAAAATCCTCCTGTATTATTTCCAAATATACTTGTAGGTGCTGGAAGATTTTGTTTAGGAGAAGAGATAGTTCTATTACCTATTTTTCTTCTTACGCGTATATAACTTTTACCCTTCTTAATATAAGTTGTTTTATATTTAGGTTTAGAAGAGATTACCTTATTAGATTGTGGTGTTGAACTACCAAATAATGTATTAACTACATTACCAAATGTTTGAACTCCACTTACCTTAGGTGCATTATATTTTTGATGTGCTAATCTTACAGCTCTAGCTCTTGCTTCTTTTTCTGAAGCAGTTGCATAAGCTTGTCTTTCAGCAACTTTTATTTTCTCCGCAAGAATCTTTCGATATGCATTTCTCTCAATACTTTCTTTTTTCTTCGTAGCAAGATATTCTTTTATTCCCATATTCAATTAGGCCTCCTTTCATTTCTATAAATATTTATCTCTTTTACTTCAGGCTTCTTACTTAATCTAAATTTCCTTTGTTCAATAAATACTCCTGGTTCTTTCTTACTCTTATAAAATCCTTGAGGTGCTTTAGATATTTGTTTATTACCTAATACTTTAAATGATGCTCCTAAACCAAATGCAACTTTTCTTCTTCCCATTTCAAATGCCTTTCCTACTGAACTATAAGTTCCAATAGTTTTAAACTTACCGAAGCGTCTAACTTGAACTCCAAACTTCCCTCGTCTGTTTATTCCAGATGAATAACTTAATGGAATAGTTGGAAGTCTAGGAGTTCTTGGAGGTTTTGTTTTTAATCTAAATCCAAAACCCATTAATCTTGTAGGGGATTTATTTGTTTGTTTCTGAACTTGTTTTTGCATTAACTTTTGGGATAGTTTCTGACTAAGTTTCTGACTTAACTTTTGGGATAACTTTAATGATTCTTTCTGATTTAATTTGAGTATATCTTTATTAACAATTTTTAATGCTTCTTTCTCTCCTAATTTTAGAACTGGTCTTTGTATTGTTCTAACTTCAAGTATAGACTTTGGTTGTAAATTATTTTTAATTATATTAGTTTG
>Ga0172371_10012904_pt1 | contig 10934 bp, 6 predicted proteins | sample Lak12m_FD_114543 | JGI IMG/M metagenome (GOLD analysis project Ga0172371, IMG submission 114543) | Freshwater microbial communities from Kabuno Bay, South-Kivu, Congo - kab_022012_12m | ecosystem: Environmental > Aquatic > Freshwater > Lake | place: Democratic Republic of the Congo: South-Kivu... | reverse complement strand
ATCGCTGTCGGCGGCTTTTTTCAAGACGTAGCCTGACGCGCCCGCCTGCAGTACCTGAAAAAGATACTCCTCATTGTCGTGCATGGTCAGTACCAGGATTTTAACGTCGTGGTCCCGTTTCTTGATCTGCTTGGTTGCTTCCATGCCATTCATTACCGGCATCCCGATGTCCATCAGCACGATGTCCGGATGCAGCTCCTGGACCTTTTGCACCGCTTCGCGGCCGTTTTCAGCCTCGCCGACGACCTCGATATCCTCTTCTTCTCCGAGTAATCTGACCAATCCCGCCCGAAGAATCGCGTGATCGTCAGCCAGCAGAATCCTGATCTTGCTCACCAGATCCCCTCCTTGGTTTGTAGCGGCACCTCGATGAAAATCTTGGTGCCATCCTTGGGCCGCGAATCGAATTCGAGCGAACCGCCCACCAGCTCGATACGTTCCTTCATTCCGTGCAGACCTAAACCGCGTCCCTTTTCGTCGGACATCATTACCGACTGCGAGTCAAACCCCTGGCCGTTGTCTTCAATGGTTCCCTGGATCACGCTTTCCTTGCGTCGGAGCGAGACCCGGCACCTGGTAGCACCGGAATGGCGGGCTACGTTGGTCAGAGCTTCCTGCACCACGCGGTACAGCACGGTTTCCAGTTCGGGCGTCAGACGCGGGCCCATCCCCAACAATTGCGTCTCCACAGCGATAGCGGTGTTCGCGGAAAACTCCTTGGCGTAGGAACGAAGGGCTGCCGCAAGTCCGAGGTCGTCAAGGACGCTGGGCCGGAGCCGCACGGCCATCGTATGGACCTCATTCAGTGTCGCGTGCGCCAGATCGTTAATATTTTCGAGACGCTCACGCACATCGTCCATCGAGTCGGGTACGATTTCCTGAACCATTCTAATACCGATCACGAGACCGGTCAGACTTTGGCTGGTCTCATCATGGAGCTCGCGGGCGATGCGCTTGCGCTCTTCTTCCTGTGCCTTGATCACCGACGCCGCCGCTTTTTTCCGCTGCATATCCATGGTATTGAGCATTGAGTTGAGGCTCTTGGAAAGCTCCTCGATCTGGGGATCGTCGGTTACCTCGGGAACACGAATGCCGCGATGGCCCGCCCGGATTGCCTTCATGCTGTCCGAAACATCGTCCAGGGAGCGGAACGCCATCTTCACCATCAGATAATTGATCAGAACGCTGAGGCCCAGTCCCGCAAGGATGAACAGGACTGCGAAACCGACTTCGCCGCCTTCGAAATATTTTTCCTCAAAATAATAGCCGCTGATTGCGCCCACGATAATGAGCGCGGAATTGGCGATGACCACTTTTTGAAACAGCGGCCGGCGCTTGATGCGATCCATGACCGGGTTGATATAATCGCAGACACAACGGTCCCACTGCGATTCCGCCTTATGACCGGGCGCCGCATCGGCGCCACCCACGGTGCCGATTACCTCCGGTGATGCGGCCGCCTGATTGATTACTTTCTGACTGCTGCTTTCCATCTCTTCCCCGGATATTTAAAGGATAAGGTGAGGATTTTAGGAGAGTACGCGAACTAGCATCCAATACTTAATAAACCGGTGCCGACGCCGCCCCTTCTCCCAAACCTGCCACCCGGTTACCTTTACTATGGTATCAGAAGGAAGCTGGTTAAATCTATGCCGGGATAGTCCCTGGCTGGCTCTGGGAAACGATGTCAGTGGCGAAGAACGAACGCGGTTTTTACAGGTATTTCAGTCCTGGAGGCTTTGCAGTTCTTCGGGGGTTATCGTTTCGACGACGGTACCGGAGGCAAGGTCGGCGAAGGTGGTGCCGTCGAGCTGGCCGACCATCATCCTCTGCAGGTTCTCACAGACAGGCATGAAAGCGCAGCTGCCTTCGTGAACGCACTGGTTCGGTCCCCGCAGGCACTGAACCAGCATTATCGGACCCTCGACCGCCTCGATGACCTCGCGCAGGTTTATTTCTTCCGGAGGCCGCGCCAGCATGACCCCGCCCTGGTTGCCACGCAGGGTTCGAATCAGACCTGCCCGGGCCAGAGTCCTGATGATTGAGGGCAGGTACTTGCTGGGGATGTCCTGTCTGGCGGCGATCTCGCGCGTCTGCACGATCTCGCCGTAAGGCATATTTGCCAAATGCAGAACTGCTCTTACGCCGTAATCGCTTTGTCTGGTTAGATGCACTTCCCACCCACGAAACAATCCTCCCCGATAAATTGGCGAGTGCTTCACCCCGATGAGTTAGGGCAAAAAGATAGGAAATATTCGAGCAAACCAGCCGGCTGCGGTTTCCTCGGACCTTGCCTCCCTGACCCCACTCCCCAAATGTAAAACAGCTATCCCTACCGTAGTGGTTAAGTCTAAGCTCATACCCGATATTTGTCAATCATTAAAAGCCATGTGAATGGCAAGGATGATCTCTGATGACCAGCTGGCTAGGTTACCTGCTCAGCCTCCTTCAGAACTGCCTCAGTATTGTCCCTGACGGTCAGAAATGCCTCAACGATTTGGGGATCGAACTGTACGGCGGTGCAACGCTTGAGCTCCGCGATCGCCTCATCGATCGTCAGGCACTGGCGGTAGGGACGATCGGCGGTCATGGCTTCATAGGCATCGGCCACGGCCAGTATCCTCGATCCCAGCGGAATCCCATCGCCTTTCAGCCCGTCAGGGTAGCCGGTGCCGTCGAAATGCTCGTGGTGATGGCGGATCATGAGCTTTATCTCCTCAGGGAGACGCGCCGGCGACAGTATCTTTTGACTGGCACCCGGATGCAGCCTCATGGTCGCCATCTCTTCCGAGGTCAAAATACCGCGCTTGGTGAGCACCGCGTCGGGTGTGCCAATCTTGCCGATATCATGAAGGTAACCGGCATCGCGGATGCGGTCGACGAATTCGTCCTTCAAACCCAACTTCCTGGCGATGGCCACCGCATAGGCCGATACCCTCTCAGAATGGCCCCGAGTATATGAATCCTTGGCGTCGACTGCCTCGGCCAGGGCCCGGATCGTTGACAGGTATGCCAGCCTCAGGTTTTCATAAAGATGGGCATTCTCAACAATAACGCCCATCTCTTCGCCAATGGAATCGAGGAGATTCCACATGTTGTTGTCAATCTCCTTCGATTTATCGCAAACGCCGACGATGAGCCCCACAACCTCGTTGGACGATTTCATGGGAAACGCGACCATACAGGGAACGTCGGACCCCAGGGTTGCCAGCCGTTCATCTTCCATGGGCTCATGAATGATCATGCCCCTGCCGGATTCGAGAACCTGCTTGAAACTGCCGGCAGCCTCAGGCTCGCGGGTGACATCGCGAAGAAATTCCTCAGGCATGCGATGCTGCGCAACCAGCCGAAAGCGTTTGGTATCCGGATCGATCACGAATGCGGCTGACGACTTGGTGCCAAGCAGTTCGTCGAGTTCGCCCAAGACCACGATCAGCACTTCCGGCAGGTCCAGACTGCGGGTAGCGGCGCTCAGTACCGAGTGCAAAGCGGCCAGTTCCCGCGTCCGCCGCTGCAGATTCTGGGTGCGCTCGTCGACCATTTGCTCAAGGCGTTCGGAATAGGCCCGATTCTGTTCCTCGGCGGCGAGCAGACGGTCGTACTGATCCATCAGGGCAATGCTCGACTGGCGCAGTTCATCTATCAGCCGCTCTTTCTCCTCCACGTCGGGCGAAGTCGTCTCGCGCAACCTGGCGGCGGCGCGCTCCACCTCCGCCTGCCGGCGCCGCCTTAACAGAACCTGCCCGACGGTCTGCACCGGTTCAGCATCTTCCAGGGGCTTGATGAGATAATCGTCCGCACCACGCTTGAGCGCATCCGCGGCGATCTTTTCCGAACCGAAGGCGGTCATCATGACCACGGACGTCTCCGGGCGTTTTTCCTTCAACCGCGAAAGCACGCTGAGACCGTCGACTTTGGGCAACTTGATATCAAGCAGGACCAGATCATAGGCCTCCTTGAGACCGAGGTCGAGAGCTTCGGCGCCGTCCCGGGCAATATCCATCTGGTATCCTTGAGACTGCAGACGCTTGGATATCAAGGTCACTGATTCCGGTTCGTCATCGACGATAAGCAGGCGCGCCGGCGGCGCTTCCTCGCCCTGTGCGCCTCGAATCAGGGACGCCGCAGCTTCTAGCAGCGCCTCTTCCTGCAAGGGTTTGCGCAATGCCAGGTCCGCTTTGGGAACATAGGTCTCGGCGCCCAGATCGAATCCGCGCGCCATGTCCTCTTCGGTCACGTAAACGGCTGACATCATGATCACCGGGATGGTGCTGGTTTGAGGATTGGCCTTCAATTCTTCCACCAGTTTGAATCCGTTCATCCTCGGCAGCAGCACATCGGTGATAATCAGATCCGGGAGCTGATGTATCGCCTGGTTCAGACCATCGATTCCATCGAAGGCCACGAGCGTTTTATACCCGGATGCCTCCAGACGTTTCTTCATCAAGGTCACATGATTGACATCGTCGTCGACGACCAGAATCTGCTGACCACTGCCACCGGGAAGTTCCATGTTAACCTCTCTTTTTCCAGACTGCCGCTACCTTGGGGTCGCGGCGCCCCGTTTAATGTAAGTCTCAACCAGCTTTGGCAGCTCCGCTATGTCAATCGGTTTGCAGATGAACCCATTGCAGCCAACCGTGAGTGCTCGCTGGCGATCCGGCTCCAGCACACTCGCGCTCAGCGCCACAACCGGCACCCGCTGCAAACGGGCGTCTTCCCGCAGGCGCCTGGTAGTCTCCAGGCCATCGTAGGGACCCGGCAGACGAATATCCATTAAAACCAGGTCCGGCACGACTGAGTCGATGATGGCAAGAGCCTGCTCCCCATCCGGCGCTTCCAGAACTTTATAACCCGACATCTCCAGGACTTTCTTAACCAAGCGACGTACATCATCGTTATCGTCCACGACCAATATGACTTTTTTTTCCGTCTCGCCCATGTCAGCGCCCTGCTTACAAATTTTCTAAATGTCAGTTGGCGACATCATTGCTATTGGGAACGGAAAAAGAAAAGGTACTCCCTTTCCCAGGCTCGCTTTCGACCCAGATTCTTCCCCGGTGCATCTCCACCAGCCTTTTACTGATGGCGAGACCGAGGCCGACTCCAGCCGATGCCGCCTCGCCGGGTTTCTCCTGATGAAAGCGGTCGAAAATTTCTGCAAAGTGCGTGGGGCTAATGCCGATACCCGTGTCCGCGACCGAAAAAACCGTCTCATCGGACGTTTGTTCGATAGCCACGATGATGGTTCCTGCCTCCGTGAACTTAATGGCATTGCCTATCAGGTTCACGATCACCTGACGGATCTTGCCGGCATCCATGTTCACCGGATGCAGGTCCTCCGGGAACGAGTGTTTGAGTTCCAGACCCTTCTCACCTGCGTTGGCGCGCATGCTTATAACCGCTTCCTCGACGAGGATGTCGGGAGGCGTCTCGACCAATACGACATCGATGCGCCCGGCTTCGATTTTTGCCAGGCTCAGCAGATCGTCTATCAGCCGCAATAATTCCAGGCCGTTGGCATGGATAATGCCGAGATCTTTCTGCTGTTCTTCGTTGACCTCACCATCGAGGCCGTCGAGGACCAATTTGCTGAAACCGATGATTGAATTCAATGGCGTCCGTAACTCGTGGCTCATATTGGCCAGGAACTCGGACTTCATCCGGTCCACCTCACGAAGCTTGATGTTTGCTTCCTCAAGCTCGCGGCTCTTGCGCTCGCTTTCCTGGTACATGCGAGAAAGCGCCTCGGTTCGTTCTTTCACCCTGCCCTCAAGCAGTTGGGCGGATTGGGAAAGCTTGCCATAGAGACGGGCATTTTCCACGGCAACCGCAGCCTGCCTGGAAATGATCGACAGGATGCCGATGTCATCTTCAAAAAATTTTTGACCGCTGCCCTTATCCATGACGCCGATGGCGCCAATGCACCTGTCGGCTATCATTAAAGGCACCGTGACGATTGACTTGATTCCAGCCTCCACAAATGCCGGGTTGCGAAGTTCTGAAGCGCTATAGTCATTGTCTATTCGCGGTTCGCGTGTCTCGATTACCCGGCCGGCGACCCCCTTGCCGAGTTGCCCTGTTACCTGTCGCAGATGCTGCGGCAAATTATGAGCATAGGGATAGGTTATAACGCCTTCTTCCTCGTCGAGCAGGGCGATCATGGCGCTGTCAGCGTTCACTACTTCCGAAGCATGGTGCGTTACCTCCTGGAGAACGTGGCCGAGCTCAAGACCAGAAGTGATACTGACAGCAACCTGGTTGAGCTCACGCTGGACACGCAGTTGATTCCCGATCTCATTAAAGAGATTCGCGTTTTCGATGGCTACCGCCGCCTGGCCGGCAACGGCCTGCGCCATTTCCAGGTCCGTTTGAGTGAATTTTTTTCCAGGGCTTTTACCAAATAGGCCTAGCGCCCCTACCGGCCGGTCGCCGATCATTAACGGAACAGCCATGATGGTTTTGACACCGGCTTCGGTAAAAATCGGCACCTGGTCCGGATGCGAGGGATAATCATCCAGCAGCACCGGCTGGCCGGTTTTCATGGTCAGGCCGGCGATTCCGTTGCCTTTGGGCACGGCGGCATCGGCCAGCTTTGCCGGCATATTGAAATGATACGGATAGCGGATTTCATTATTTTTCTCATCAAGAAGAGCCACTGTTCCGGCATCGGCGCTGGTAAGCTCGGTGGCATATTGCACGACTTTTTCGAGAATGCCGCCCAGGTCGAGTCCGGATGCGATCTCCTTGCCCACGGCCGCCAGACGCCTGAGCCGCTCGCCCTCTTCGAGCAGATCCTGCTTTCCCAGTTCCTGGTCGGTGATATTGTGAACCACTTCCACCACGGCGACGATCTGTCCCTGCTCGTCAAATAAAGGCGCTGCCGTGAACTCGCCGAAAATGGTGCCGCGTTTACTGTTTTGTATCCGGCGCTTAGTGTGGTATGTCGTACCTGTCTTGAGAACCACATCGGCGGGGCAGTCGGTGCAGGCCTCCGCTCGCTGATGATATATTTCGAAGCAGTAACGGCCTTCGATGTCATCCCCAAAACTACGTTTTAACGACTCGTTGGCATAAACGATGTGTCTGTCTCGATCCTGAACGCTGACACCATCATCGATATTTGCCAGAATCGTCGCAAACAGATCCCGGCGCCAGGGTGAACAATTCTTATCCGAGCCGGTCGCTGGAACCCCAAACTTGTTGTTGCTGTCAATTACGGACATTTTGCCGTATTTCCCCGCTTTCCAAGGTAGGTAAATAGCAGGGCCGACTGCTGCACCCCGCGGGTTTTATTCCCCCTTTATCTGCTTTTGAGTCATTAACCTAAAGGGTGCCTGACCCTGAGTGATATCGCGCATATGGATGCCGGTTTTGCCTGTAAACACCTTTTTCAGGACCAGATCAGTAACTCCAGGTTCCCGGTTTCGCTATATCTTAAAGGCAGGTAATCCGGGTATTCACCTCAGCTAACTAGTTTTTTCATCGGGGAAGTCTCCTCATACCCCCGAATTTGCCTTATTTAAAGCCTTTCTCGTTGACGAAATGCACTGTCTACGTTACAATAAATATTCTTTTAAAGGGTTAAGGAGCCATGATCCAATCTATGGAAATATCAAATATATTAGATACTCGTCACGAAAAAAGGTTCGCGAGAAAGAATTTGCCAGTGTTAATCGGTTTGTTTCTGACACTGGTTTTTTTATTGGCCCTCACCGTCTCCGGCCCCGGTTCGGCGGGAGTGATCACAGGTGACGGCACCTGGGAATGGACCAACCCCTCAGTTCAGGGCAATACCTTAAAAGCAGTTTCGTTTATCGACGCCAATCACGGATGGGCTGCAGGCGTGGCGGGCACGGTGCTTAAGACCAATGATGGCGGGGCCAACTGGATCGCCCAGATCCCCTCGCCAAATAACTGTGCCGGTATCACTCCCTATGGCAACGGCTGCAATCTCTCCGGCATCAGCTTCATCGACGCCAACAACGGCTGGGCCGTCGGTGAATACGGCACTATCTGGCATACCACCAATGGCGGCTCCTCCTGGTCTGGGCAGACCCTACCCAGCCCGCTTACCTATGCGACGCTGACAAGCGTACATTTCTTCAACTCCACCAACGGCCTGGCCGTCGGCTCGGGTTATTCTTTCGGCACCGTCAATGGCGGCGCCACCTGGACCCAGATAACCGGGATCAACACGGCAAACTACAACAACGACCTCGCCTCAGTGCGAATGATCGACGCCAATACGGCCTTCGCCGTCGGTGAAGGCGGCGCCGTTTACAGAATCACACAAGCCGGTGGCTTCTGGAGCGCCACTCAGCAGGCACTCTCGGGCGGCATTCCCATCACCAGCACCAATCTTCAGTCGGTTTACTTCACCGATGCCACGCACGGTTTCGCTGCGGGCGGTATCGCCGGTAGCGGCCGAATCCTCAGGACCACGGACGGCGCGAACTGGTCAGTTAGCACGTCTACCCTGGCCTTCGCACCCTGGGGCGTAACGGTTTCAGGCAATACCCTCGTTATTTGCGGGTCCACCGGGTCGATTTACAAACGGAACGCCGCGACTAACTGGACCGACCCAATCGACACTGTTGTTGCGGGGCTTGCTTCTGTAACCACCAGCAGTAACAGCTTCCTGATGGCGGTCGCCTTCCCGGGCGGCTCCTCAACAGGTTACGTGGCCGGTACTGCGGGAACCATACTCAAGACCATCGATACCGGAAATACCTGGACATCCGCGGCTGGTGGGAATGACAAGAGCTTTAACGGCACGAGCTTCATCAGCGACACCACCGGCTGGATGGTGGCCAGCGATCACTCGATCGTCAAGACTACGGATGCGGGCGGCACCTGGGTCAGCGACAACGCCGGCATACCCTCTGGTATCAATCTAAAATCCGTGAGTTTTATTAACGAGTCCACCGGCTACGCCGTCGGCAATCTAAGCGGCACCGGCAAGGCCTATAAATATAACTCCGGTACCTGGAGCGAGATCGCACTGCCAGCCGGCATTTCTCAGTTGTGGGGTGTCCACCTCATCGACGCTACCCACGGATGGATGGTAGGCTTCCCGGGCACGGGCGCCCCTTCGGGCGTAGCTTTGAAAACCACCGACGGCTCAACCTGGGCCTATGATGCCTCCGGCCTCGGCACGAACATTCAGCTCTACAGCGTGGACACTTCAAGCGCTACCAGCGTCTGGGCTGTGGGTCAGAACCGGACCACGGGCAAGGGGATCGTCGCCCATTATGTTTCGGGCGCCTGGGCCATTACCGAGAAGACAGATTCCACGACCCTGATCTCCATTGACATGGTCAATGGCACTACTGGCTACATCGCCGGGTATGGACCTGGCACGGGCGGGCAGTGGGCCGATGGCAAGGCTTACAAGACTATTGATGGCTCCACCTGGAATGCCATGACCGTCAATTTCATTGGCTCTACGGTCCACAGCATTATGGACACAGTGTCCTTCGTTAATAGCACCACCGGCTACCTGGCCGGCGGCGAAGGTCGCATCTTTAAAACCGTAAACGGCACCGACTGGACGGTCGAGAGCGCCGGCACCGCCATGACCGTGAATACGATTTCAGCTATACCCTCGGTACGGACAAGCTCCGGCTATGCCGCTTTTGCCGGTGGCGCCGGCGGCGGCATATTACGCTCGCCCGCCAATATTCACATCAATCAGGCTCCCGTGCTAAGTGCGATCGGCAACAGGTCCATCGATGAGGGCTCGCTGCTCACATTCACCGCTTCGGCAACTGACCCAGACCTTGATACCGTCACTTATTCAGCGTCCGGACTGCCCGCGGGAGCGAACCTCGACCCGAACACGGGCGTCTTCACCTGGACACCTGACTATGCCCAGTCCGGCACATACGAGGGCATCACCATTACCGCATCCGATAACGGTGTACCGATCGCTACTGATTCCGAGACCATCACGATTACAGTCGCCAATGTCAACCGTGCTCCGGTTCTTGCCACAATCGGTGACAAGTCGGTAGACGAAGGAATTCTGCTGACGTATACCGCACTGGCAACTGACCCTGACCTTGATACCATCACTTATTCAGCGTCCGGACTGCCCGCGGGAGCGAACCTCGACCCGAACACCGGCATTTTCACCTGGACGCCGGATTATACTCAGGCGGGCATATACGGCGGCATAACTATTACCGCATCTGATAACGGCTCGCCGGTAATGACTGACTCTGAAACCATCACGATTACGGTCGCAAATGTGAATTACGGCAATAAGCCGAACCTCACCCTGCACGATACCAGTGTCTACTGGGGCAGCTTTGCCGACTATCAGGATCGCACCCTGACCGCGGAATACGCGATGGAGAATCTGGACGACACTCCCGCATCGGAGGTTTCACTTACCGACGCCAGGGCCAATAGTGGCGTAATCTGTCAATCAGCCATACCGATTGCCATCGGTGTCATCGCACCGCACAGCTCGGCGCCGTTCACGCTTCAATATACGATACCGGACGGATTAACCCGCTTTAGGGCCGACTTCAACGCCACCGCCCAGAACATTTACGGAACCACATTCGTCTATCCGTAGACCGCTCAAAACCTAGGCAAATACAGCAAAAGCGCCGCAGTTGATGCGGCGCTTTTTTATGCCCAAATAATTTCTTAGATAAATAAACCGGTAATTATCAGCCTTAGGAGAAACGTTAAAAGCCGACATTGCGCGGTTATTTGTCTTAATAAGAAGATTTTGTAAATTCTGTAATCGAGCAACAACAAAAAGAGGCTTCTTTAGCGGGAACACAAGTTGAAGATTACATTTACTACGCCTCTGTGACTGAAGTAACTAATGGCAACACAATAAAAGTTAAGATGTTTGCACCGATTAAAACAAATGAAGTCGCAGAGTCAAAAGTTACCGGCATGGGTGGCGGCGGCTT
>Ga0172371_10012903_pt1 | contig 10935 bp, 8 predicted proteins | sample Lak12m_FD_114543 | JGI IMG/M metagenome (GOLD analysis project Ga0172371, IMG submission 114543) | Freshwater microbial communities from Kabuno Bay, South-Kivu, Congo - kab_022012_12m | ecosystem: Environmental > Aquatic > Freshwater > Lake | place: Democratic Republic of the Congo: South-Kivu... | reverse complement strand
GCGGGACGCATATTATTTAACAAAAACCAGGCCAAAATGATAAGGCCCGGCTTCAAATTCTTTCTCAAATTTTAATCCGGCTTCCCCGGCGGATTTTTTAACCTCGATCTGGGAAACCCTCCCCTTGTTCGGACCGAAAATAGCGTCCGGCTTCCAATCAACCACTAAAATCCTGCCTCCCTTTCTTAAAGCCCTTTTTCCTTCAGATAAAACCTGCTTTTTATTACCGACCTCAAAAAGCAAATTGGTCATCAGAACCAAATCACAAGATTCGGAAATCATTTTTGAGGTTTCCTCGACATCCGACCTGATTGCCTGGACATTAAAAAGCTTTTCCGTTCTTGCCCTGCTTGATAGGGCAGAGAGGGGCTCTTCCAGAATATCAATTGCAAAAACCTTTCCCTCTTCCAGTTTTTTGGCCAAAGGTATCACCCAGCCGCCAGACCCCGAACCGAAATCGGCCGCCACCATGCTTTTTTGCAGCCTTAATTGTTTTAAAGCGGTTTCTGGGTCTAAGAATCCGACCATATTTTAAAATTCTATTAAATGCAGGTTGAGGAAGCCACTTTATCGTCGGCTTCCAGCTTCATTATCCTTACTCCCTGAGTAGATCTGCTTAAGATGGGAATTGTTTTTATTTCCGTCCTTATCACCTGCCCTTTCCTGGAAATAATAATTAAATCTTCTTCATCTGTTAAAACCTTGGAAGCGACCAAATTTCCCGTCTTTGGAGTCAGCTTCACCGTTTTAATGCCAGATCCTCCTCTGCCCTGGAGCTTGTACTCTTTCAAATCGGTTCTCTTGCCGAAGCCGTTTTCCATCACAACCAATAGATAACTCTTTTCTGGCTTCTGATCTTTTGATTTTATATTCTTAATAACGCTCATGCCTACCACTTCATCCCCCTTCTGTAGTCTCACTCCTTTTATACCCGAAGCTCCACGGCCCATAGCCCTTATATCCTTTTCTTTAAACCTTATGGCCTGGCCTTTCTTGGTTGCTAAGATTATCTCGTCTTCTCCGGTAGTTTTCCTGACGCTATTTAGAATATCTCCTTTTTTAAGAGTAATTGCAATCAGCCCGGATTTTCTTATATTCTCAAATTCAGAAAGTTCGGTTTTTTTGATTATACCATCTCTGGTAACCATTACTAAATATTTTGTTCCCAAGGCTAAATCCTCTTTCCCCAAGGGAATCAAAGACAAAACCTTCTCTTCTGAAGAAACCTCAAGGAAGTTTAAAAGACCCCTGCCCTTTGCCACTCTCTGGCCTTCGGGTATTTCATATACCGGCGTCCTGAAAACCCTTCCAGAATCGGTGAAGAACAGCAGATTATCATGAGTATTTGCGGTTAAGAAGTGCTCAACAATATCTTCTCCTACTGTTTTCATCCCAACAAGGCCTTTTCCTCCTCTTTTCTGGAGCTTATAGGTTTCAGGATTTATTCTTTTGATATATCCTCCCTGAGTTAGAGTAATTACCGTTTCCTCGGCTGGAATTAAATCCTCTTCGGCAATTTCGCCTATTGCTTGAGCATGAACTTTTGTTTTTCTTTCATCTCCGAAACTCTCTTTCAACGCCTTTAGCTCCTTTTTCACTATCTCTTTTATCTTTTGAGGACTTTTTAAAATAGCTGTCAAATCTTTTATCCTGGCCATTATTTCTTTTAATTCGTCTTCAATTTTCTTTCTCTCCAATTTGGCCAAAGCCGAAAGTTTGGTGTCCAAAATAGCGTTTGCCTGGATCTCAGTCAATTTAAATCTCTTCATCAAGTTCTTTTGGGCATCCTCCCTGCTTTCTGATCTCTTTATAATCCTTATGACTTCATCTATATTGGCAAGACATTTATGGAGACCCTCCAAGATATGGGCTCTTTCTTTGGCTTTGTTTAATTCGTGCTGGGTTCTCCTGAAAATGACCTGTTTCCTGTGCTCAATGAAATATCCCAGCAGTTCGGCCAGGCTCAAAACTCTGGGCTGAATTCCGTCAATCAAAGCCAGCATATTCATATGGAATGTTTTTTGAAGATCAGAAAACTTGTAAAGGCGGTTTAAGATCTTCTGGGCGATAACGTCTTTCTGGAGATCTATGACTATTCTCATTCCGTCTTTATCCGATTCATCCCTTATACTCTTTATCCCTTCTATCTTTTTCTCCTGGACAAGGTTGGCAAACTGCTCAACAAGGGTGGATTTCGCAACTTGGAAAGGAATCTCGGTGATTATTATCTGCTGGCGTCCGGTCTTTTCGTGCTCTAAAACCTCTACCTTACCTCTGGTGAGAATCGGGCCTGAACCCTGGGAATAGGCCTGCAAAATGGCCTTTTGGTCGAATATTTCTCCCCCTGTCGGGAAATCCGGGCCTTTTACGAATTCAAAAAGATCCTCTGTGTCAGCTTTCGGATTATCGATAAGATGAATAGTTGCGTCACAGACTTCATTAAGATTATGAGTGGGGATATTTGTTGCCATCCCCACGGCAATACCCAAAGACCCGTTTAGCAACAACTGCGGTAAAGGAGAAGGAAGAACTTGCGGCTCCTTTCTTGTGCCGTCATAATTCTCAACAAAATCAACTGTACTTTTTTCAATGTCTTCTAAAGTTTCCTCGCCCACTTTCGACATACGGCATTCTGTATTATGACTGATAAATCCGTTAGAAACGAATGAATGGCAGAAGCTGTCCACTCTGAAAGAATATACCCTCTCTTTGCCGCCCAATTTTATAGAAGAAATCTTATCAAATAGATAATGGCTGTTTAAAAATGAACCTATTAATTCTAAATCTTCTTTTTCCAAAAACTGGTCAAATTTCCGGCGATATTTATTTAATTTTTGATAACGATCTAAATTATGCCTTAACAGCCAATCCTTAAAAACCCATTTTATTTTCTTGTCCTTATACTTTCTCCTTAAATAATCTGACAGAAAGGGGATAAAATCAGTTTTTGACATTATCCGATGGTCCAAGTTTAATTTAGAAAAATTACTTAATCTTTGTTTTTTCTCTTTCGACACGAAACCAATATCTCTCTTAAATATATTGAGGTTATCGTGTCCGTGAACAAATAACCGCCACATTTTTCTTTCTTTTTCAAATTTAAGGAACGAATCTATCCCAAACCTTAATAGAATAATCTGCAACTCTTTAAGCAATTTATTACTGGCGGAAATAAGGGCTATTTCTATTGACTTTTTCTTTGTTTTCTTATCGCAATGTTTTTTACAAACATATATAGAGCCATCCCCTTCGGCAAATCCTCTTAAGAAAGCAGCCATTGATTCTTTGGTCGCATGAAAAAGAATATGAGGAACCTGCTTCTCTTTAGATAAAACTTCTTTTACTCCTAAGTTTTTAAAGAATCCTGCTAGATATAAAGAACATATCTCAAAAGAGACAAATTTCTTCTTCCCATAACTTAATGGGCCTCTTTTCTGTTTATACATCGGGCAACCAGGAAAAAGTTTTTTAAACTTCTTTTCAAATTCTTTAATAAATTCTTCATTTGTGCTGCAAAAACCTATCTTCCCGCTTGTCTTACTTGTCGAAACGTACCCCTCCGAGATTATAGCCCCCATTAAAAAAGCCAAATCGGGATCAATTTTCTCCGGCAATTTATAAATATCGAATTTCCTGTTTTCTGTTTTTGGAAAAAACTTTTTCAGACATGGTTCTTCTTTCGGCCATAATAGTTCATCATTTCTGTCAATCACCGCAAAATCACCCTTTTTTATTTCATTCAGCAACTTCCACTTAAAAAACGGCTTATTGTTTGAATCAGGAGACAATGTTAAAATCGGATGATTAAAACTGCCTTTCAAATTATAACCACGCAAAGTTTCTATTTTTATTGTCGGATGAACCCCCGAATCAAATAATTTTGAAGCGGAGTTTATTCTAGCGCCAAAAGATAAAAGCTTTAAAGAAATATCTTCCTCTGTTGAAACCTCGCTAATTTTTTCTAAACATCTGTCAGTAATAACTAAAGAGTCGCCTGTAATGCAATAACGCATGGCCGCCGGAGGGTCGTTATCGATTGACCCGAAATTTCCTTGACCGTTAATCAAAGGATATCTGAGAGAAAAATCTTGGGCCATTCTCGCCAAAGCATCATAAACCGCAATATCACCATGAGGATGATAGCGACCTAGGGTGGAACCTACTACTGTTGCCGATTTTCTGAACTTTGCATCATGCCTTAACCCGTCTTCATACATCGAATACAGGATTCTCCTGTGAACCGGTTTCAAGCCGTCTCTTACGTCAGGCAAAGCACGGGAAATGATGACCGACATAGCGTAATCAATATAACTTTCCTTCATTTCCTCGACTATCTCCCTCGGCTTTACCGAGCCTATTTCCCTGATTTCTTCTTTTTTCTTTTCCTGTTTTTTCCCGATTTTTTCTTCCTTAGCAGAAAAGGCCTTCTTTTTCGGAAGACTAGCAACTTTTTTCTTTTTTATTTTGATTATCTTCTTTTTATTCTTGGACATTAAATTGAGGTAAATCCTTGAACTGATCTTTTAATGAATCTACATTAAGCTCTTTTTTTAATTCATCTCCCCCCATATTTTTAATCTTTCCTTGAAAAATTTTGAACCACCAGAAGATAAGTCCTGCGCCGATAACTACCATCAAGGCCCAAAGTATCACTTTCCTTGCGCCCTGGGACAATCCTTGTTTTTTTTCAGGGGCTTCGGGCATCAAGGCTGCAGAACGATAATCTTCGCCTCTTCCGAAGAAATATCTTTTTTCTTAATAGTTAATTTGTCCTGCGGCGCTATAGTTTTCAATCCAAGGGACTTTAAAAACTTATCCACTCCGTCAAATTTCGGTTTCAATTTCGGAATCTGATAATGCATGGGTATGGTTATTTTCGGCTCTATTTGGGCCATTATTTTAACAGCCTCTTTGGCTGAAACAGTAGCTTCTCCTCCTACAGGAACCAGCAGAATATCAACGTCTCCTATTTTCTCAAGCTGGTCTTCGGTTAATTCGTTCTGCCCCAAGTCTCCTAAGTGACATATCCTTATATCTTCTGTCTCCAAGGAATATATAGTATTTTGCCCTTTTTCCTTTCCTTGAGAATTATCGTGAAAAGAAGGAACTCCCTGAACAAAAACCCCTTTTGTCTCATATTCTCCGGGGCCTGAAATCAAAAACGGACTGCCGGAAACAGCCTTTATATTATTATGATCATAGTGATTATGGGAGACCAAAAGAACATCCGCCTCGAGTTTGGGCACTCTTAAGCCAAGCTCTTCTGAAAACGGATCAATAACTATCTTTATTTGACTATTCTTGTTGGGAGTTGCTATTATTTGAAAGCAGGACTGCCCTTTCCAGAAAATCTGCATAAAAAAATAATAATTTAAAATTATTCCTTCTTTAATTTTACCATATTCAATCGTTGCCTTCAACTGTTGAAAAAATAAATAATATGTGCTAAATTAACCGATATGAAAGAAATCATAGAAAAAGACAATTTAATCAAACCTCTAAAAACCGGGGACATCGCCCAGGGGGAAATTATTGAGAAAACGAGCGGAGCCGTTTATTTGGATCTGGGCCCTCAGGGAACCGGGATAATTTACGGCCGGGAATTTCAGTTAGCCAAAAACCAGCTGAAAAATTTAAAAATCGGGGACATTGTTTTCGCCAAGATAACCGACCTGGAGAACGAAGAGGGATATAAGGAATTATCTCTCAGCAGTGCTTCAAAAGAATTAAACTGGGAGCAGTTAAAACAGAAGAAAGAAAACAGCGAAGAGATACCTGTCAAAATATTAGGAGCTAATAAGGGCGGCCTTCTGGTGGAGATTTCGGGAATAAAAGGATTTTTACCCATCTCCCAATTATCTGCCGAGCATTACCCGAAAGTAGAAGGCGGGGATCCGATGAAAATTCTGAAAGAACTACAGAAGTTCATCGGCCTGGAAATGATGGTAAGGGTTTTTGATTTAAATCCTAGGGAAGAAAAGCTGATTCTGTCGGAGAGAGCTAAAGAAGTAGAAAAAATAAAAGAATTCTTAAAGAATTACCAGGTGGGAGACGTCATCGAAGGAGAGATTACCGGGGTCACCGACTTTGGAGCTTTCATAAAATTTATTAAAGAAGGGCTAAGCCACGAGCCGATTGAAGGGTTAATACATATATCAGAGTTGGATTGGAAAATAATCGAGGATCCGACTGAAATCGTTAAGGTGGGAGAAAAAGTAAAGGCGAAAATCATCGAGATTGACAACGACAAAGTTTCCTTATCTTTAAAATCATTGAAAGTTGATCCCTGGAAAGACATTGAATCTAAATTCAAAAAAGATGACGTGGCTTCGGGCAAAGTAACCAAATTTAACCCTTTCGGAGCCTTTATCCAAATTGATTCTAAAATCCAAGGGTTGTGCCATATTTCCGAATTCGGCACAAAGACAAAGATGGAAGAGAGCCTGAAAATCGGGAAAAGCTACGACTTCAAAATATTAGAAATCAGGCCTGAAGAACATAGGATGAGCCTGAAGCTGGTAGAAAAATAAAGAGGTCTTAAATCTTTTTGGCAAACGGCGTAGATTCGTCGTTTTTATATTACCTTATTTGTGCTTGACAAAATGATAAAAAAATGTTATTAAAAGACCAGTACAGGAGCAATAAAGCTCCTGACAAATTTAATATGGAGGAAATGCTTGATGGAAAAAACGGTTTATAGTTCACAGGCGGAAGAGGCGGTCGACAAACTGGTGGAGATCCTTTGTGGGAACGGGTCTCCGGAGATAAAGACCCTTGTTGGCCATCGGTTCCCCGACGACGACGCATGGCTCTGCTTCTGGATAGCGAAAAGATTTATTCCCAGAGCAGCAAAAGCCATTGTTACTTTTGTCAGCGCCGGCGGGATACTCCCTGGGACAGAAAACGATCCCAGCGTCCTACACTTCGACACGGGAGGCGGAGAGTATGACCAACACAAAACAAAATCCTGGAGACAGAGCTCCGCCAATATCCTGGCAAGGAAGCTCGGAGAAAAAATCAACCTCAAAGAGCCCGCCCTGATACCATTGATAGATCTTGCCACAGCGGTGGATAATGTTAAACCGCTGCCGCCTACCTCGATACACTTCATTATTGAGGGGTACCCCCGACTGCTTAAAAAGAACGGCAGCGGTGCCATCAACTGGGAGGAGGTACAAAGGAAGGTGTTCGAGCTTTTCGACATCGTCTACAACCAGGAAAAGCAGAGGATAGAAAGCAGGGAAAAACTCAAGGAGTTTGCGAGGTGGATAAATCTCCCCAATGGAATAAGGATAGCTTCAATCTTGGAGCATCCCGAAATCCGAGAAGCTGCCTTTGAGGCTGGGGCGACTGTCGTGATTTGGACCCAGAGCAGAGGAAATGGCAGGTTTTACACTGGGATACAAAGACACCGCGACTCCGAAGTCCGCCTCAACGAGATAGCCGCAAACTTGAGGTGGGCAGAAACAAAAGAGAGGGGAATTGATGCCCGCGGCAAAAACCTGCAATTTATCGGCCAGAGCGAAGACATGCCCTGGTGGTATCTACATGATTCCCTAGCCCTGATTCTAAACGGAAGCCGGAGTCATCCCTTAAAGGGAAACGAATATACAGAACTCCAGGCCCAACAAATCGTAGCAATAACTCGGAATGCGCTTTCCAAGCTCCCACCCATTACTGTTAAGGAATAAAGCAAAGGCCACGAGGCCTAAAGGTCTCCTCTTCCGAGGAGACCTTTCTAATTGAATTTATTCCATCTTTTTGCTATATTGAAGAAGTCTTTTATATGAACCTTGTCTTTGGCAAGAACCATATAATTTCTAACTTCGTTACAAATTATGAAAAATCTGCTCAAAAATTTCGTATTCATTTTAATAATCCTACTGGTAGTCTCCAGCGTTTTTACCTTATTTTCCCAACCAGCCGGCGAAACCAAGGGGGTTATACCTTTGAGCCAGCTAGTATCAGATATTAATCAGGATAACGTTAAACAAATTACAATTTCAGGAAACGAACTCCAGATAGTTTATAAGGACGACTCAAAGGCCACTTCCCAGAAAGAAACCGGAGCTTCTTTATCCGAATCGCTAACAAATTTCGGCGTCGATAAAACAAATCTGTCCAATGTGCGAGTTGAGAACAAAGAAGCCAGCGATGTTTGGACTTGGCTGGGGCCAGTTTTGCTAATCGTGCTGCCTTTAATACTTTTTGGAATTTTCTTCTGGACAATGTTCAGACAGGCAAAGACAGGGGCTATGCAAGCTTTTGACTTTACCAAAGCTAAAGCAAGGCTGTTCGGAGCAGAAGGACATCCCAAAGAGAAAATTACTTTTGATGATGTGGCCGGACTAAAGGAAGCAAAAGAAGAGTTAAAAGAAGTTGTTGATTTTTTAAAAAATCCTAAAAAATTCTTGGCCATGGGAGCCAGGATCCCAAGGGGAGTTTTGCTTTTAGGATCAGCGGGTATCGGAAAAACATTATTAGCCAGGGCGGTAGCCGGAGAAGCTAACGTTCCCTTTTTTCACATTTCAGGATCAGAATTTGTTGAACTATTCGTCGGAGTGGGAGCAGGAAGGGTAAGAGATTTATTCCTTACTGCTAAAAAACATTCTCCCTCCATAGTCTTCATAGATGAATTAGATGCAGTAGGGAGAATGAGAGGAACCGGACTTGGTGGAGGGCATGACGAAAGGGAGCAAACTTTAAATCAAATTTTAGTGGAAATGGACGGATTTGAAAGGGATACCAATGTTATTGTTATGGCAGCTACCAACAGGGGAGATGTTTTGGATTCTGCTTTGTTAAGACCGGGAAGGTTTGACAGAAAGGTTGTCTTAGATCTTCCGGATATAAACGACAGGGAGGCAATTTTAAAAATCCACTGCAAAGGAAAGCCTTTGGCTCCAAATATCCACCTAAGAGAGGTGGCTGAAAGAACCCCGGGATTTTCAGGAGCAGACCTGGCAAACGTGGTTAATGAGGCTGCTATTTTGGCAGCTAGGCACAACAAGCATCAGGTATTCCAAAATGATTTTTTAGAATCAATTGAAAAAGTTTTATTAGGCCCTGAAAGAAGAAGCCACGTTTTATCAAAAAAAGAAAAAGAAATTGCCGCCTTCCATGAGGCCGGACACGCTTTAGTGTCTTCTTCCCTACCGGGAGCTGAACCCGTCAGAAAAATTTCCATTATTGCAAGAGGAATGGCTGCCGGCTATACTCTAAAAGTGCCGACTGAAGACAAAAAAATTAAAACAAAGACTGAATTTTTGGCTGAGCTAGCCACTCTTTTGGGAGGATACTCTGCAGAGAAGATAAGGTTTAACGAGATAACTACCGGAGCCAGTAATGACTTAGAAAGAGCGTCTGATTTATCAAGAAAATTAGTTAAAGAGTTTGGTATGTCAGACTTGGGGCCAATTTCTTTCGGAGAAAAGGATGACTTCGTATTTTTAGGCAAAGAGATTTCTGAACAAAGAAATTATTCTGAAAATGTCGCTGAAAAAATAGATAAGGAAGTGGAGAGATTTATCAGAGACGCTGAGAAAACCGCTATAAAAATCCTGACCAAAAAGAAAGTTCAGCTTGAAAAAATCGCCAAAACCTTAATAGAGAAAGAGACAATTGAAAGAGAGGAATACGAAAAACTGATTAAGCGCGCGTAGCTCAGTGGCAGAGCAAGGTCCTTATGGCGATGATATTTTGTGTGGGCGTGTAGTTCATTGGTAGAACGCTTCTCTTATAAAGAAGAGGTAGAAGGTTCGATCCCTTCCACGCCCACACGAGAATACCATCGACATATCGCGTAACGCTATAAGGCCGAGGTCGCTGGTTCGAATCCAGCCGTGCGCACCAATGGGCGGTTAGCTTCACTAGATATTGCTTGCAGAATTTATTTTAGTACCTTAAAATAAGAATAGAGTAGTAGCAACGCTTTGGTTCATATATACATGAGGACTAATCTAATAAAAAAAGAGGAGGCTATTAATCTACGCTCGAAAGGGGAAAGTATTCGAGATATAGAAAGAACCATAAACATACCCCGCTCAACCCTGAGTGGGTGGTTGCGTAATGTTGAGCTATCTAAAGCACAAAAAAAACATCTTCACAAAAAATGGCTAGACGCTTTAGCAAAAGCTAGATTAAAAGCCAATAGAATTAACAGAGACAGACACAATAAAAAGATAGATAATATTAAACAGGAGGCCAAAGATTTTACATCCGACATAACAATTAACAAAAAGATAGGAGAGTTAATTTTCGCAACATTTTATTTGGCGGAAGGAACAAAAACAGATGGAGCATTCGTAATAGCTAACTCGAATCCTAAAATATTAGCTGCCTTTTTAAATTTATTCCGCTATTTATATTCTCCAGAAAAATCAAAATTTCGATGCTGTTTACACTTAAGGAAAGACCAACATGAGAATATTTTTAAAAAATACTGGTCGAGCATCTTGGATATACCTAGATCGCAATTTTTAAAAACGCAATTTGATAAAAGAACTATCAAGCCAACCTTTAAAGATTACAAAGGAGTCTGTGTGATATTTTATTATAATAGCGACCTTCAGAGACGGATAGTTTACCTAGGGGAAGAATTACTCCAATTAATAAATATTTTGGGCGCGTAGCTCAGCTGGTTAGAGCGCTTCATTGACATTGAAGAGGTCAGCCGTTCAAGTCGGCTCGCGCCCACCAAAAATTAAAGATAAAAAATGGAATTCAAAACTATTTATGAAGACGAGGATGTTTTAGCTATAGATAAGCCTGCTGGGATTAATTCCGACGACTTTGAAAAAAGAGTCCATAGATTAGATAAAGACACTTCGGGAGTGTTGCTGATAGCGAAAAACGACAGATCCCTGGAGTTTTTACAAAAACAATTTAAAGAAAGAAGGGTAACTAAAAAATATCTGGCCCTGGCAACGGGAAACT
>Ga0172371_10012901_pt1 | contig 10937 bp, 9 predicted proteins | sample Lak12m_FD_114543 | JGI IMG/M metagenome (GOLD analysis project Ga0172371, IMG submission 114543) | Freshwater microbial communities from Kabuno Bay, South-Kivu, Congo - kab_022012_12m | ecosystem: Environmental > Aquatic > Freshwater > Lake | place: Democratic Republic of the Congo: South-Kivu... | reverse complement strand
TGCGTGACAATGTTGAACCGCTCGTCCACCCGGTCAGCAAACTCGCGCATCTGGCGCAACGACTCGAACCTGCGCGGCGTGACCGGCATGCCGTATGTCTCTATCACTTCCAGCGTCCGCACCAGGCGGTCAGCTGCCGCCGTGGCAAGCGCCGGTTCCCCGCATAGGAGCACCTCCCTCAACAGCACCGGCGTAACAAGCGGCCGTACGTGTGGATGGGCAAGCAGCTCCAGTACGCCTTTGTTCACATGCGGCAGATGATTCAGCGTATCGACCACCTCCGGGTCGGCACAGATGGCACTCCTGACAAGCCGTAACACCGCGGGACTTGCCTGTTCGGGTGGAAGGCGGCCGAGGAATCGCACAACGGCCTCCCGCTCCGGGAAACCAAGCCACGCGGCAATTGCCCGGCGTTTCCGCCGGCTGTGCATCACAGCCTGTATTGCTGCGGCATCGGCATGCGTGCCGCGCAGTTCATGGCTGTTGGCCAAGGCATAAGCGAGGACAGGGTTTGTTGACGCGAGTTCCCGCGCCGCCTGTGTTTCGCTCAGGAAGCACAGCAAACCCCACTGGTGGGAGGGGAATGGCTCGACGATGGAAAACAGGTCCTCCGGACCCTTTGCCCGCCACGCAGTCAGAACCGTACGGTTTGCCGCCATTGCGGGGTCTGCCGGGGGTTCGTATTGCCGCGGGTAGATGATTCTCAGTTCCGGCCAACTGGTACGCCACCGGCCACGGACATCACGCTTCTCTGCGAGCATTGCCGGCTGCCAGCGGAACCTGAGATCGCCGAATGGAGATACGCCGAACAGGAGATCGTCATGCAGTTCAAATCGATAGGTGGAATCTACATCAATCACATGCCACCATCATCTCTGACTTCGCGTCTTGGCGCCTTTGCATGCCGCGCCGAAGGCTCTGCGAAGGCGGGCGTGAGACCTCTGTCATCCCCCTCATGCTTCGCGTCGTGAATTCCAGGTCCACGGCTCGGCGATACCGGGCAGAAAGAGCTGGCCATCAAGGGCTGTACGAAGAGTGCGGCGTTCTCTTTGTGTCTGAACGGGTTCGGCCCTGTCGGGTAGACACAGGAAGGACCTCAAGTGTTTGACCAGAGGCGATGTCGGCTGGCTTTGGCTAGTTCTCATTGTCATAACGCTCCGTGTTTCAAGCTGCGGCCGGCATGTTCAGGGCCGCATACCTGGCGACTTCGCGACTTTGCGTGAGATACTCTTCCTTTCCCACCTTCATGCGCGGGCTAAAGTACCACAGGGGGTGGGACAGATAGTGTCCGGGGCTGTATCCTTGGCGTCTTTGCGACTCATCTTGAGATTTCCGGATTTTGTCACGCAAAGGCGCAAAGTCGCCAAGTTAATCAGAAAGACCATTCACGATACGCTGGATACCGTTTTTTATGAGGTGTGAACCGAAGTTGATCAAAAGCCCCAGGCGTCTACCGCTCAATCGCAGATAGGTAAGGAGCTGCTTCTGGTGCACCGGCAGAACTGCCTCAACGGACTTGAGTTCAACAAGCAGGCAATCTTCAACGACAAGGTCCACCCTGAACGCGTCTTCAACAAAGAGATCGCCATAGGCGATAGGCAAAGCCACCTGCCGCTCGACCTTCAGATGTCTGCAAATCAATTCGTATGCCAGCACTTCCTCGTATACCGACTCCAACAGTCCCGGCCCAAGCTTTGTATGAACCCGGTAGGCTGCATCAACCACTTCTGTCGCCACATCGTTCTCGGTCATGTTTCCCCTCGTTACTGAAAGGAAGCAGCATAGGATGTGACAGGACGCCTGTATATCGGCGGAATCCCTACACGAAAAACACCGGCTGTTTCCGCAGTGTCCGGGGCCGCAAACCTTAGCGTCTTTGCGACTTTGCGTGAGATCTCCGGATCCGGATCTTGTCACGCCAAGGCGCTAAGCCGCCAAGTTAATCAGAGAGGCTGCTTACGATACACCGGCTGTTTCCGCAGTACCCTGGGCCGCAAACCTTAGCGTCTTTGCGTGAGATTGCGTGAGATTTTCTGATTTGTCTTTCTCTTCCCCTGCGCATAGGTTGAACAGCAGGAGCATGGGTTATGGCGAAGTTCAAGCCCCAGTACCGCAGGTTGCTGTTTATCGACCGGATGATCAAGGAAGGCGCCTATCCGAACTGCTCCAGCCTCGCTGAGGAGTGGGAGGTAAGCGACAAGACCATCCAGCGGGACATAGACTACCTGCGCGACGAGCTTGATGCGCCGATCGACTATGACTCCATCAAACACGGCTACTACTACACCGAGCCCAACTTTTCCCTCCCGGCCATAAGCGTAACCGAAAGCGACCTTTTCTCCGTGTGTGTTGCGCAGACCGTGTTAAGCCAATTCCGCAACACCCCGCTGTTCAAGAAGCTGTCATCGGTCTTCGAGAAGATCCGGGATTCGCTGCCCGACAAGACCACCATCCACCCGTCCTGGATGAGTGAGCGCATCCTGGTATTCCCAGAAGCGGCCACGCGGATGAACTCCGACATCTGGGATACCCTTGCCAAGGCCATCCGGGACAACCGGCGGCTGGCGATCCGGCATTCCTCCCCCGGCCCCAAGGCGGGACAGGCCGAGGAGCGCAAGGTGGACCCGTACTACCTGGTGAGCTACAGGGGTGAGTGGTATCTCAGCACGTACTGTCACCTGCGCCAGTCGATACGAACCTTTGCCGTGTCTCGCATTGCCGGCGCGCGGATACTGGACGAGCCGTTCACGATGCAGGCAGGAATGACCCCGAAGCGGATGTTTGGCGACCAGTTCGGCATAATCTGGAAGGACAAGTTCCACAAGGTCCGCATCCATTTCTCCCCCGAGGTCGCCCCCTACATCAGGGAACGCCAGTGGCATCCTCTCCAGCAGCTCAAGGACACCCGTGATGGCGGCGTGGTCCTCGAGTTCACCACCAACCACGTCAACGAGGTCAAGGACTGGGTTCTCTCCTGGGGAGCCGGTGCGACGGTCCTAAGCCCCAAGCCACTTGTCGACAAAGTCACCATGGCCCTCAAGCAGGCAGCAGCAAACTACAGGAAAGGGCGCGATACGGCATAGGACGTTACCATTTCATCAATCCAACTCCCTTGGTCCGGCTGAATATCGACCACGAGGTGATAGAAAGGCTCCGAAAGCTGAGTAATGCTATGGCAGATACAGTCAATGCTGCTCTGTGGATAGAGGGTTAGGGCCTTCAAACATAGCAGCCGAACAGTTGGAGGTCAGAAGCATGGAAGCATCGAGCGAACGGGGTTCCTTTCCCACTACTGACTGGGGTATGTTTGCGAATCTTCGGAGCGGTGATGCCGCAGCGCGGGCGGCAGCCCTGGATATTCTGAGCAGGCGCTATTGGCGACCCGCTTTCGTTTTCCTACGGCGGTCAGGCTGCGACGAAGAATCTGCCAAGGATCTCGTGCAGTCCTTGTTCGCCGACTGGGTCAGGAAGGATGTTTTTGCCCAGGTTGACCGGAATAAGGGCCGATTCAGGACTTTCATGCTGTGTTGTCTTAAGCGCCTGGTTTCCAACGAACATAGAGCCGAAGTCGCTCAGAAACGCGCACCAAGTGAAGGCATTCTGTCGCTCGACGAGCTGATGGACAGCTCGGAGGAACGTTGGGAGCCTGCGGCAGGGATTGCACCGGATGCGGCATTTGACAAAGTATGGGCGGTGGATGTCATTGAACGCGTGGTCCAACAGTTGCGGCAGGAATGCTCTGCTGGTGAGAAGCGCGGCCATTTCGACATATTTGCGCGGCGTATCATCAATCCGATCCTTCAAGGGCTCCCAGCGCCATCCATGGCCGTACTGGCCCAGGAACACGATCTCAGCGAGAAACAAGCCGCGAACTGCCTGCTGACGGCCAGACGCGCGTACCAACGTCTGCTGAAGGAGGAGGTCCGGCTCTATGCAAGCTCTGAAACGGAAGTGGCTTCGGAAGTCAGGGAACTTTTTCTGATTCTGGGGCAATAGATACAAAGTCTACGCAGAAATGAAGGCCGGACCGTGTAGAAAGAGGTAGAAGCAGGCAGTGTCGTGAAACTGTCTTGAGCAGGAGAGAACGATGCCATCAAAGACTGTTGACTGTCCGGTATGTGGTTCAGCGATGCAGAAGCGTACCGTTCGCGACGGTATCGAGATAGACTTCTGTGACTGGCACGGTGTCTGGTTGGATGCCGGCGAGATGGAGCGTCTGCTCGCCATGCAAGGGAGCGCACAGCCGGCCAGACAGCCCGGCCTGGGTAAGGCTGTCGCCCAAGGTCTGGCTGGCGCTGCTGTGTTGGGCGCGGGGTTCCATCTGGGCGGCAGGTTGGTTGGCAGCATTCTCGACGCGCTGTTCAACCGGCGGGCATGAAGAGAAAGGGCTCCTTTATGAGGGACATGCCGGAGGCGACTGACGGCTTCATTGTTGGGTGGAACGACATTCTCGGCTTCAGGGATCTACTTGAACGAGTTCCCGTGAACTATCTCCGGGATGAGATTGTACCACGCCTGACCGATGTGAAGGAGAACGTGGTTGGCAAGGCCCTGGATAAGGTGACGAAGTGCGAGGAAGTAAAAACCATCATCAAGCGGGTACAGATACGAGTGATCTCAGACACGCTTGCGGTTCTTTGTCCCATCGAACCACCACCTTGGGCTGCATGGGTGGCATTCTTCGTGTATTCCATCACGTTGCACGAAGAGTTGTTCAATATTGGCCTGCCTTTAAGGGGAGCCGTTTCCTGTGGCGAACTGTGTATTCGAGACTGGGGCGTGTTTGGGGCGCCTGTGGCCAGAGCGCACAAGGTTTGCGAGGCGATTGATATGGCGGCTTGTGTGTTGCTCCCTGACGCCGTCGACTATATGCACGCGGCATTCAGCGGCCCGGGAGCACCACCGCGCCAAGCGTTGTTTACCGAATGGTATGATGTGCCGATGAACCCCCCAGGAACGACACGACGGTCTCTGGTACAGTTGTTCAGCCAAGGCTTCTTCCCTGCGATCGGAGCGACAAAAATAGGTGATTACGCAGCTGACAAATTCAGGGCCCACGGCAAGCCCATCGATACGCCGTCGGTTCAGCGGAAGCTGAATAACACCATCTCTTTTCTGCAGTGGAACCGATGGTTGTGGGAATATGGGACTCAGGGTAACATGCTGAAAACGATGCAGCGGGACGGTGTCAATCGAGCGTAACCGGATTGTCTCACCGTTAGAGTGGAAGCGGAAATCGGCAAGCGAGATACGTTACATGGCTGAATGGAAATGCGGACAAGTCATTCTTGGCGAATACACGGTCGAGAAGGAACTCGGCCACGGTGGCATGGGCGTGGTGTGGTTGGTCAAGAGCAACTCGACCGGCCGACGGTTTGCGGTAAAACAGACGCTGTTGAAGGACGAAAAGCATCGGAAGGCGTTTCTAGCGGAGCTTCAGACATGGATTGACCTGCCGGAGCACCCGAACATTGTGCCCTGCCGGTTCTTCCGCACTGTCGCCGACGAAACCGTCATTTTCGCGGACTACGTCGAGGGCGGTTCGCTCGCGGACTGGATAGCCAAAGGTAAGTTGACCAAACTGGAGCAGATTCTGGACATTGCGATTCAGTTTGCCTGGGGCCTGCATGCCATTCACGAACGCGGTCTAATTCACCAGGACGTGAAACCCGGCAACGTGCTTATGACGCCAGAGGGTGTCCCGATGGTCACGGACTTCGGCCTGGCGCGGGCACGACGGCGGGCGGCTGATGGTGCTTTTCTTTCCCCGTCGCTCCCGCCGGGGCAGCAGAGTGTGCTGGTCAGTTCCGGCGGCATGACTCTTGCTTACGCTTCGCCTGAACAACGGAGCGGCAAGCCGCTTTCGCGTAAAACGGATATCTGGTCATGGGGCGTCAGTGTCCTCGACATGTTCATGGGCGGGGTCTCGTGTCCACACGGAGGACACATCGCCGCTCATGTATTACAGAGTCTCATCGAAAATGGGGATTGTGAAGAGGGGTTGCCGGCGATACCGAATGAAGTGGCGACCACACTTCGGAAGTGCTTCTCAGACAACCCGAATGAACGTTGGAACAACCTCTATGTCATATCGATGCAACTACGTCTTCTTTACGAGCGTATCAGTCGGCGGTTCTATCAGCATCAGAAGTCACATGTTCTCGGTTCGACTATCGGCCATGTGGAGCAACATGACCGGCTCACGCCAGACGGAGGTTCATGGAAAGACCCAGAGCTGTGGCTGAGGGCAGTAGAAAGACTAGTGGGATGTGATCCTCCAGCAGGCAAGGCGCTAGGTACAAACGCCCAGTCGCGCGTCGCGCAAGCAGTAGGCGACTTGGCGACATACGCTCAAGCTCGGTCCCTATTAGAGGCGTTCATTGCAGAAGGTAACCACAATCACGAATTGCTCCTTGCTGAACTGCTGGCTGATGAGGCCGTGGTGCACTTCGGTCTCAATGATTTCCCAGGTGCGCTCGGGTGCTACGACAAGGTCACTGCAATCCGTGAGCACGCGATGCAGTCCGACGGGCCGAAGGACTTATGTCAAGATCTAGCCACAGCCTACGGGAGCAAGTCCGTTGTGTTGGCTCGTTCCGGTCAGTTCTTAGAAGCAGCGAAACTGACCGACAAGACGATTGAGATTCTGGAGCGCATGATCTCGCAAGAGGTTGGTGTGAATGTGGCAGTGTGTTTGGCAAACGCATATCTAAACAAGACGGAATTATTGCGAGAAACGGGTAGAGACGAGGAGGCCCTTGTTCTGTGTGATAGGGTAGTTGAAATAGGCGGTCGTTCCGTCAAGCAGGACGGCCGCGACCAACTTGATTTCCTTCTGGCCGGGGCATATCACACAAAAGCTCTGTTGCTCCGAACTCGTGACTGTGGTGCATCACTTGAGGCCTACAGACAGGCTGCCGCGATCCTCGAGCAACTTCTTACTAAGTCCGGCTGGGAACATATTAGACGGAGCCTGGCGTCAATCTATATCGACCAAAGCATCGCCGCCAGTGGGGCGGGGGATGCCGCAACTGCACTTGTGGTGTGTGACAAGGGCATTGGACTTCTGAAACACTTGATTGATGGTGAGGGACGACGTGAGAATGCCGATTCTCTAGCCACGGCATACACGATAAAGGAGCGAATTCTCAGAACCGCCGGAGATCTGCCCGGCGCAATGGAGGCGTGCGAGAACGCAATTGGACTGTTTGAGCGGCTGGTGAATCTAGAGGGACGGCAAGAACTAGCGGAAGACCTAAATGCAGCATACTCGTCGAAGGCCTGCTTTCTTCTTGAGGTGCAGCGGGACCTGGATGGAGCATTAGAAGTGTACAACAAGGTCGTTGTAGCTAGAGAGTATCTGGCAAGAGATACACAGTCACCCGCGCTAGCTGATAACCTGCATCGTTCACGGCTCAACCGGGCAAACTGTCTTAGGGATCTGGGGCGTCCCGAGCAAGCACTGCCGGACTACGACAAGGCAATCAATGCCTGGCAACAGAAGATGGTTAGTGGATTTCATATAGAACTGGCCAATGATCTAGCTCGTGCGTACATGGATAAGTCCATGGCATTACGTATTATCGGAGACCTTCGCGGAGCATCAGAGGCTGGTAGCAGGGCCGTTGCCATCAGGGAGCAAGTGGCAACCGCAGATCCCAAGGCGGAAGCCCATACCGTTCTCGCAGATACATGCTTTAGTGAGGCAACCGTGCGTTGCGAGGTGGGAGACCTGGCGGGCGCACTCGCTCTCTTCGACAAGACTATAGCCATCAGACACTGCTACGCAAGTGAGGACAACCAAGCGGGCACTCGAGCATTGGCTGAGGCGCACGTGAAAAGGGCAAGCGTTCTGTGCCTCCTCGGCCGGTCGTCTGAAGCGGAGTCATCCCTTGGTTTGTCGATAAAGATATTTGCGGCATTACTGGACCATGACAATGAACCACAAACACGCAACCTTGCGGCATATGCATGTGAACTGCTGGGATCAATGAGACTTGGGAAGAATGATACGCACGGCGCACTTGAGGCGTTTCGTAAGCAGCTTGAATACGCACCCAACACCTGGAATGCATACAATAACGTAGGTTATTGCCTGCTCATTCTTGGTGAGCATCGCCATGCGGTTGAATACTGTCAAAAGGCCGTGCGATTGAATGAGCAATCTTTCGACGCATGGGATAGTCTTGGTTCGGCATATATACAGACTGGCGAGCCAGAAAAGGCAGAGACAGCGCTGAAGAAAGCTCTGGCGCTGAATCCCAAGCACGTGCCAGCTATGAAGAATTTGGCGGAACTCTATGAGGCTCTCGGGCGAAGCATTGAAGCCAAGGGGCTGCGTCAGCAAATCGTCGCCGTCAGCAATACGTAGGGTTTGGCCCATGAATGCCCCGTGATCCGTGCGCCCCAACATGAGTAACAAAGTCAACATCTCAGCAACCGCTGGCCCGATGAAGGGGAAATCCTTCACATTCGACGAGCACGACACATTCCTGTTCGGGCGGTTGGAGGAATGCCACTGCTGTCTGCCGGATGACGGGCAGGTGTCGCGCCGGCATTTCATTGTGGAAGTGAATCCGCCGGATGCTCGGATTCGCGATTTCGGGAGCATGAACGGAACGTATGTGAACGAGAAGAAGATCGGGAGCCGCGAAAAGGGCGAGACGCCTGAGCAGGGCCAGAAACGCATGTACCCTGAGGTAGACCTGAAGGATGGCGATGTGATCAAGGTCGGCCGGACAGTCTTGTCCGTTAAGATGGAGGCAGAGCAAGCGCTTGGGCCGGTCTTGTGCGCCCGATGCGGAAAGGATGTTGCCGAGGAGATGGGAGGCCGTAGGCAAGGGGCTTACATCTGTATTGCCTGCCGACAAAGCATCGAGGTGGACCCGGCACGGATCCTCATGGACATGCTTGCGAAGGCCGAAGGAAAGGCCCCGGCCAAGGAGGGATTGCCGGTCATTGCAGGCTATCGGATCAAGCGGCGCATCGGTGTGGGCGGCTTCGGTGCCGTCTATCTGGCTGAGCGCGAAGCCGACAAACAGCCGGTGGCCGTCAAGGTGATGCTCGCGCGGGTGGCGGTTGACGACGATACGCGGCGGAAGTTCTCGCAGGAGATAGACCTTCTCAAGGACCTCCAGCACCCGCATATCGTCAGTATTCTCGATTCGGGCTCGGCGGGGAGCGCGTTCTATTTCGTTATGGAGCACTGCCGAGGTGGGAGTGTTGCCAACTACATGGAAGCCAACGGCGGCAGGCTGGTCCCATCTGTTGCCATGCCGATCATGCTTCAGGCTTTGGAAGGCTTGGCGTTTGCGCACTCGAAAGGGGTTGTGCATCGCGATCTGAAGCCGCAGAACATCCTCTTGTCCGGGACGCCAGCCCAGCCGGTGGCAAAACTCGCCGACATGGGCCTCGCCAAGAACTTCGATAAGGCAGGATTCAGCGGCATGACGGTCACGGGCGCTTTCGCGGGTACCCCGTTCTTCATGCCGAAAGAGCAGCTGACCAATTTCAAGTACGTGAAGCCGGTCACGGATGTGTGGAGCGTAGGGGCGACGTTCTACAACATGCTTTCTGGCGAGACACCCCGTGATTTCCCGCGCGGGTGCGATCCGATGGAGGTTATTCTCCGGGGCGAGATTGTGCCGCTGTCAAGAAGGACACCGGGCATCCCCGGAGGCCTTGCCGCTGTCCTGGACAAGGCAATTCAAGCCAGTACCAAGGACCGTTACCAGGATGCTGGAGAAATGCTGGCGGCATTGAGAAAGGTGGCTGTCGAGTGCGGGCCGCCGCCGATACCTTGAAGCCTCTGGTCATCCGCGCCACGGGCGGCACCGATGTCGGTTGCGTGCGGGAACGGAACGAGGACGTATTTTGCGTTGATACAGAGAACGGCATCTTCATCGTGGCCGACGGCGTCGGCGGTCACGGCGGGGGCGATAGGGCGGCGCAGATGGTCACGACACTGCTGCCGGACATCATCAGGCGCCGAATTGCTGAATCGCCCGAGCCCAGTTCAGGTGATGATCCGGCCGTTTCGTGCATGCTTGCAGACTCGTTGCAGGAACTGGGGCACCGTATTCGCCAAGCGGGCGCAAGGCAGCTTGAGTACAAAGACATGGGTGCAACGGTCGTCGTGGCACTGCTGACATCGCACCATGCCCATATCGCACACATGGGCGACAGCCGGGCGTATCTGCTGCGGGGTGACAGGCTGGAGCGACTTACGGAGGATCATTCGATCGTGGGGCTTCTTGTGCGGAACGGGGAAATCAGTTCCAGGGAAGCGGAGAACCATCCTGCAAAAGGACGGCTTAGCCGTTTTGCCGGCATGGAGGCGGATGTGCCGGCCGCCACCAAAACCATTGAGTTACAGGCCGGCGACCGCCTTCTCCTATGCACCGACGGTCTTTGGGGCATGCTGCCGGATGCCCAACTGCAGGCGATTCTGGCCGAGAGCAACGATCCCGAGGTCACATGTCGCAGCCTTCTCGCGGCCGGTAAGCAGGCTGGGGGCCAGGACAATCTCACGGCGATTGTTTGCGAGCTTCTGGACGGAGCCTGAATATGAGCACATGGAAGACTGGTACTGTCATTCTTGGTGAATACACGGTCGAGAAGGAACTCGGTCGCGGTGGTATGGGCCGCGTGTGGCTGGTCAAGAGCCACTCGACCGGTCGTCGCTTTGCCGTGAAGCAGGCACTGATCCGGGACGAAAAGCACCGTAAGGCGTTCTTGACTGAACTCCAGACCTGGATAGACCTGCCCGAGCACCCCAACATCGTTCCCTGTCGATTCTTCCGCACTGTCGCCGACGAAATCGTCATCTTCGCTGACTACATCGAGGGCGGGTCCCTCGCCGACTGGATTGCCAAAGGTAAGCTGACTGGACTGGAGCAGGTCCTCGACGTGGCGATCCAGTTCGCCTGGGGCCTGCA
>Ga0172371_10012900_pt1 | contig 10937 bp, 9 predicted proteins | sample Lak12m_FD_114543 | JGI IMG/M metagenome (GOLD analysis project Ga0172371, IMG submission 114543) | Freshwater microbial communities from Kabuno Bay, South-Kivu, Congo - kab_022012_12m | ecosystem: Environmental > Aquatic > Freshwater > Lake | place: Democratic Republic of the Congo: South-Kivu... | reverse complement strand
CTTCATCGCAAATCGGACAATCGAGCGGATGGTTTATCAGAATAAATTCCATGACAGCGTTGCGTGCTGAAACTACTTTATCAGATTGCGTGTGTACCACCATGCCGTCGGCAGCTTGTGTAGCGCAAGAAATTACCAACTTCGGCATCTTTTCAATTTCAACTAAACAGACACGGCAGTTGCCGGAGACCGAAAGGGACGGATGCCAGCAAAAATGAGGAATACTAATTCCGCCTTCTCGCGCGGCTTGAATAACCGTTTGACCAGGAGTAAATTCTATTTCTTTTCCATCAATGATAATTTTGGGCATAAAGCAATCCTTTTTTCCTAAGTTATGCGGCGGCTTTCTGAATCTTTTTTCGTGAGCGGAGTTCAATTATTGAAAAATCCGACTCGTGCAACATCGTTTTCGCTAAAGTATGAATCTCTTTCGGCGTTACCTTTTCAACATCGGCAATAATTTCTTCAACCGGAATAATGCGTTTAAAATATAAGAATGAATTCGCGATGCGTATCATTCTGTTCGTTGTATTTTCCAAACTGAGAAGCATGCTTCCCTTCATAAATTCTTTTACCCGTGCCAATTCTTTTTCGGAAACTTTTGTCGTCTGTAATTTTTTAAACTCTTTTGACAAAATCGAAAGAACCTTTCCGGTCTGTTTTTCAGCGGTCGAAAAATAGACTCCGAACGAGGAAACATCAAAGTAGGAATTAATGAACGTATTTATTTGATACGTTATTCCAAGTTTCTCGCGTACGGCTTGAAACAACCGTGAGCTGCTTCCTTCTCCCAAAATATTTGAAAGAAGATGGAAAGGGATTCTTTCCTTTTCTTTGTAACCGAAAGCTTTTCTTCCGAGTATAACGTGCGCTTGCTGAAAATCTTTTTCAAGCAGACTGTTCCGTACCAAAGGCTCATCGTCAGCCGAACGGACAATAGCATTTCCGTTGTACTTTTTGCGCAAATATTTTTCCGCTAACGCAATCACTTCGGTATGCTTCATCGCTCCGGAACAGACGATAACCAAACCGGAGAAATATTTTTTACGGTAATACTCTTTCAAAGTTTCGGAGGTAAAGGAAAGAACGGTTTTTTCCGAGCCGAGAATGGGAAACGCCAAGCCGTTTTGCCGAAAAAGTTTTTTTTCAAATTCATCAAAGACCAGTTCTTCGGGGTTATCAATACTGTCCCGAAGTTCATCCAAAATTACGCCGGCCTCTTTTTCAAGATGTTCTTGTTTGAAGAGCGGATACTGAACCATATCGGCAAGAACATCAAATGTTTTTTCAAAATGCTGTGCTAATCCGCGGCCGTAAAAGCATGTATGCTCTTTCGAGGTAAACGCATTTAAGTATCCTCCGCACGATTCAATTTCATCAGAGATTTTTTTCGAACTCCGTTTTTTTGTTCCTTTAAAAACCATATGCTCAATAACATGCGCAATGCCGTTATTAGCTTGCTGTTCGTCGCGGGAACCGATGTTAAACCAGAATCCAACCGAAAAAGATTTAACATATGGGATAAATTCGGAAATGACCGTAACGCCATTTGCTAACTGCGAAACCGTAGTATTTTTCAAAAAATTTTGTACCGAAGGATGATTTTTAACTTTGTAAATATATTGAAATGGGGGGAGTGATACAAGGAAAACCCCCTTAATTTGGCTGTTTTCGGAGTGAATGTAAGACCTCCGCCACACGAAACGAAAATACGCTAAAAATACGGCATGCGTAGAGATACTTTAACCTGGGAATTGCATTATTTTTCTTTCGCGGCTGAGGAAATTTACCTAAGCACAGCGCAGAGATAATTTTTAACAAACAAGAGGATTACTGAAATGAAAAAATCTGTTTTAATTTTTGCAACAGCGTTTTTAGCTGTTACTTTTTTCTTGACCGGATGTAAGAAATCCGATAGTACAACCAACCCAACCGATAACAACAATACCAATACTGGAACCGACCAGCCGATTCCAAGTTTTGGAACTGATGTTGCGGGGGTTTTGGCTTCTATTCAATTTTCCTACACCATTCCTAATATGCCTGCTCCTTACAGCACTGTTGCTATGGATATGGGATTTGCAACTTTTGGAAATAATGGTGTTGATGCGGGAAACGTAACATTGAATGGGAAGGCAATTGCCAAATCAACCTCCGGAGCTTCGGTGTATTATAATTCATTCGCTTCAACCGACCCAACCAATCCGCCTGCTTCGTTAAGCTTAAACTGGAACGGTTCGGCTCACTCATGGAAAGTCAGCGGCTCAGCAAATGTGCCTGCTTTTACGTTAAATGTTACCAGCCCATCTTCGTTCTCCGTTAACAGTCCGGCAGCCTCGGCAACAGTTACTAAAAGTAGTGGCTTAACAGTTACCTGGTCAGGTGCCAGCAGCAGTGCAACGGATTCAGTAATGATTCTCTTAGTTTCAACAAGCAACACAGCTTCTTTTGAAGCTACTACAACAAATAAGACCGGTTCTTATACCATCTCAGCTTCTCAGCTTAGTGCTTTTTCAGGTGATGCAATGCTTGAAGTTGTAAAGTATAAATACGCTACAACAAGCGTAAACAGCAAAACCTACGTCGGCGTAGCTGAAATTGTTAACACGGTTAATTTTAAACTTCAGTAACCCCGGTTAGGTAAAATAGAACAAAGGCGTTCGGAAATCAGTTCGAGCGCCTTTTTTATTTTGAAGTTTTAGAAGAGTTGAGGGGCAGATTCTTTTCCACCCATTTCTTTAATTCAATAAGAATTTTTGATAAAACGATGCAATATTGTTGTATGCTTTCGTTAGAATTTCTTCGTTGGGGAGAAAGACAACTCTAAAGTGCTGTGTGCCCGGGACCTGCCCGAATCCGCTGCCCGGAACAACGACTACACCGGTTTCTTTTATTAATCCCTGTACAAATGAAGCGTCGTGTTTTTCTGTGTGCAAACGCGGGAAGGCATAAAAAGCACCTTCCGGTTTTACGCATGAAATACCCGGAATTGCATTTAACATTTCAAAAGTTAAATCTCTTCGCTTGCTTAGCTTTTCCATTGCTACGGTTAAGTGAGACTGATCTTGCTCAAGTGCGGCAACCAAACCAAATTGTTCCGGATGGTTTGCGGAAAGACGGGCGCGGAGAATTTTATTTATCGCTTCAATATACTCACGAAGATTTTCCTCAATACCGCTTACCATTCCCCATCCGATACGGAAGCCTGGCACCATATAGTTTTTTGAAAGTCCGCCGAACGTTATACACGAAACGTCTTTATTAAGCGAGGCGATTGAAGTATGCATCTTACCGTCGAAGAGGAGTTTATCGTAAATCTCATCAGCAAAAATGACGAGATTGTGTTCAAGTGCGAGTTGAATAATTTCTTCAAGAATTTGTGTTGAATAGAGTGAGCCTGTCGGGTTGTTGGGATTAATCAGCACTATCGCTTTGGTCTTTGCGTTAATCTTCTTTTTGATATCATCGATATCCGGCTGCCAGCCGTTGGCTTCATCAAGATAGTAAGGATTTTCATATGCTTGCAGTTTACTTTGAATAGCCGTGTAGAGCGGATAACCGGGAGTTGGAGTTAAAACATTTTCGCCTTCATTTACTAATGCGGTAAGACAAATATCAATCGCTTCGCTTGCGCCCGTGGTAACAAAAATATCGAGAATGTTTTCAATTCCTTTCCGCTTCCCTTCTTTGCGAATTGATTCAACGGCGTCCTTGGTTCCCGATGAAGGAGAGTAGCCATTCTTATTTTTCAGCATTGCTTGGTAGGTTGCTTCAACAAGATGTTTAGGCGGTTCAAAGTCAAAAAGATTTGGGTCGCCGATATTCAAGTACAACATCTCTTTACCGGATTTGGCCACTTCATTTGCAAGCACCACAATATCGCGCACCGCGTAGGTTATGTTTTCTGTTCTTTTAGCAGGAATTACTTTACTCATTTCAAACTCCAAAACTTTAGCTGTTAATTTTTTCAATTATCTTAAATAATAAAACTCCCGTTGCCACCGAAACGTTCAATGATTGCGTCTTCCCTTTCATCGGGATTTTTACTAAGAAGTCGCATTCGTCGGCTACAAGTTTGCGCATTCCCTTTTCTTCATTTCCAACTATCAATGCGATAGGAGATGCGTAATCAACTTCAGAATAAAATTTCGCATTCGCAAGCGATGAACCCACAATCCAAAATCCGGCCGCTTTCAATTCTTTAATTGCCAGCACAACATTACCGGCTGAGCAGAGGGGTAAATGATTCACCGCGCCGGCGGAAGTTTTCATAACAGTTTCGTTTATAGGAGCCGAGTTGTGTTTGGTAACAATCACTCCGTCAACACCGCCGCATTCAGCCGTTCTTAATATTGCGCCTACGTTGTGCGTGTCTTGAATAGAATCGAGAATGACGACGAGCGGAAATTTATTTTTCGGGTGCTTCTTTGCACTGAATATAAGCTGCTGCAACGATACGTAGCTTGCTTCGGTTCCAACCGCTATAACTCCCTGCGCGTTTGTATTTTTTGCGAGTGTCTGGTACTTCTCAAATTTTATTTGTGAACATTTGATATCCCGCTTTGAGCAAGCCGACCTGATGGCGTCAATGATTGCCCCTTGCTGCCCGAACAAAATATAAACGCTCTCAAGTTTTTCTCCTGCGTTAATGGCATCAAGAACAGGTTTACGTCCTACAATCGTTTTCATTTTTTCTTTGCGGTCGTTGGTTGTTTCAATGGTGGAGGCGTAAACGCAAATTTTTCAGGGAAACGGTTGATGAAAAATATTCCGCCGGTACCAAAAAGGATAAGTCCGAGTGAGATTAGCTGCGCTTCGGAAAATCCGAAAAGAAGTCTTGGGTTCAACCGAATGAACTCAACCAAGAAGCGGGAAAACCCTGAAGCGATAAGGTAAATCATAAATAAGATTCCCATGTGACGCGGTTTTGTCCGTATTCTCCACAAGATCAAGAAAATGACTACACCGACAATAAATTCGTACAGAGGTGTTGGATGAAGCGGTGTGTTGTTGGGGACAATTCCATTTGGAAAATGTTTCGCGATATCGCTTCCTTGAAACATTAAGGATGGTTTTACAATTCCGTTTTCGTAATTAACTCCCCAAGGCAAACTTGTCGGAATACCGTAATCTCCATCACCGGCAAGATGACAGCCGATGCGCCCGATTCCGTACGCAAGTGCGAGCGAAGGAGCTGCGGCATCACCGATGTACAGAAATGGAATTTTTTTTCTCCGGAGAGAAATGATGATGGCGAAAATCGCGAGGAGGAGTCCGCCGTAAAAGGTTAAACCACCGGCTGAGAAAATCATTCCGAAGGGATCGGCGAGAAAGTCATTCCAGTTTTCAAGCAGACTAAAAAGTTTGCTTCCGGCAATTCCGAAGATGATGGCAAGCAAAGTAACTTGAGACGCGATGTCCGCTTCTAGTCCTTTTCGTTCAACTTCTTTGGTTAGGAAATAACTTGAAACAATAAATGAAACCGCAAGCATAAATCCGTAACTGTAAACCGTTAACGGACCAAGTTTAAATAATTCTGGATACATAGGTAATCTTATTTAAAAGTGAATAATTCGGAAGGAACCGCAAACCGGGCGAACGTGCGATTATTTTTCTTCTGCGGAAGAGCTACTTCCGTTAGCGCGATTTCTTTTTTGTAAATATTGAAATCAAGACAGGCGCTGTTAATGCTGCCGTCTTGCTTTATCACGTTGACGGTATACTTTCCAAAAAGATTTTCAAAGAGGAGTTCCGTTACCGCAGGATTTGGCGAAACGTAATATGATTGCCGGGTATTCAGTCCGAGAATACTAATAGCAATGGTGTTCTTCCCCTTCTGCACATCAACAGAAATTTCATACGATAAACTTGTAAAAAGCTTTACGGTTGCGAGTGAGATGACAATGAATTGTTTTTTTAACGCTTGATCATACTTAAAGAAGACATGAACGTTGTACTCAACCGAATCCTCTTTTTTCATGGGGACTGCTTCTAATGTCTTAGCAATGGACTTTTTTCTCGGTTTGGAAATTTTCGGAATCTCTTCAAGTTTTCGGAGTGACATTTACGCACCTATCCACTTTACAATTTCTTCATGCACTTTTTCGAGCGGGACTTCGTGCTGTTCGCCCGATTGCATATTCTTGAGCATTACTTTTTTATTCGCGTATTCGTCGCCGCCAAAAAAAACAACAATCTTCGCATTTTGTTTATTTGCCTCTCTCATTTGCGCTTTGACACTTCGGGAAGCGTAATCGATTTCCGTTTTTACCTTTCCACCTCTTAATGTAGAAGCCAAAAGGTAACTCTCGTTTTTTAATTCTTGATTAAGGAGAACAATATAAACATCAAGTTCTTCGGATTGAGGAATCTCAGCATTCTCATTTTGTAAGGCAAGAAGAATTCGTTCTATGCCGGCGGCAAATCCAACTCCGTGATTTGGTGTTGAACCGAGAAGTTCGAGTAAACCGTCGTAACGCCCGCCTCCGCACAGCGCGCTTTGCGAACCAACCTTACCGCTCACAATTTCAAACGTAGTTTTGGAGTAATAATCCAATCCGCGAACAAGACTTGAATCCTGCTCATACGGAACTCCTGAAGACGTAAGCAAAGATTGAACCAGTTCAAATTCTTTTAAACTCTCTTCATCCAAATGATCAACTAATTTTGGAGCGCTTGTCATTATAGCAATATCGTTTTCGGCTTTACTATCAAAGATGCGGAGAACATTATTCTCAAAACGCTTTCTGCTTTCTTCCGAAAGTTCGGAAAGATTCGGCTGCAAATAAGATTTAAGCACTTCAAGATAAGCTTTTCTTGAAACGATAGTACCGAGTGAGTTTATTTTTACGGTTAAGTCTTTTAGTCCAAGTTCTTTCAGCATGGAATACGCAAGAAGTATGATTTCCACATCAAGCAGTGGCGACGGGCTTCCGAGCGCTTCCGCACCGAATTGATGAAACTGTCTCAGTCTTCCCGCTTGCGGACGTTCTTGCCGGAACATCGGCGCGATATAATATAATTTATTCAATGAAGATTGCGCACCGAGTGAGTGTTCAAAAAATGCGCGCACAACGGATGCGGTCATCTCGGGACGCAGCGTAATGCTTGTATTCCCGCGATCATTAAAAGTGTACATCTCTTTGCTAACGATGTCGGTTTCTTCGCCGATACTTCTTGCAAAGAGCGAGGTTTCTTCAAACAGGGGTGTTCTAATTTCTGAGTAGTTAAACGAAGAGAAAATTTCTCTTACTTTCTTTTCAACGAAATACCATTTGGAAATATCTTTTGGTAATACATCTTTCGTTCCGTAGATAGCTTTTATCATCAATGCATCCTACCGATTACAAATCGAAATAGGTTTCCTCTTCTTCTTTAAAGATGTGCATGATTTCATCCTTTGTTTTCGCGGCTGAAAGCTTTTCGCGGAGAGAATCCTTCGTCATCATGCGTGAGATTCTGCTGAGCAGTTTAATATGGAGACTTACCAAATTATCTTTTCCGATTAAAAGAAATATAAGGTGGACAGGTTGTGCGTCAAGCGATTGATAATCGATGGGAGAAGATGTTTTACCAAACGCGCAAAGAATGTCGGTTACCGAATCGGTTTTGCCGTGAGGAATAGCGAATCCCTTACCAACGCCAGTGGACATAATTTTTTCTCTGTCGAAAACTGCCTGCCGAACTTTTTCAAGGTCTTTTACGCGAGAGTCCCCGCTAAAAAGATTGATCAGCTCGTTGATTGCTCCTTCTTTGGTATCGCTGGTAAGCTCAGGGATGATGAATGACTCATTCAATAAATCTGTAAGTTTCATTGCTCACAACTCATAATATAATTTAAATGACATTACAATTTAGCAAAGTGAGGGGGAATAAGAAAAGAGAGTTTTTAGATAATAGCACAGAAGAAGAAAAAAAAATAAGAAATTCAGTTAACATCGTTTGGATTTCTTGAACATGTCTTGTGATGTTACATAAAATAAAAATCTGGCGACTACAGGATTTTATGGCGCCTTGGCGCCACTCCCACACACCTATTCAGAGAGTACCATCGGCGTACAGGGGCTTAACTTCTCTGTTCGGAATGGGAAAAGGTGTAACATCCGGGCTATAACTACCCAAATTTAAACTTGTAACAAAGGCCTCAGCCTCTGCCAAAAGTAAACTTGGTATTTTATTTCATTAATATGAATTTTTTTGTTTGCGAAAATTTTCCTGCTTGAAGCCTGTACAAATACACACCGCTTGCCAATCCGCTGCTGTTAAAATTTACCTCATAATTTCCCGGCAATTTTTCTTCGTTAACTAAAGTTGAAACTTCTCTTCCCAAGACATCATAAACTTTTAATGTAACTAACCTCTCCCTATGTTCCTCTCCTTGGTAAGGAGAGGGATTAAAGGGTGAGGTCGGAATAGTAAACTTTATTGTTGTAGTAGGATTAAACGGATTGGGGTAATTTTGCTGTAACATAATCGAAGATGGAACCGTTTTGGATGACTTTACTGACGTAACCGTGTAATCCATTACAAACAATCCGCCACCCGCCGTGCCGACAAAAATTTGTGATGGGTTGTTTGGATTTTGACGAATCACTTTAACAAAATCATTACTGAGATTTTTGGTTATGTCCTGCCATGTTTTACCCCCGTCTTTCGTCATGACCACTCCGTACGAATGTACCGAATCGTACACGTACCATGATTGCAATGCTGCAAAGATTGTATTCGGATCGTTCTTATCAAACTCAATATCAACTACTCTTGGGTTATCCAAAATCTTATTCCAACTATTCCCGCCATCTGTCGATTTGTATAATCCGCCGCTCTCTGAGTAATCCCAATTATCAGTTGAGCCCAAATAAACGTTATTTTGTCCGTCAAACTTGATTAGCAAAATATCTTCATTGGGATATGACGAAACTTTGTCCCAGCTTTGACCTGAATCTGTCGATCTGTAAAGTCCTCCACCAGCGCCGTTGGTTTTAAGTCCGGCATAAACTATTGAAGCGTTGTTCGGATCTATGTTTATCGTCCAAACTTTGGAAGCATCGTTGCCTAAACCGGTGTTTATTTGATCCCAGCTTTGTCCGGAGTCCAATGATTTATAAATTCCGTGCCCGAAAATACTTCCGTAGAGAATTCTATTCCCCGGTGTTCCGGAATTCTTATCAAGAACAATTTTGGGAGAACCATCTGGAATTCCGTTGGAAATTTTTTGCCAGGAAACGCCGTGGTCACTGCTTTTCCAAAATTGTCCGTATGCAAAATTATTTTCCAACGCGCTTGGTAATCCGCCCCACCTACTTATGTATAAGTCACCGTTGACGGGATCTATTTCAATGTTTCTAAGTGCGTCGTAGCCGTTGTACGGGTCCTGAACCGGATCTAGCGGCACATAAGAATCGCCGTCGTCTGTGGATTTAAAAATGCCGAAGTCATCATAACCGATAAATAAGGTGTTTGGCTGTGTGGGGTCAAACTCTAAAGCATCTACAATCATCAATTCCAACCCGGAGGTTTTCCAACTGTTGCCTTTCTTTACCGAACTAATTTGAGTCCACGTGTTTCCGGCATCCGCACTTTTTTTCATCCACACCAAGCCCCAGTATAAAATATCGGGATTGGATGGAGCCGATTCCAAAACAAACACATTGTTTTCACCATAGAAATTCTGATTCATCCAATTATAGTCTATGCTGTTGTCAAGCAAACTCCAGCTTATTCCACCGTTTGTTGTTTTATAAACTCCGCTACTATCGTACGCGGCGTTTTCTTCGTTCGGCCATCCCCTTGTTGTTCCGATATAAATGATATCCGGATTTCCGGGATCGACAGCGAACTTCCAATAAAAATAATAGAGCTGAACATCGTTCTGATATCTTGGTAAGTTACCGTTGAGTGCGCTCCATGAATTTCCGGAATCAGAGCTTTTATAAATTCCACCGTCGAAAGCTGTGGCGCCGCCCGTTGTGCGAGTCGTTGTAAGAGTTAGAAAAAGTATTAGTTGATTGTTGTTGTATATCCCTTTTAATCTTCTCGTTGCTAAATGTGGCAGACCATTGTTAACAGGATCCCATGTTGTGCCATTATCTACGCTCTTAAAAACTCCGTTACTGGTACTCGTGTAGATTGTTCTATTGTTAGTCGCAGAATGCGGGTCAATGAAAATTCCGTGAATGACCAATTTTGAACTAGTAACTTGAATAGAACTCCATGTATTCCCCCCGTTTATGGTTTTGTAAATTATGCTGCTTCCGTTTTCGTCTGTCCAGGAAAATCCAGTTCCCAGTAAAATTATATTTGAATCATTCGGATCAACAGCCACGTATGAGACCGGAACGTAATCTTGAAGCGAGTTAATAGTTATAGGGAAAAGTCTGGTCCAGTTATTTCCACCGTTTGTGCTTTTAAAAAAGCCAACCGCTGTTCCGATATAAACGGTTTGATAAGTTGGATCATTCGGATCTATTTCAATATCCTGAACCCAGAAACATCCGGCGAGTAATGTTCTGTAGTAAGATTGTTGTTTATGCACTGCCACGAAATGCCGCCGTCCATTGTTTTAAATATTCCCTCTATATCCCCGCCTATGTAAACCACATCGGGATTATCCGGTTGAATTGCCAATGACTGTAAATCGCTGCCTGCACCGGGACCAACAGATTTCCATTGGGCGTGGATTACGGCAGACAATGAAAAACAAATGAGTAAACAAATTTTTCTCATATTTCCCCCTTATTTCAGCAGTGCTAATTTCTTTGTCTTCATAAAACTGCCTGCAACAATTCTGTAAATATATGTTCCGCTTGCAAGAGTACCGGCGTTAAATGTAACACTGTACCTCCCTGCAGGCTTATCTTCATTCACCAGTGTTTTTATTTCCCTGCCGAGTATATCATAAATTTTTAAGGTTACAAATGATTCTTTCGGTATATCAT
>Ga0172371_10012897_pt1 | contig 10938 bp, 9 predicted proteins | sample Lak12m_FD_114543 | JGI IMG/M metagenome (GOLD analysis project Ga0172371, IMG submission 114543) | Freshwater microbial communities from Kabuno Bay, South-Kivu, Congo - kab_022012_12m | ecosystem: Environmental > Aquatic > Freshwater > Lake | place: Democratic Republic of the Congo: South-Kivu... | reverse complement strand
TCTCAAGATATTATGAAAGAGTATTCAAGATTTGTTATTTCAAAATCAAATTATGATATTTCAGTTTCTGATGTTTTAATGATTTTCCTTGAAATTTATAAAATCTCTTTAGCAACTTTCTATGCAAAACATTCAGAAATTGCTAAAAGATTAGTAGAAGCAAAATCAATTCCATCTCTTGAAGATATTAATAAAGAAACAAAGATTCTCGCTAATGGCGAAGAAAGACTTGATGTTGTAATTGAAAGATTAGTTGTAAATGATATTCTTCCTTATAGACTTGTCGAAAAAGCAAAAGAACTAGCTAATAAGATGAGAGATAACTATTTAAAAGATGAATCATTTTCCCAACATTCAGATAAACCAAATTATAATCAGTTCTGGCAACAAACTAGAAATGTCGTAGACGGAACTTATCAGATTCCAAGTAAAACAATTTCTCATACTTACAAACCAGATACAAACCAATAAAAAAAGATAAAGCATATGCTTTATCTTTTTTAATATTTCAATACTCTTTCAATTGGAGATATTCTTTCTTTTTTACCTTCACGGTTTTTGAGAATACCAGACACCAATTGTTGCTTAATATCTTCACCGATCATTCCAGTGAATGTCGAGTTCATTTCAGGAACTTTAACAATACGGATCATACGATAATCATATGCATTTAATCTCTTTCCGTCATATGCAATTCTATATGGAGTAGACGTATTCTTTCTTTCTCTGAATAATTCTGATAGAATAAATTCAATTGTGAGCGATGGAACACCAAGACGGTCATTGATCTTTGTAATCTCAAGTGCTCTTGCAAATAAAGGATAAACTTCATCGTAAGAGATCGTTGGCGGTAATTTAGCACCTTCAATTAATTTTGAAATAAACCATGTCAGATCATCTGAATCTTGTTTATGATTCTTGTCATACATAAATGCATTTCCATTTGTAAGTGTAAAGATTGTATATTCGATTTCTGGCATTGCTGGTTTTAATCTCATTTTCTTTTTTGTTTGTTCAGTAAACTCAAAAACCATCTTTACTGGAATTTGAAGTTCATAGAATTCTTCTCCAACTTTAAACCAGAATAGCCCAACAGATTCAACTTGATTACCCATAATTGCAGCAATTCCTTCTTCTGGGTTTAAGAAGTATGATGGAAGATATATTTCCATAGATGAGCCGACAAATGTCACTTGTTCTCTAAGACCAAATTTTTCTTCTCTTAAAAATGTATAGTCTGCCATTATTTCATCTCCTTACTTTGTTCCATTAATTTCAAATATCTTTCGCGTCTTTGTTCTTTCGACTCTGATACTGGAATACCTGAAACTTGAACATCATTTAACCCCATATTTGGACTTGCTTTTCTAAATCTAAATACAAATTTCTTAAAATGAATAATATCTCTTTTGATCACAACAAAAATTGGAACGCCATAGTCGTATCTTGTAACTTCGATATGATAATCTAACCCAACGTTATTGTCTTCAAGATTATATTTAGCTTTGAGGGAATCTAGATATTCTCTGATTTCTGTTTCAGATAAAATTTCGCCGATATTCATTCTTAGTAAATTTAGATCCTGTTTCAATTCAACTTGTTCTTTTGTAAATTTCATGATTTCCATATGAAGAAGTTGCTTTAATTTTGGATAAAAAATTGAGTTCTCAATATTTGTTGGAAGACTGTCATAAACTTTAACAAACATTTCGTTAAGCTGTCTTATTTCCTTTGATTCTTCATCTATAAACATAATCTCACCAACTTTCTATAAAAAGAGAGCTAAGCTCTCTTTATTTTTCATTCATTATTCGACTATAAGCATTGTCGATTTTTTTCATTCTAGAATAAAAGCCATCTACTTTATCTTTTTTTAGGCCGGTAGCGCTATATGTTTTAAGGATTTTTATGTCTTTTGGTTTCTCAAACATATACATTTCCCCATCTTCGCCTTTATATGCTTTTCCATTTACTACATTTTCTTTTGCATATTTAGAAAATTCTGATGCTGCTTCTTTTTCTTCAGGTGTACCCTTTGAGTTTATTACTTTCAAGGCGCTGCCTATTTGAATACCTGGATTTTTTAAGGAAGGACTTTCACCATTCTTAAATTGAGATCCTCTGAATGCGCCATCAATAAAGTTCTTCTTATTTTGAATGTTATTAAACAATGTTGAAAATGTCAGAAACATTATACTTGCGCCAGCCCATAGAACAAAGCCTAAAGCAGATTCATTTATTTCATCAATATAAGAATCATTAGCAAGTATAGACGCAAATTCATCGAGAACTGCGAGAGTCTGAAGTGATGAATTTAATTTTTCTAGGTTGTTTGTTTTTACTGCTTCTTGGAAGTCTTTTACTGCAAGATCAACTTTGCCAGGAATTTGGCCTAATTGACTGATTCCATGTTTGATACCTTCATCTGAAACTTCAACTTGGAATTCATTTGATTCTGAATCTGGGATATCAATATTGTCTTTCCCACCAAAGAAAGTTGCAACCTCTTCGACTTCGTCCTCTGGTTCAACTTTGTTTAATTCATTTGTAAATGCAGAAAGAGCAGCAGAGTCATCCAAACTTAAGTCAGACATTCCTCTTAATTTTTTAACACTTTCAATAGCATTCTTTTGAATTTCACTGCCTTGAACGTATGATGCAATTTTTTCGTTATTTTTGAAATTAATAAATTCGGGAGCTTTACTAAATTCTTCTGATTCTGTCAGTGCAATAAAACCAGATACTTGTTCAGTAATAGATTTCTTTACATTCTTAATTTCTTCTTGAGCTCTATCAATTGCTAATGCGAGCTTTTGTTCTAAAGCCATATAATTTTCATCTAAAATTCTAATTTGTCTCATGTTATTACCTCCTACACTTCATATAATAAATTGTTCTTATCAATGACAGTTTTTATGTTCTCCAAGAACTGTTTATTACTTTCAGAGGATAATGATCCATCAAGTCCTAGAATCTCTATTCTTTCAAACATATGCTCTAGAAATACTGAGAAATCTTTTTCATTTTTATTCTTACAATATAACACAACTTTCATCAAAAATGATGGAACATCATTTCCATCAATTACTGTGGCTAGAATTTTCTCAATCTCATTAAATCTTTTTTGATTGATAATATAATGTCCCTTCCATCTATCTAAAAATAATTTTCTTTGATAGATGTATATATATGCTTGTGATCTTGTTTCCTCCATATTTTTTAATATGGAGAGATTCTTTGCATTGTAAACCTGGGTATTTATTTTATTCTTACTTTTATCAATAAATGAATTATTTTGTAAGTCTTCAAGAGCAAAAGTATAAATGGATTCGAGAGCTTTTTCTCGAATCTGCCAATATGCCTTTTCTTTTGGAGTTGATCTTCCTTCAGTATCAATCTCTAAATCAGGATAAGATGCTCTAAATGTTTCAAAAGATTGTCTATCTCGATTATTAATGATAAAAGAAAATTCTAACTCTTGAAGCGCGGAAAGATTAGGGAAGAAATTTCCGATCCTTTCTTCAACAAAGCTAATTCTTTCTTCGGGAGTCTCCTTGCCAGAAATATTCTCCAGGTATTCTAGCAATTCAACTAAATCTTCGAAATTTAAATCTTTCAAATAGTTCATTACATATTCTCCTCAATTTCAGTCGTTTCTAAATATTTCATTAAAATTGCATTTCTTAATTCATTTCTTACTTCTTGATCTTTCAAAGGTGCCATATACATTTGATAGCATTTTGTATCACCTTCAAAGATAAATCCATTGCCATAATTCATTAAGAGCTCACTTGCTCTTACGTTAAATTCTTCATAAGGATCAGTTGCAATAATTGAGTCAAATAATACGTATGCCGAGTTCATACTGTCTCTGATATCATCAATTATTTCGTTTAAGAAGTGTAATACAATTACATCTTCAATGTTTTTAAATTTCTTTTTTGCTTGGATGACGAAGATATCTTTGTTGTGTGTATCTTCCTGAATCAATTTTTCGTATCGTTTTACGATATTTGAGTGGTTTTTTATTAGTTCTGTATTAAAGTAAGTTACCAAATTTTCAAAGTGTCTAATGAAAAAGAATTCATACAATGTTTCCATATCTTTCAGATAATTATCTGGAAAATAAAAGTCAAGATCAGTCCCAAGAGAAATTCCATATCTCTTAAGGATTGAATCTTTTACTAAATCGGTTACTCTTGTTAATGTTTCTTTTACATAGACTTTGTCATAAAATGTATTCTGAGATGTAATTTCTGTGTATTTTCTTCTAAATAATGTTAAGTAGTTAATTTTTTCTGTGAATAAGTCCAATTTTGATGATAGTTGATCGCCAATGTTTGTCAATATAATTTCTTCTGCCAACTCGTCACTCAATTCCAAAATCTTTTCAGAGATATCAAAATATTCTTCGTCTCGGTTTAGATAAGCCATATTTTTTACCTCCTTTAGGTATTTTCTTAATAAACGCTTGTTGATCTAGTTTTAAAGAAAAAAAGTAATCCTTTAAAGGATTACTTTACAAGTGCTAAAATATCGTGATAGGTCTTTACTTCAGCTTTTTTCTTTTCGATTTCATTTGTAAGTGGGCCAGCGATGCCTTTCTTACTTCCAAGTGCAAAAATCTTAGTTTGAAGAGCATCTACTGAAGCGACAAATTCTTCATATTTTGCTAACTCTGTAGAATCCTTAAAGAAATCTTTTGAAAATTTTTGTTTTAATTCTTTTTGAATTTGAGCTTCTTTGTATAAGTTAAAGAAATTCAATCCTAAAAGTTTTTGTGCGCTATCTGCAGTTTGAACTACTGGTTGAGCAAATCCAGCATATTTTTGTTGTAATGCTTGCAATGTCGATGTTGGCTTTTGCACTGCAACTCCCACGTTCGAGAGCTCGGCATTTATAACTGCATCGTCTGAAATAATCATTGCTCTAATTTGAGCATAATTTTCATCCTTGTAGAATTCTTTAATTTTCGCTTTTGTATCTTTTAGGAGTACTTTCTTTTTAAGCTCTTTAGCTTGTTCTTCAATACTCTTTTGTACATGTTGAACTAGCTGTTTAGTATCAACGACTTGCTCTAACTTGTCAATAATTTCTTGTGCTTTCTTTTTAAACATGTTCCCACGCTCCTTTTTTGTTCCTATAATATATTGTTTATCTATTAAAATCTAATATTCTATTGACCGCTGATGACTGAGTTGTCTTTTCTTCTATCTTTGATTTCTGATCTTGGATATATCTAAAAACATCAGAGTTTACTGAGGACATCTCATCCATGTCTCTAGCAACTTTTAGAATACCTTCAATTCTAAGAATATCTGCTGCAGATGAGACCACTTTGATATTTCCTTTTGATGGAATTGGGCTAATTTTGAATTTATCTCTTAAGCATTTTCCATAATGCAGAGCATATCTAAATACCAGATACGCCATCAACGTATCGTCATGAGATGAATCAGAGTGTTCAATCTTCGTATTTTTCTTTCTCTCAAGACCGGCTATATCTTCGTAAATCTTTGGAGAGACTAGTTTATCATACTCATTATCAACAATTTCTGGTAAAAGCTCAAGCATCAGTTTTCTTGTCTTTACATTAGTATCAACACCATACATAATATTCTTGCTTGTTTTCTTTACCGTAAAGCCATCTTTCTGAGTCTTTTCGCCAAGCGTCTCTCTTTCTTCGCGGATCATTCTAGGTTCAATTTCTCTATCTTTCATAAAGATTTGATTTAAGTTAAGACCATAAGTATTTCTTTCTATGATTAAGATGGCATTTCTAAACCAATCTTTCATTAAAGACTCGATTAATTTTCTAGTAGCATCTGTGTCAATTTTGTTATTTCTAAAATCTCCAACAATTCTAAAATCATCAGGGGCAACAAATACTATTGCTGTGTTATCTTGACTGAGACCACCAGCGATATCGCAAGTAATTATGTAATTTGTCTTCACATCAATCGGCTCATAGAAATCGATAAAATATCCATTCACTTGGACTGACGTCATTGGAGGCTTAATAAAAGAATGAAGTTTGTCTAACTGTTCTTCACTAAATACCAACGATTCTGTGGATTTTGGCCACTCTAGGAGAAATTCTCGTTTTACTTTAGAGAGATCTCCTTGAAAGGTGTCTAATTGTTTTTTAAGCCATATCTCATCTTTACCAAGCTCTTTATATGAGAACTGAACGAAGATAAAACCATTAGATGAATTTTTCTCGATATAATCACTTAATTCAGCATCACTCATATCTAGACAGTCTAATTTCCAAACAGCGGCCTTGTCCATAATCAACTTAGCATATTTTCCATGCTCAGTATCGACATTGTTTGGAGTTGTTGTAATTGTGATTCCATAAGGTGTTCCATTTCTTCTGGCATTATCAGAAGCTGTGGACCAGGCTGGTGCTGCGGCAAGATATATTAATTTATTTCTTACCAAGAACGCAAATTCGTCAAAGTATAGGTTGGAGCTAGTCATACCACGACCAAGCTTTTCAGCAGTGTCATCTGAGTTAGCTGCGGCGAGCGCCATTAGCGTATTATTTTTTCTAGCAAATACTTTCTTTTCTTCATTATCTTTGTCGCCTTTATCAGCAACAAGATCGGTGAGCCATTTTGGAAGTCTTTCCTTCAGATTTTTAATTTTTCTTAGTGCTTCTTTGCTATCTTTAAATTCTTTGTTTGAATACATAATATTGGCATTAGTTGCGGCAAATAACAAAATCCACGTATCAAAGGACAATTGTCCCATTGTCTTACCGAACTGACGAGGTAAAACTACAATTTGATTCTTATTCTTAGATTTCAGGTAGGTCATTGACATATTACCAAGGTTTAGTTTATAGGATCCACCTTCTAGCTTTCCATCTCCAGGAATCCTAATTATTTCTCTTAAGTAATACCAGACATTTTGTGTACATTCTTTAAATATAGCGATTTTCTGAACTGCTGTTAGATTTTCTGAATGTGGATCTACTCCAACTAAACTCTCTTCATAAAGTTCAAGCATGAATTTGTTATTCTTAACTCCACGTTTTCTCAAATCAGCGGAAACTCTCAGAAATGAAATATTTTTAGTATTAATATCATATATCATATTTCTTCTCTCCTTTTATATATTATTCTCTCCATATAATGAATTGTTAACAATTAAATAATGCCCAAAAATATTAAACAATAAATTATATAGAAAGTTAGAAAATTTCTAATTAATAAAGGAGGAAAATATATGGCAACTATTAACAAAGTTTACCCTCATGTTAATGTTACTACTAAGGCCTTAATCAGAACAATTCCGGAAATTGTGGATACTGGAGCGACCTCTCTATTTGTTCCATTTTATTCTAAAAAGGGCTTAAGTGGCAAAGTTCAAAAAATTTATAATCTTAACCAATTTATTGCTGAATATGGCGAACCAGATTTTGCTTACCAAGGCAGAACCGTTCTCGATATCTACAACTGGTTAAGTGCTGGAGGCTCGATCTATGCATTGAGACTAGTTTCTCCAGATGCAACAAAGGCAACTGGTTCATATCTAATTTCTGATGTTCCGGATCCAGATACTGTAATATCTGTTTCAGCAAAATACGAAGGTGAATATTATAATGATATTTCTCTAAACCTGGTAAAGAGCAAATACTCAACAAGTGCAGACCTTTATTTAGACGCTCAAATTCTCTTAAATGGAGTTAGAGTACAATCTCTTTATAAATTAAATGTCGAAAGATTTATTGATGTCGTTTCTTCAACGGAATACATTGATGTTTCTATTTCGTCTGGCGTTGATTTTGATACTCTTGTAAACCAAATTGGTTTAGTTGGAACAACAATTGAATTAAGCGGTGGAGATGACGGAGACTTCTCTTTTGATAATACTTTAGCTCGTTTCTATGGAGCTGCAAAATTATCATTAAAGACAACTTCAACTTCAATTTCTCAGGCGGCCACTACTGCTTCATTTACTCTTGATGTGACTGGAATTAATAACTCCGGTCTAGATGTTAAATGGTCAGTTGGCGATCCAGTTAAAGTATACTCTGATGCGAACTATGTATTAGGAACAGTTACTTTAATCTCTGAAACAGCTCTAGAAATTGCAATTACCTCTAAGAGTTTGGCTACAGATCCTACTGTTGCTACTTGGACCGTAATTCTACAAGAATCTTTTGAATACCCAACTGCAGAATCTCTAATTTCTAATAAACTAGAAAATCCAATTGATGTTATCTTGGATAGCGGTCACTCAATTTTTGTCAAAGAATTAATCAAGGATTTCTCAGAAGTTCGTGATGATATTTTCTATTTCCTTTCTGATTTTGATTTTTCAGCTTCAGAAACTGGAAGTATTACAAATGTTATTGCAGAAAAATTAAATCAATCAGTTTATGCTCAAAAATTCTCAGTTGAAGATGTAATCTCTGGTAAGAATATTTGGGTTGGTCCATCATATTTCTTAGCTTCATTGATCCCGTTCAATGACAGAGTCTATGGTATCCAATGGCCAACAGCTGGTTTAACTCGTGGTGTTCTATCTGGTGTTAAATCAATTAGTGTAAACCCAACTTCTGACGACAAGGATCTCTATTATACATCAAGAATTAACTATGTTGAAAAAGATTCTCGTGGATATAAATTTATGTCACAATTAACTGGCGATAGCTTCATTGAAAATTCTCAAGGTGAATACCAAGAAACAGCATTGAAGTTTATTAATAACGCTCGTGTAACAAATAGAATCATAAGAGATTTAGAAGATCTCGGTCGTGATTACTTATTTGAATTTAATGATGCTGCTACTTTATTAAGTATGAGAAATGCTCTTAACCGTTATGTAACTGAATGGGTTCAAAACAGAACTCTCAGCCTTGCTGCAGTTGAAGTTGCGAAAGATCCATTCTCAGATGAAAGAGTAAACGTAACATTAAATATCAGATTCACTGGAACAATTGAAGTAATTTCAATTGATCTAACAATCGAGTAAGAAAGGAGAGAAGAGAGATATGGCAATTAAAAAGACAATCCTTAATGACTTAGAGGTCATTAAAGGCGCTAACAGTACATTCTTCACTGGTATTGATGACTTAGTCAATCTAAACTTTGACCCGATCGTTACTGGGTATGCGTTCATTTATTGGGTTCAACTACCATCATGGTTTGAAAAAGACCCTGACTTAAAATATTTCAAACAAATGACTCAAAAGAATTTCAGAGAATTCTCTGGAATTACTGAAATCACTCTAAATACTGTTCAACACCAAACTGGTTTTGGTAATGCAGACTTTGACGTGGCTTCTGGTATTTCTAAAGGTAATACCGATTTTAGTATTGGTCACAAAGAATACTCAGGAACACCAATTAGAAAAATGTATCAAAAATGGATTTCTTATATTAGAGATACAAGAACTGGTATCGCATTATATCCAAAATTATTTGGAGTCGAATATGGTGCAAGAAATCATACCGGTCAACTTCTTTATGTAATGGTTCGTCCTGACGTTACCAATACTGACAAAGATATCGTTGAATTTGCTGCGTTCTATACAAACGTTATGCCAACATCAATCCCAATTGGTGAGTATAACTTCTCATTAGGACAACAAGATTCGCCAACTCTATCAATTCCTTTCAAGGGATTTATGGAAATTGGACCAGATGTTGAAGAATTTGCTAAAAGAATTCTAAGAGAAGAAATTCTCAAGATTACTGATGGTGGCGATGGTTTACCATTCGTTGATTCACTATCTTCAAATGATGATGCTTCAGCATTACTAAATACTGGTGTCATTAAAGACATTTTCAACAAATAATAAATAAAAGAATAACCTTTCGGTTATTCTTTTTTATTTTTAGATTGGATTTCCAAACTCATCAACTTGAGGAGCTGGATTCTTAATCATTTCTTCTACGTAATCAATTTCAACTTGATCACGCATATCTTCATATTTTTCCCAGTCAATTCCAGGTAATAGATCTTTAACAATCTCTGCTTTAAGTTTTAGTCTTTTTCCATCGTTCATTCCAGTTGGATCTGGAGCAATTAATTGAGAAGAGATAAACTCTGCGTTACCTTCAACAGTTTGAATTTGATCTGTTAAATTACTCATATTCAAAGTTGCTGGAGATGGGAATGTTACATTAATATCTTTAAGATCAATGTAATCTAAAACATCAGACTCTTTATCATTAGCATATTTAAACTCGTTCTCATAGAGTTTTCTAAATAATCTAGTAAACGCTGGTGTAAATTTCTTTTGATACTTAATAACATTTCTTACGAAGTTTGCATTTTGAGCAGATAGAGTTCTTGCAAAGTCCATTTCTTTAGTTGCATCGATAAGTGTTCTTGGAATACCAATACCAGTCATCATTGAATCTTTTAAGAATTCTAGGAAGTCATTTGTCATATCTACATCCATACCTTGAAGTGTTTCAATTTCAACTGGTTTTTCACCATTGATTTGTGGGATATAAATATCATCAAAACGTCCTGGGTTCAGATTGAGAATTGTATTAATTTCACCCATATTGTCCATCTTAAATTCTTTTGTCTTGATATCTTGAATAACTCTTGAAATTGCTTGCTCATAGTTTGCATCGGCACCAACGTCGATATAATAAACACGCTTGTCATGTCCACGGCCCATCTTGATAAGTAAGATATTCGTTAACATTGCTAAGTACAATTTAGCAAAGAATACAATCTTTCTATATAGCGCTGGGACTTTAAATGCAATAATTTCGTCTGGAGTAAAGTAAGTCAACTTAATTTCCTTTTTCAAAATATAGTCCTGTTTAACTAGATTAAAGATAAAATCTTTAAATTCTTTGTTATGTCTTACGAAATCTTTGTTGATTTTCTTTGATAGAACGTCGAGGAATACTTTAGAAATGATGTTTACTTTAGCATCTGAAATACCTTGAACTGACAAGTTGT
>Ga0172371_10012896_pt1 | contig 10939 bp, 10 predicted proteins | sample Lak12m_FD_114543 | JGI IMG/M metagenome (GOLD analysis project Ga0172371, IMG submission 114543) | Freshwater microbial communities from Kabuno Bay, South-Kivu, Congo - kab_022012_12m | ecosystem: Environmental > Aquatic > Freshwater > Lake | place: Democratic Republic of the Congo: South-Kivu... | reverse complement strand
GGGAGCAGCATGCAGTAATTGAGCGCATGGAGAAATCGCTCTTCACTGATCCAGCGCCTTTCTTCCACCAAGTATCTGTGCATCACTGCTATCTGGGCGGCCGGACCGCCGAAGCTGTTAAGCGCAACCCTGACCCAGACCCAAAACGCGTCCCGGAAGGACACAGCGGCTCTCGGCGAACCTTCGCACACGTTTTCTTCGTCTCGAGGACGAGCAATGTCACTCGTTCCCTTTTTCACTGATTCGGATAGCCTGTTTTCCATTTTTCTTGCCTGTCTGCTCCCTGCTCCGCACTCACTCGACCGGCTCACCACCTTCCACCCAGGACTTGATTCCCCCTTCGAGGAACCGTACATCCGGGTGGCTCTGCTGGAGTCGGTCTGCGATTGATTGACTTACAGAGCCGCCCTTGACGCAGTACACGACAATCGGCCTGTCCTGGGGAATCTCAGCGCTCCATTCATCTACCCGTTCCGGATCGCGGCGGACCGCGCCGCGAATCGTCTTAGGCGCAGCTTCGAAATCAGCCGCACGTCTAACGTCGAAAACTACGGGCTTTTCACCACCTTCCATCAACTTCTTCAGCTCTTTGGGGGCAATTGTATCAGCCATCTTGCTTCCTCCTTGTCCTTCTCTCTTGACATAAGATACACGTGTATCATAATAGAGTCAAGCGTTGCAGTAGGAGAAGACGATGAACAACTGCCCCGACGGTAAATGGTTGCTACTGATCCATCAGATCCCGCCCAAGCCTGCATATTTCCGCGTCAAGATCTGGCGCCGGCTCCACGGGCTCGGTGCAGTGGCAGTCAAGAATTCCGTGTACGTAATCCCCAAGAACGACGACACCCTGGAGGATTTCCAGTGGGTCTTGAGAGAGATCGTTCAGGGCGGCGGGGAAGCTTATATCTGCGTAGCGAGTTTCATCGAGGGATTGACGGATGATCAGATCGAGGCCCTGTTCCGATCAGCCAGAGATGCGGAGTACGCTCAGCTTGCCGAGGAAGCGAGGGCTGTTCTGGACAACGCGCCGGCAAACCCGTCAGCAGCCACGGATGAAGACAGGAATCAGTTGGAGGCCGGTGCAATGAGGCTCAAGAAACGCCTCGTTGCGGTCAAGGCACTGGACTTTTTCGACGCGTCCGGGCGGGAGTCTGCCGAAACCGTGGTAAATCGGATTGAGGATCTCCTGCGAAAACTGAAGAAGACCGCAACGGATGAAGGCGATGAGCGGAGGCTTGATCTTCGTGAATTGATAGGACTGACCTGGGTGACTCGCAAAGGAGTGTACGTGGATCGGGTCGCGTGCGCGTGGCTGATACGGCGGTTCATAGATCCCGCCGCGCAGTTCCGATTTGTGTCGAGCAAGGGTTACAGGCCGAGAGCGGGCGAGATGCGCTTTGACATGTACGAGGGAGAATTCACCCATGACGGCCATCTCTGCACGCTTGAGGTGCTTGTCGAAAAATTATTCAGTGGTGATGCAGCCCTGGTGCAGATAGGACGAATCATTCACGACCTGGATCTCAAAGACGGAAAGTTCAATCTACCCGAAACCGCGGGCATCGGCAGTATTATTAACGGATTGGCCTCGGCACACAAATCCGATGAGGAGCGGATCGAGCGGGGCGGCGCAATTTTTGATGACCTTTACGAGTATTTTCGCCGGAAATGAAGGAGGAAAGGGTTCCGATCATGAGTAGATCAACAGTAAATACTCTCTCTGAGACCGCTGACGCCGCGGACATTAACGGCAGTCTCAGTACGACTTTTGGCGGCCTATGTGCAGTGGGGTTCCTGGCACGGGCATCCTACGCATTGGCCAGGACCCCGGTACTGGCGCTCTTTGCAGCTTCGTTCGGAGTTGGGCCCGAGGCCATAGGTTTTGCCGCAGCCATCTCCACTGTAACGGGGATCTTTTTCAAGATGCCCGCGGGAGTGCTCTCCGATGTCATCGGCAGAACTCGGACACTCTTCATGGGGCTTGCCGTGTTTGCTCTGGTGCCTTTCGCGTACCTCTTCGTTTCATCTTACGAGGCTCTGGTGGCGGTCAGGTTTGTCCACGGATTCGCTACGGCCATTTACGGACCTGTGGCCATGGCCGTCGTGGTAGGAGTCGCCGGTATCAAGCGAGCGGAAATGCTTTCCTGGTTCTCTTCCATTACCATAATCGGGAACCTCCTCGGCGCACCGCTTGGAGGCTTTCTCCTGACATGGTTGTCGGGAGGCAACGATCCTGATCTGACCCATTTCCACATTGTGTATGGAGTCGTGGCCGCGCTGGGCATGGCCTCGTTGATCATAGGACTCTGGGTAATGCAGGGACGGTGGGACGCTCCCAAGCATGAGAATGGGCGCACGCTGAAAGCAGTTTGGAACCAGTTCCGGGTCGGGGTTCGGGAAATCCTGATGGATCGAAGAGTGTTACTTACCAGCAACATGGAAGGGGTTCAGAACCTTTCAGTCGGCGCGCTGGAAGCCTTCCTCCCCATCTATGCCGTCGTCATCTGTGGATTCAGTGCGTTCCAGGCAGGATTGCTGTGGGGAATACAGGTCGCGGCTACTGTTCTTTCCAAGCCTCTCATGGGCAGAATATCGGACCGCCACGGTCGTCAAAGTCTGCTCTTTTGGGGGATGTTCGTCTGTGCGATTCCTTTCGCCCTGATACCGTGGTTCAGCAGCTTCAGCGTGCTCCTCATTCTCGCAGCAATATTCGGCCTGGGCGAAGCGGTAGTGACTTCATCGGCGGCTGCCCTTGTGGCGGACTTTTGCGGAGAAGACCAACTGGGATGCGCCATGGGGACCTTTGGCACTATTTTCGATGTGGGGCATGCTTCTGGACCTCTCCTCGCCGGCCTGCTAATCGGTCTGACCGGCTCCGGAACTGATTATCGTTGGTCTTTCGCAGTTGTGGCCGCGCTCTTGGTGATGGCTGCAATTGTCTTCCGGACCGGGATCAAGGTGGAGTCAGATGGATCTGCGAATCGAGGATAGAGGGTATATTTGACATCCGCCGCCTCAATTGTTAGTGTGAATTGCTTATCATAATGATTTCCCGCGTGATTGTGGTGGAGAGGGGTTCTTGTCGAGAAAATCTTCCCGCTCGCCCGTCCTGATCGCTTCCATACTGCTCTGGATTGCACTTGTGGTGCAGGTCTGGGTGGCTACGGATTATTACCAGTGGGATTTTGAGGCCTACTATACCGCGGTGAAGGCTCTTTCAGCGGGGCTCAATCCATATGATCCGTCAAAATTGAGGTCTCTTGCCAGGAAGGACGTCTTTGAGTTCCTGTACTTCCCGACCTCGATCGTATTTCTTAAACCATTCACTCTTGTAACGCTTCAGACGGCCAAGCACTTGTTCCTGGTCTTCAAATGTTGCTTATTGATCTTCTTGTTGGTGCTTTGGCAGAACAAATTCCTGGAGAACTCTTCCGATCCTTTCTTCCTGCTCTTCTGTCTGCTGGGATTCAACGCCGCTATATGTATGGACCTTGAGTCAGGCAACATCTCTCTGGTAGAGCAAGCTCTGATATGGTCTGCATTCTTTTTTTATGTCCGCGGGAAGATCCTGTGGTTTTGTCTGCTGATTCCGTTGGCCGCGGTATTCAAATTGACCCCGCTGATGTTGGGCGCCATCCTATTGGTATACCGGAAATGGTCCGGTGACCGGCCGATAGTAATTCTTCTCGGGCTGACCTGCCTGATGTTGCTCGTAACAGGGATCGTGGCACCCCAGCTTGTGGAACAGTTTTTCGTTCACGTTCCGGGGATTGCCCAAGGTGGCAGGGATATCGGGATCAGGAATCCGGCCACATTCTCGTTGATAAAGTACCTGTCGCTACAAGCATATACGCTCTCAGGCAAGTCTGTCCCGATAGAGGTGCAAGTCTCCATTTACTTCATCGCTGTTGCCGTGGTGTTTTCCTTCACTTGGGCAGCGCTCCGCAACCTTGACGCCGAACGTCTCGAGGACAGAAAGACGGCCGTATACTTGGTATGCCTGGCATATGCGCTGGTGCTTCCACGTTTTCAGGACTACCAGTGGATTCTGCTCCTGGTGCCGACATACGCCCTCATGCTCCGACAGGAGTACCTCAGGGCTTATCCGGCACTTTTCTTGTTCTCGGCACTTTCTGTCGAGAACCTTACACTGCCCGCCCTGGCAATTTTCTTCAGTTTTCTATGGAATTATTATCCGTGGTTCTTGGGGGTCGCTGTCTGGGCCATGTACTTGAGTCTGATTCTTAAATCTCCGGGAACCGACCCGCCCACCCTACCCGTCTTCTGTGGCGAAAAACGCCGCAACGGAGGGTGAAAATGCCGTCATGCACTTCCCAAAGCTCTCGTTGTGCACCCGACGCACCCTTCAAGAGGGCGGCGACCAGCGGGAGCCGCTGATATGTTAGGAGTTTTTGAGGAGGGGCCCGGGGAGGGATTTTTTGCCAAAAAGTCCCTCCCCGGCTCATTCACACAGAAAGAGCTATTCTCCGCCTCGCTCAGACCACTTTCCTCTCATCCCTGCTTCACTGAAACATCCAGGATTTTCACCGCGGTGTCGAATGTCTTCCATCCGTGGAACGCACCCGCGGGGATGAAATACGCGTCCATAGGCTTGAGGACTTGGCGCTCGTCACCGACGAACATTTCTATTTCACCTTCGGTGACCACCCCGCATTGCTCGAAGGGGTGTTCATGGCCTGTGTCCTCCTTGCCGGGTCCTATCTCCATCAAAGCCATAATCAATCTGTCTCCGATTTCCGCGCGACTCTTGATGCCCGGCCTGAACTCCTGCAAGCTCAAGCTGTTAACCTTGCTCCAAAAGCTCATGATGTTGGCTCCTTTCTGTTGCGCCCCAAGCGAGGGTATTTCACACACGAGAAAGGTGACAGATGGTTGTGACAACTGTATGTCACTCTGATGCGAGCGTTCCGTTTTTCCCATGATGGTCGGACAGGTCGGCCAGAAAATGAAGGATATCATCCTTCAATGATTGTGGTTCCATTACCTCCGCCTCCTTACCAAAAGACAGAATCCATTTTATGATCCAAGAGAAATCTTCCACCATCACGATGAGAACCACACCGCCTTCCGGGATTGTCTCTTCACCAACGATGCGCCAGGGAACGGCCTTCTTGGCCTTGGCCGCGGATTCAGGCGAGAAGAGAATCTTGACGGGAATCCCTTGGCCTCTTCTTCTGTCTCCCGATTGATCCCTGGAGATGTAATCCTGAATCGAAAAATCCTTCCTCGGCGGGAACCTCTCGTCGAGTACTCTCAAGTCGCGGATACGGTCTGTTCGGAATGTCCGGACAGCTTTCCGCAGCCGGCAGTATGCGACGACATACCAGAATCGGTCCGAAAAGATGAGCCCAAGCGGCTCGATTTCACGCTCGGTATCCTCCTTTCCCGATGAAGCGGAATACCTCATTCGAATGAGGTTTCCCTTTAGTGTCGCTTCTCTGATCGCGTCCAAATGGGTTGTATCAAGCTCGTAGGCAGGAGGTTCGCGATACCTGAGAGATATTCTCTCCTTCAATGTACGAATCTCATGCCTGGTCTTTTCCGGCAGCACCGATTCTATCTTGAGAAAAGCCGATTCTGCATCAGCCTTATAGGAGGGATCCGTCTGCTCCCGGACAAATTCAGTTCCTATCCACAAAATGGTCGCTTCTCTCGGAGTAAACAGTAGAGGAGGAAGGAAGTAGCCTTCCATGATGGAATAACCCGCTCCAGGTTCTGAAACAATCGGCACGCCGGATTCGCAGAGGGCCTGAATGTCTCTGTAGACGGTCCTGGTCGTGACTTCAAAATGAGCGGCTATCTCCGACGGTCGCATCCGCAGCTTGGTCTGAAGAAGGAGAAGAGTGGCAAAAAGCCTTTCGGTCTTATTCATCGTGAATTCCTGTCTTGCTTTGCGCCTTCTGATGCACAAAATGCGATGCTATCGACCACTGAGGCCATTCGGATATTTGCTCTTCCATCTCCCGATCCGTGCGGGTAGATCCTTATCAGTTCTGGATTTCCTACGACTCATCTCACCCCGGGGAAAAGCTTCGGGAGACTCTCTCTCAACGAAGTCAAAACCTCGTCGCACTGTGGAAGATCCAACACAAATGGACCCAGGTTCCTGTCCCAGTTGGTACGTGCCTCCAGGATCAGCTCGTCGGAGAAGAAGTCCGCCAGTTGTTGAAATGAGACCCCGCGGTGATCGCACTTGCTTCTCAGAAGAGGAGTCAATTCCCTGGTATCCAACTCTGACCCGAAATCGGTTACGAGACGCCAGAGATCATAATAATCCCGAGAGCGGGGGCAGGCTGAGATATGAGTCCAGCCAGGACATAACTCTGAGCATAGTCCTTCTCGATCACGTCGAGGAGAATCTTATTCTGTTTGGCGAATTCTCGAAGTCGGACATCAAGGGGCTTCATTTGGCTCTCTTTTGCTCAGGAGATTATTCTGAATCATCCATCGCTTGTCGTAGGGGCCTCGCCGCGGACGGGTCGGGTCAAGCAAGCGGAATCCCTTTACCGGCATCCTTTGAAGAGAATCAAGAAACTCTGAAGGGACATCCAATCGTTCCAATGCCCACCCTACCCTTTTTGCAACAGATGCTTTGCCGTAGCGCACCGCGTATCCTACGAGTTTCTTTAGGTCCAATTCCTGGACATGCTCTTCCAAGGTTTGCAGTGCCTCTCCGATCCCCCCGAACTGCCTGGGGGAGATGAAGGTCTCAAGAATCGTCCGTTCCTTGTCGGTAATCGGAACCCTGAAATGCTCATCAACCCATACTCCCTCAATACCGAAGAAATGATCCGGTCTCACCGAGACGTACTCGTACCGGATACCCGCCACTTCCCACGCGTGTTTTCCCGTTATTTTCCCCTTGGACTCTCTCATAGTCGGGGTCACGACCTTTTGGGGAGTGAATGCTGTCACGACGTGGGGTATCTGATCCGTAAAACCGTGATGACTCATGGCTGACCAATGGCTGATCGCTGACGGCTCTACGAGCCGAGTGGCAATGGCGAAAGGATGAACTCGGATACCGCCCGGCAAGGAACCTGTCCCGGCGTAGAGACCCCGACGAAGCCTGACTATCCACCCCGCCTTTTCAAGATGGGACAGAATTTGGGACAGGTAGTTGTCGGAAATGCCGAGATTCGATGCCGGGACCTTGGCGTCCGTTACAGTGAAGATGAACAGTCCCTGGCTTGCCAATTCCTGTAGCAGGCGTAGTCCTTTGGTATTACTATATGCAGTCATCGTTCGAAACCCTGGGCTGTTTCATAGAAAGTCTACTACATAATTATTGTTAAAGGAAGGTATTGAAGGAAGTTTTATAATCAAAGATTGGGCCTGGACCTCTTCCCAGAAGGTAACGAACTCCTCGCAGGTCAATACCGGATGCCGACCAAAGAAGCCCCGGAGTTTAGTACATACATGTCCGAATCGAGCTGCCGCCGGGTTCATCAATTCTATTCTGGCACGAACGAGGACTTTGATGGTAATATGAAGCTTTTGGCAAAAAAAGGGCTTTGAAGGATTGATCTTGACTTTTGTGTTTATTTATCTTAACTTATCAAATAGTTGATGGAATAATCTCAAGTGAGTTTACACATGACCCAGGCGCCACTCTCTACTGATATCCCCCCCGCTCTCCGAGCCGAAATACTTACCGAGGCTCTGCCTTACCTCAGGGGCTTCCACGGCAGGCGCATCGTTATAAAATACGGCGGCAGTGCGATGACCGACGAAATTCTGAAACGAAAATTCGCTGAAGACGTCGCACTGCTCAGTTTCGTGGGCTTGAAGCCCGTCGTTGTACACGGAGGCGGTCCCCAGATTGGCGAACTGCTCAAGAAGATCGGTAAGGAAACCCGCTTCGTGCGGGGCCTGCGCGTCACGGACGAGGAAACGATGGATGTGGTGGAGATGGTCCTTGTGGCGAAGGTCAACAAGGACGTGGTCTCGATGATCAATCATTTCGGCGGCAAAGCCGTGGGCTTGTCCGGCCGTGACGGAGGCCTCATAAAGGCGCGCAAAGCCAAACCCGCGAAGCTCGCGGACACCGACGTGGATCTTGGGCTGGTCGGCGAAGTGGAGCGCATCAACCCCGACGTGATCTCTTCCCTTGAGGACCACGGTTTCATCCCTGTTGTGGCCCCCGTTGGGGCAGGTCCCGAGGAGAAGCCCTTCAACATCAATGCCGATACCGCTGCCGGCGCACTGTCGGCGGCTCTCAAAGCCGAGAAGTTCGTTCTTCTCACCGATGTGCCCGGAGTGCTGGACTCGGACGGACGGCTTATATCGAGCCTTTCCGAGGATCAGGCCGATGAACTGATCCGCAGCGGGGTAGCCTCGGGCGGGATGATCCCCAAGATCCGATGTTGTCTGAACGCTATACGGGGCGGCGTCCCTAAGGCTCACATTATAGACGGCCGCGTCCCCCATGCTCTGCTGCTTGAGATCCTTACCGACGAGGGCATCGGCACGGAGATCGTCAAAGAAAGGGCACCGGGACTGTGAAGGAGAGTAGCTTTCCAAGAATGCGATTTCGGGGGACAACTTTTCTGCAGAAAAGTCGTCCCCCGGACCCCTTTTCCAAAGACTCCCAACTTATCAGCGGCTTCCGCTGGTCGCCGCTCCTCTACAATCCGGGTAGTATGTGGTAAACGAAATGAACCGCATCTGTCGAGAAACGAAGGGGAAATCAGCATCTTCATTATTCGTCGTGCCCTACAAGGGCATGGCGGTTTCTATAGGAACCACGAGGGACAAGAGTCATGGCAACCGATGATTTCGTATCGCTGAACAAACATTACGTGTTCAACACTTATTCACGCATTCCCATGATGCTGGTGGAAGGCAAGGGCTGCCTGGTCTACGACAGCGAGGGCCGCGAGTATCTGGACTTCATAGCGGGTCTTGCGGCATGTCCGCTCGGTCACGGCCACGAAGGGCTCGCGCGGGCCATCGCGGAGCAGGCGAAGAAGCTCATTCACGTGTCCAACCTGTTCCACATAGAACCTCAGATCAGACTTGCCGAGCAATTGGCGGAGAACTCCTTTGCGGACAAGGTGTTTTTCTGCAACTCCGGGGCCGAGGCCAACGAAGGGGCCATAAAGCTTGCAAGGAAGTTCTTCCACAACCGTGGTGAGCATGATCGTTTTCACGTGGTGACCGCGGAAAATTCCTTCCACGGGAGGACGCTCGCGACTCTGGCCGCCACGGGCCAGACCAAGTACCGAAATGGCTTCGAGCCGACCGTGCAGGGGTTTTCTCACGTTCCCTTCGGCGACTTGGCGGCCCTGAAGGCTGCCGTCACGAACACCACCGCCGCTGTGCTCCTCGAACCCATCCAGGGCGAGGGCGGTGTGCGTGTCCCTCCAGAGGATTACCTGCCCGGAGTCAGGGAACTCTGCGACGCGACAGGGTGTCTGCTCATCCTGGACGAAGTTCAGACCGGCATGGGCCGTACGGGCAAGTTGTTCGCTCACGAGCACTACGGCGTAGTTCCTGACGTGATGACCATGGCCAAGGGTATTGCCGGGGGGGTCGCCATGGGCGCGTTGCTTGCGACGGACAGGGTGGCTGAAGCGTTCGAGCCGGGTAATCACGCATCTACGTTCGGCGGCAATCCCCTCGCTTCTGCGGCTGGATTGTTCGCGATCAAGGAGATACTGTCCCCCGGGTTTCTGGAAGGCGTAACATCCAGGGGCCGCTATCTGCGCTCAAAGCTGGAGGATCTCGCCTCAAGGCACGCTCTAGTGAAGGAGGTTCGAGGTCCCGGGTTGATCCAGGCCCTGGAGTTGACCGTTGCTGGAGCGGAGCTTACAGTGCGGCTGAGGGAGGCTGGGGTTTTAGTCAACTGTACATCCGAAACGGTGTTGAGGTTCCTGCCGCCTCTTGTGGTGACCGAGAGGGAGATTGACCGGATGGTTGTCGCTCTGGATCAGGTTCTGACCAGGGCCGGGAGTAGTTGAGAGTGAAGGCTGTAAGGCATTTTATCAGTCTGGACGACTATTCGAGGGACGAAGTCCTGCACCTTATTGACCGGGCCGTCGAGATCAAAAAGGGGATTGCCGGGACAGGTTTGCCACGCCCCCTCGAGGGACGCAGCGTGGGCATGATCTTCGAGAAGCCCTCGACGAGAACCAGGGTTTCTTTTGACGTGGCCGTTTATCAGCTCGGCGGGCACGCGATCTTTCTCAACGCGCGCGACATACAGATCGGCCGCGGCGAACCCATCCGGGACACTGCCAGGGTGCTGTCCCGGTACCTGGACGCCATAGTGATCCGGACCTTCGGCCACGTCGTGCTGGAGGAATTTTCCCGGTGGGCCACGGTGCCGGTGATCAACGGGCTGTCGGATCTCCAGCATCCATGTCAGGTGCTGGGTGACCTTCAAACTCTGAAGGAAGCAGGCCTGGACATCACCAAGATGAACGCCGCATGGGTCGGCGACGGGAACAACGTTGCCAACTCGTGGATCGGTGCTGCCCGCATTCTTGGTTTTCGGCTTGCGCTGGCCTGCCCGGAGGGATACGACCCCACGGTGAATTCCGACAACCACAACGTGGTATTGACACGGGACCCGGTTGAGGCCATCCGCGGGGCTGACGTGGTTTCCACGGACGTGTGGGCGTCCATGGGCCAGGAAGACGAGATCGAAGTCAGGAAGAACATATTCCGAAACTATCAGGTGAACGAGGCATTGCTAAATCATGCCGGCAAACCCATTTATGTCCTGCACTGTCTTCCGGCCCACAGAGGCGAAGAGATCACCGACGACGTTATGGAGTCGGACCGCTCCCTGATTTGGGATCAGGCCGAGAACCGGCTGCACGTGCAGAAAGCTATCCTTGAGATGCTGCTCAAGTATTGATGCGACGAGGAGGTTCCGTGAAGGACAAGAAGGTCAACAAGATAGTCCTGG
>Ga0172371_10012895_pt1 | contig 10939 bp, 10 predicted proteins | sample Lak12m_FD_114543 | JGI IMG/M metagenome (GOLD analysis project Ga0172371, IMG submission 114543) | Freshwater microbial communities from Kabuno Bay, South-Kivu, Congo - kab_022012_12m | ecosystem: Environmental > Aquatic > Freshwater > Lake | place: Democratic Republic of the Congo: South-Kivu... | reverse complement strand
CGGTCGAGACCTTCGCGCTGATGGCCGACTCGTACCTCCCCGACGGCCAGACGGCGTCTGAGAAGACGCTGCAGCCGGCGGTGCTCTCGATGGCCGGCGCGGACATCCTGTACGGCGCCGGCCGCCTCGGCGGCTCCACCCTCGCCAGCCCTGTGCAGCTCGTCATCGACGACCGCATCCTGTCGGTGATCCAGCGCACCGTGGCCGGTGTCGAGGTGGACGACGAGAATCTCGGCGTGGAGGAGATCATCGACGCCGGCGCCGGCGGCCACTACCTGCGCCGCAGGCACACGCTGCGTCACTGCCGCGAGATGATCCGTCCCGACCTCTTCGTACCGGACGTGCTCGACAACTGGATCGACGCCGGCCGCAAAGACACGCAGACCCGTGCCATTGAACTGTACAGGGAGCTGAAGAAGGACCTGCAGCCCCTCGACCTGCCGGACGACGTGAAGCGCGACATGGACAACGTCGTCAAGGCCGCCGACAAAGCCCTCGCCGGCTGAAAGGAGCACCAATGGCTTTTGAAGACCTGCAGCAGGCGGTCATCGAGGGCGACGTCGACAAGGCGCCCGAGCTCACGCAGAAGTACCTGGATGAAGGCAAGGAGGCCGCCGACATCCTCGACAACGGCCTGATCCCAGCCATGGACACCATCGGCGACATGTTCGCCAAGGGCGACCTGTTCATCCCCGAGATGCTGATCGCCGCCGAGGCGATGCAGGAGGGCCTGGCCCTGCTCAAGCCGCTCCTCGTGACCGGCCAGAGCGGCGGCAAGGGCACCGTCGTCATCGGCGCCGTGAAGGGCGACCTGCACGACATCGGCAAGAACCTCGTGGCGCTCATGCTCGAGGGCGCCGGCTTCAACGTGGTCGACATGGGCAGCGACGTCTCGCCGGAGGCCTTCGTGGCCGCCGCCAACGAGCACGACGCCGACGTGGTCGGCATGTCGGCCCTGCTCGTGACGACGATGCCGCAGATGCGCAAGACGGTCGAGGCCATGCACGAGGCCGGCGTGCGCGCCAAGGCGATCGTCGGCGGCGCGCCGCTCACGCAGCCGTACGCCGACGAGATCCAGGCCGACGGCTACGCCTCGGACGCTCCGGGCGCCGTCGTGCTCTGCAAGGCCTTGATGGCCTGAGGCGCGTCAGCCTCTGACGAGTGCGCGCGCCGGCTGGACCAGCCGCCCGGCGCGCGTGTGAGGTACGGTCGCGACCGGCCAGTTGCGTCCGTCTCGGCCGGCGGGGCGCCTTCGGGCGGCCCGCCGGCCGTCTTTCGTAGCGGCATCGGTCCAAGGACTCGGCGCGTTGGTCGCCGACCGGCGTCTCACCTAGCGAGGGCGACCTCGGCTACGAACGCCTCCAGCACGGGTGAGTCGGCCTCGAGCGCATCCGTGCCGAATGACTCCCCGTGAAACGCCAAGGCCGAACGCACGTCGGCGAGTGCGGCCTCGAATGTCTCACCCTGTGCGATCACCGCGCCGTCCAGCCCGTTGGGATAGGCGACGTACCCGTCGACGTGCTTCTCGACGATGATCTTGATGGTGGCCATGAGTGCCTCCGGCGTCGACGCCCGGAGTATACGCGGGGGCTGACGTGGCGCTGCTGCCTCCACACAGGCAGCGTGCCGCCGCCATCGCGGGCAGTCCCGAGCGACCGCCCGTCATGAGCCGTCCGGACGCCGTGGTAGGGTTGGCCCAGTCGGCTGGGGCCGCCGGCCTCGCGACTGCCATCTTCGCCAGGGGAGCCAATGGCACGCCTTGAAGAGCTGACGCCAGGCACGAGGGTCACTGGAGTTGCTGCGGGCGAGTCGGTCGCCGTGGTGAGCGTCGAATGGCACGGCTCCGACGCGCTGACCCTCGTTTATCGGCTTGCGAACGGCCTTGTCGCGGACGAGATCCTCTACCGCCACGACGAGCCGCGTCTCGGAATTGGTGAGGCCGGCAGACCCTGGAGCTGCGACGGTGACGGGGCGCTCTTCCGGCTCGTCGCGGAGGGACACCGCATCCGCTTCGCGCAGCTCTTCGATTCGGTGCTCGCGGTCGACACGTCGCTCGTCGATCCACTGCCCTACGAGCAGAGCGACGTGACCACCGGCTTCAACGGCGCGAGCGTCAGCTTCCCGTTGGACAACCTGCTGTCTCGGGCGGAGGCGCCACGATGACTGCGGCCCTCCGCGTCTTCGTGAGCTCTGTGCAGAAAGAACTCGAGGACGAGCGGCTGGTCGTCCAGAACCTTGTCAACACCGACGCGTTCCTCTCTGCGCACTGCGCTCCCGTGCTCTACGAGCTCGAGCCCGCTTCGCCGGAAATGGCGCTGGAGGGGTGTCTGCGAGCGCTTGGCGGCTGCCAGGTCTACTTGCTGATCGTGGGCGTCGAGTACGGCAACCGTATGGGCGAGCTCTCGACGACGCACGCCGAGTATCGCCGCGCGAAGGAGATTGGCTTGCCGGTACTCGCTTTCATCAAAGGCGAGCGGGAGGTGAGCCGCGAGGACGGAACAGCCGCGCTGCTGGCTGAGCTGGACGCCGACGGGCCCAAGTACAAGCGATTCGGCAATGTCATCGAACTGCAGAAGGAAGTCCGCGCGGCGCTCGTGAACCTGCTGGTGGATCGGTTCGGCATCGCGCCGACCAGCGACGAGAACCTGACGGCCGAGCAGACCATCGAGGCGACCTCCGGATTCGAATCCCAGCCGCTCACGCGTCTCCGCTGGCCCGAGGTCGATCAGGAGGTTGCGCGCCGCCTGGTCTCAGCCGCCGAGCAGCGCCGGCTCGAAGACATCGTCGCCGCGGATTTGCTTGCCGGAGCATCGTTGCGCGGGCTGGTGTGGCGCGAGCCTGCCTCGGGCGAGCACTATGCGACGGCCGCCGGGATCGTTCTGCTGGCCAAGGATCCCTCGGCCGTGTTTCCCCAGTGTCGCATCTTGGCCGATGCATTCCGGAGCACGCAGCCCGATGGCGACCCTCGCGATCACGAGGACATCCGGGCGCCGATGCCATTGGCGATCGAACGCGCCATCGACTTCGTCGACCGGAATACGCGCCACCCCATGCGCATCATCGGGCTCGATCGCATCCGCATGGACGAGTATCCCATGGAAGCCCTGCGAGAGGCGCTGGTGAACGCCGTGGCTCACCGCCAGTACGAAGATGCCGGGCGCAAGATCATGCTCGAGGTCCTCTTCGACCGCGTGGTGCTCTCCAGTCCCGGGCTGCCGCCCAAGCCGATCACGCTTGCCAGTCTTCGCAGGGGTAAGTACCGGCCCTGTTCCCGGAATCCAGTGCTGGCGCAGGGCCTGTCCTACTTCCATCGGATCGAGGAGCGCGGTAGCGGCTTTCGCAGGATGCGCGACCAGATGCTCGACCATGGTCTGGACCAGCCGGTGCTCGGCACAGATATGGGCTACTTCCAGGTCACCTTCTTCGGCCCGGGCGAGAACGTGGAGCGTCTGCGGGTCCCCGACTCGCGCCTTCGTGTGACGCCCGCCGTGGAAGCGCAGTTGAACGAGCGACAACGACGCATCCTCGCCCATGTCCTCGAGGCCGGCAGCGTGACCAGCGGCTGGTGTCTGCAAGAGTTCGGGGTCGTCTACAGCACTGCGTCTCGCGATCTGGCTGCGCTGGTCCGATTGGGCCTGCTGCAGCGAGAGGGGAGTGGGCGCGCGACGCGGTACACGCTTCAGGTGCTAGACCAGTGATCCGCGGGAATCTGCCGACAATCTATCGACGGAACGCTGGAATCTATCGACCTTCCAGGCCGGTGCGTACCGGCCGTTCGCGGTGTCTTGGCGAGCCATAGCGAGCCATAGGATGAACCATAGGAGCTCAAAGGCGAAGCCGGGAAGAGCTGGTGGGCCGCGACGTGACGAAATGCAACGCAGACGCGAACCTCGTGCGGCAGGACTTGGGTCTGGAATCCGCAACGCTGACGTCTCCCAACCTCACGATATGACGAGTAGACCCTGCGCGACTAGGGAATCGGACTCCTACCTGCGCGCAGACCGGACCTCCGCAGATGGTGGGAGAAGTGCCAAGAAACCGGTCAGGTGCAGGCAGAAGGCGTGACGAAGGCGGAGAGGGTCGTGTTACTACGCCGAGTCTGAAGGCGCGGCCGAAGTTGTGGATTACGCGGGCCACGGCGGGAAGCTACCAAGCGACTCAGGCTGACGGAAAGGAGCGGCGCCTACTCGGCTTCACCGAGGTACCCGGGATACCCCACAACCCCTCTTGACCTTGGCCCACCGTGTTCGAATTGGTGACGGCGCGCTTCTGGCCCCACGACATTCAGCTGCGCGCCCGCTATAATGTCTCGGTTGCATCCCGGCGCGCCACATACGTGGAGAATCGGTGCAGCATGTGGGACGCCTCGCGCCTGCGGTAGCCGTCCGTTCCTCGAGGTCTACAGTCGCAAGAAGAGACAGACGCCGCGCCGCGGCGTGCCGGAAAGCGACCTGAAAGAGGCGAGGCCGGAAGTGGACACGTCACCTGCCACCGCTACCGCGGGCCCGCGCGTGGTACGCGCCCCCCGCGGCACCGAGATCAGCTGCAGGGGCTGGCAGCAGGAAGCCGCCATGCGCATGCTCATGAACAACCTGGACCCGGAGGTCGCAGAGGCTCCGGACCAGCTCATCGTGTACGGCGGCGCCGGCAAGGCGGCGCGCGACTGGAAGAGCTTCGACGCCATCGTCGCCACGCTGAAGCGTCTGAAGGACGACGAGACACTGCTGGTGCAGTCCGGCAAGCCGGTCGGCGTGTTCCAGACGCACGAGTACGCGCCGCGCGTGCTCATCGCCAACGCCAACCTGGTCGGCGACTGGGCCAACTGGGACGAGTTCCGCCGGCTCGACGCCCTGGGCCTGACGATGTACGGCCAGATGACGGCCGGCAGCTGGATCTACATCGGCACGCAGGGCATCCTGCAGGGCACCTACCAGACGTTCGCCGCCGCCGGGCAGAAGCACTACGGCGGCGACCTCAGCGGCAGGCTCGTGCTCACGGCCGGCCTCGGCGGCATGGGCGGCGCCCAGCCGCTGGCCGTCACCATGGCCGGCGGCGTCTGCATCTGCGTCGAGGTCGACCCGCACCGCATCCAGCGACGCCTGGAGACCGCGTATGTGGACGTCGCCGCGTCGTCGCTGGATGAGGCGCTTGCGCTGGCCGACGAGGCGGTGAAGGCGAAGAAGCCGCTCAGCATCGGCCTGCTCGGCAACGCCGCCGACGTGTACCCTGAGCTCGTGCGGCGCGGTGTGACGCCCGACCTCGTGACCGACCAGACCTCGGCGCACGACACCCTCAACGGCTACGTGCCCAACGGCATGACCTTCGAGGAGGCGCTGCGTCTGCGCGGCGACGACCAGCGCGAGTACGTGCGCCGGGCCGTCGCCAGCATCGTCGTGCACGTGGAGGCCATGGTCGCGCTGCAGAAGGCAGGCGCCCACACCTTCGACTACGGCAACAACATCCGCGGCGAAGCCAAGGCGGCCGGCTACGCCGACGCCTTCGCCTTCCCCGGCTTCGTGCCGGCCTACATCCGGCCGCTCTTCTGCCGCGGCAACGGCCCCTTCCGCTGGGCGGCGCTCAGCGGCGACCCGCAGGATATCGCCATCACCGACGCCGCTCTGCTCGAGGCCTTCCCCGACAACCAGATGGTCTCGCGCTGGCTCGAGATGGCCGGCGAGAAGGTCCACTTCCAGGGGCTGCCCTGCCGCATCTGCTGGCTGGAGTACGGCGAGCGCGCCAAGGCCGGGCTCATCTTCAACGACCTCGTCAGGACCGGGAAGGTCAAGGCGCCCATCGTCATCGGACGCGATCACCTGGACAGCGGCTCGGTCGCGAGCCCGTACCGCGAGACCGAGAGCATGATGGACGGCAGCGACGCCATCGCCGACTGGCCGATCCTTAACGCGCTGCTCAACACCGCGGCCGGCGCCAGCTGGGTGAGCTTCCACCACGGCGGCGGCGTGGGCATCGGCAAGAGCCTGCACGCCGGCATGGTGGTGGTCGCCGACGGCTCCGACATGATGGCCGACAGGCTGCAGCGGGTGCTGACGACCGACCCGGGCACCGGCGTGATGCGCCACGCCGACGCCGGCTACCCGGAGGCCGTCGAGAAGGCGCACGAGGCGCACATCGACCTGCCGATGGTGGAATCATGAGCGGCGAGCCCGAGAGACCGGTCGACGAACAGGCCTCACCGGTCAAGCTGGACGTCAGCCTGTGCAAGGCCTGCGGCATCTGCATCGAGCTGTGCCCGACGCACGTGTTCGACGCCACGGAGATGGGCGAGGCCGTCGTGGCGCGGCCCGGGGACTGCACGCACTGCCTGCTCTGCGAGCTGCACTGCCCGGACTTCGCCATCGAGGTGCGGCGCAAGGAGAAGAAGAGCGCCACCGGCACGGCGCAGGCGCTCGACGAGGCCGAGGAATCGCCCGAGGAGAACGCCGGGCGCGTGTACGCGGCGCTGGCATCAGCCAAGAGCGAGCGGACCGCCGAGGTCACCGGCGACCAGCACCGCTGCGCCGCCGACCACGAGGAGAACTGACATGGCCGGCACACCCATCCTGCTGCAGGGCAACGAGGCGGTCGCCGAAGGCGCCGTCGCCGCCGGCGCCCGCTTCTTCGCCGGCTACCCGATCACCCCGTCCACCGAGATCGCCGAGCGGCTCGCGAAGCGCATGCCCGAGGTCGGCGGACGTTTCGTCCAGATGGAGGACGAGATCGCCTCCATCGCCGCCGTCTGCGGCGCCAGCCTGGCCGGCACGAAGGCGCTCACCGCCACGTCCGGCCCGGGCTTCAGCCTGATGCAGGAGATGATCGGCTTCGCCACGATGGCGCAGATCCCGTGCGTGATCGTCGACGTCATGCGCGGCGGGCCGTCCACGGGCCTGCCGACGGAGCCCGCGCAGGGCGACGTGATGCAGGCCCGCTGGGGCACGCACGGCGAGCACTCGATCATCGCGCTCGCCCCGAGCGGCGTGCTCGAGTGCTACACGCTCACCGTCGAGGCGTTCAACCTCGCGGAGCAGTACCGCACACCGGTCATCATCCTGTCGGACGCGCTCGTCGGGCACATGCGCGAGGCCGTGGTGCTGCCGGAACCGGGCAGCCTGCGCATCGCCGAGCGCGGCCTGCCCGACTGCGAACCGGACGAGTACGACACCGTGATGAGCGACATCGACAACATCCTGCCGCGGCCGCCGCTGGGCTCGCCCTACCGCGTCCACGTCACCGGCCTCGTCTACAACCGCCGCAGTGGTGTGCCGGAGACCGGCGATCCCGAGATCGCCAGCGACCTCGGCAGCTACCTGCGCGAGAAGATCTACCACCACCGCGACGCCATCGTGCGCGTGGAGAACTACCAGATGCACGACGCCGACGTGGCCATCTTCGCCTACGGCAGCGTCGCCCGGTCCGCGCGGGCCGTCGTCAAATGGGCCCGCGCGAAAGGCGTCCGGCTCGGGATGGTCCGTCCGATCACCCTGTGGCCCTTCCCGACGAAGTCGGTGGAACGCATGGCCGACCAGGTGCGCACCGTCATCGTGCCCGAGATGAACATCAAGCAGATGAGCTGGGAGGTGCAGGCGGCAGTCGGCGGCAAGGCCAAGGTCGTGGACTACGGCCGCGTGGACGGCAAGCTCATCACCCCGGACGAGATCAAGGAGCTCGTCAAGAAGGAGTACTACTACCAGGATTGGGAGGCGTCGTGAGCGCCCTCGTCGACCAGGAACAGCTGGAACAGGAACCGAAGCAAGACTTCAAGCTGCCGCACATCAAGCTGCACACCACGAGCGAGATCGTCCCGTGGCTGCGCACGCAGCGGACCATCTGGTGCCCGGGCTGTTCCAATGGGACCATCACGCGGGCGCTCATCGACGCCATCCTCGGCCTCGGCCTCGACCCCGAGAAGGTCGTCATCGTGGCCGGCATCGGCTGCAGCGGCCGCATCGCCCAGTACCTCGAATACTCGACGGTGCACACCGCGCACGGCCGCGCCCTGGCGGTGGCGACCGGCGTCAAGGTCGCCGACCCCAGCCTGCACGTGATAGTCGCCATGGGCGACGGCGACAGCTCGGCCATCGGCGGCAACCACTTGATCCACGCGGCGCGGCGCAATATCGACGTCACCGCGCTGGTGTTCAACAACTCCATCTACGGCATGACCGGCGGGCAGATGAGCCCCACCACGCACACCGGCGACAAGTCGACGACGAGCGTGTACGGCAACGTGGAGCCCGCCTTCGACCTCTGCGAGCTGGCGCACGCCGCGGGGGCGACCTACGTCGCCCGCGGCACCGCCTGGGGCTACCGCCAGCTGGTGGACGTGATCGCCGGCGGCATCGCCCACAAGGGCTTCAGCATGGTCGAGGCCATGGCCGTGTGTCCCGTCTACTACGGGCGCTTCAACCTCACGCCCGACCCGGCGGAGTTCCTCAAGGTGCAGAAGGAGCGCGCCGTGCCCGCCAGCAAGTTCGAGGAGGGCGAGTCGCGGCGCCACGACGAGTACCCGGTCGGGATGATCCACCACGCCGAGCGCAGGGAGTTCGTCGAGGCGCTCGGCGAGGTCGCCGCCAAGGCGGAGGCCAAGGCGGCCGCAGCCACGGCCGGGCCGGCGCCAAGCAAGGCGGCGAAAGGAGGCGGCAATGGTTGACGGCCACGACCTCTCGGTGCGCGCCGAGATCCGCTGCTCGGGCGCCGGCGGCCAGGGCATCCTGCTGGTCGCCGCCATCATCGCCGAGGCCGCCACGGAGCTCGGCAGGCAGGTGGTGCAGACGCAGAGCTACGGCCCCGCCGCGCGCGGCGGGGCCTCCAAGAGCGAGGTCATCATCTCCAACGAGGAGATCGACTACCCCGAGGTGCTCTCACCCGACGTGAACCTGTGCCTCGCGCCCGGCGCCTACCGCGCCTACGTGACCGGCATGCGCCCCGGCGGCCTGCTCGTGTACGACTCCGACATGGTCGATCCCGGGCCCGAGGCGGAGAAGTGGACGCTGTGCGGTGTGCCGTTCACGCGCATGGCCGCCGAGGAGCTCAAGAAGAAGGTGGTCACCAACATCGTCTCGCTCGGCGCGCTCGTGGAGTTCGCCGGAATCCTGCCGGCCTACGCCGTGGAGGAGGCCGTGGTCAAGCGCGTGCCCGAGAAGTTCCGCGAGCTGAACGCCGAGGCGTTCCGGCTGGGCCGGCGGCTGGCGTCGGAGGCGAGCCTTGCGCCGACGCCGTCCCCGGCCGTCCCCGCCTGAGCTGCGCATGGACCTTCTCGAACATCAGGGCAAGGAGCTGTTCGCCAAGGCCGGCCTTCCGGTGATGGCCGGTGAAACGGCGTGGACGCCTACTGAGGCCGTGGACGCGGCGAGACGCCTGGGCCTGCCCGTCGTGGTCAAGGCCCAGGTCAAGACCGGCGGCCGCGGCAAGGCGGGGGGCGTGCGCAGGTGCGCCACCCTCGAGGACGTCGAGGCGGCCGCCACCGCGATCCTGACGATGACGATCAAGGACAAGCCCGTCGAGTGCGTGCTGGTGGAGGAGGCCGCGGACATCGCCCGCGAGATGTACCTCTCCATCCTGCTGTCGCGCGCCGACCGCGGCCCGGTCCTCGTCTTCGCCCGCGAGGGCGGCGTTGACATCGAGAGCATCGCCCGGCGCGACCCGGACGCACTCGTGCGCAGGCCGATCGACCCGCTGCTCGGCCTCTGCGACTACCAGGTGCGCGACGTGCTGGCCGCAGCCGGCGTGCCCCGCAAGTCCTTCGCCGGGCGCTCCCTGGGCGCCGTGGTCAAGGCCGCATGGCAGCTCTACTACGAGACCGACGCCACCCTGCTCGAGGTCAACCCCCTCGCGCTGACGCCGGACGGCGTGGTCGTGTGCCTGGACGCCAAGGTGACGGTGGACGACAGCGCCCTCTTCCGGCACCCGGACTTCATGGCGCTGGCCGAGGGGGGTCTGGACGAGCGCGAGCTCAAGGCCCGCAGGGCGGGCCTCGCGTTCGTCGCCCTCGACGGCGACATCGGCGTGCTCGGCAACGGCGCCGGCATGGTCATGAGCACCATCGACCAGCTGGCCGCGAGCGGCGGCAGGGCCGCCGACTTCTGCGACCTCGGCGGCGGGGCCCGCTCGGAGGTCGTCGCACAGGCGCTGGAGGTGGTGCTGGAGGACGAGGGCGTCAAAGCCGTGCTGGTCAGCATCTTCGGCGGCATCACGCGCTGTGACGAGGTCGCCCGCGGACTCATCCAGGCGTTCGGCCAGACGCAGGTGGACGTGCCGGTCGTCGTGCGCCTCGACGGCACCGCGGCCTCGGCCGGACGCAAGATCCTCGCCGAGGCCGCACTCGACGGCGTGCGCGTCGCGGCCAGCGTGCCCGAGGCCGTCACCATGGTCGTCGCCGCTGCGCGAGGGACGGCAGTGGACCGGGAGGGAGTCTGATGGCCATCCTTGTCGACGAGACCACACGCGTCCTCGTGCAGGGTGTCACCGGCCGGGAGGGCGCCTTTCACGCGGCCCGCATGCGCGCCGCCGGCACCAACGTCGTCGCCGGCACGTCGCCGGGCCGCGCCGGCCAGGAGGTCGCCGGCGTCCCCGTCTTCGACACCGTCGCCGACGCCGTCGTGCACACCGGCGCCGAGGTCTCCGTGGTCTTCGTGCCGTCGGGCTTCGCGCGCGACGCCATGATCGAGTCGGCCGACGCGGGCATCCGCCTCATCGTCTGCGTGACCGAGGACATCCCGGCCCGCGACATGGCCGAGGTCATCTCTCACCTAGAGCGGCGCGACACGCTGCTCATCGGCCCCAACGGCCCCGGTATCGTCACCCCGCGACGCTGCAACGTCGGCATCATGCCCGCCGAGGTGTGCATGCCGGGAGCGGTGGGTGTGGTGTCCCGCTCGGGGACGCTCACCTACGAGGTCGTGAGCGCGCTCACCGACACCGGCATCGGTCAGTCCACGGTGAT
>Ga0172371_10012893_pt1 | contig 10941 bp, 7 predicted proteins | sample Lak12m_FD_114543 | JGI IMG/M metagenome (GOLD analysis project Ga0172371, IMG submission 114543) | Freshwater microbial communities from Kabuno Bay, South-Kivu, Congo - kab_022012_12m | ecosystem: Environmental > Aquatic > Freshwater > Lake | place: Democratic Republic of the Congo: South-Kivu... | reverse complement strand
GAGCCGGACCTCTCGGGCTACCGCTTCCCCGACCCGTCGGCGAACGAACGCTTCGAACACCTGGCCGAGTGGACCGCCGCAAACGCCGGCCACTACACCTTCGTGTGGGTTGGCGATCTGTGGGAGCGCGCCACGTTCATGCGGGGGATGGAGCCGCTCCTGCTGGACCTTTCGCTCCACCCGGACTTCGTCGAAGAGCTTCTTCGCGGCCTGGCCGATTACATCCTCCGGACCATGGAAATCCTCTTCTCGCGATTCTCCTTCGACGGCGTGGCCATTAGCGACGACTATGGTACGCAACGGGGCATGCTCATGTCGCCTGCGTGCTGGCGAAGGTATGTGAAGCCGTTTGTCGCGGAAATCTATGGACTGGCCAGGAGTCACGGCCGGACGGTCTTTCATCACAGTTGCGGAAATATCGTTCCGATCATCGGCGATCTGATTGACATCGGCCTCGATGTGCTCCATCCTATCCAGCCGGAGGCGATGGACATCCTCCAACTGAAGCGGGAGTTCGGCACGCACCTTACGCTTTGCGGCGGCATCCGCACCCAGGACCTCCTCCCGCACGCGGCGCCGCAACAGGTCCGCAGCGAGGTGAAACGCACGCAGGACGTGATGGGCAAGGGGGGCGGCTATATCCTCGAGCCGGGGATTACGCTCCAGGCCGACGTCCCTTTGGACAACTTGCTGGCACTCATTGAGGAGGCACGGGCATGACCAAGACACTGCTTTCGCAACTGCTCTCGGTTTTGACGGCCACGCTCGCCGCCAACGCGATGGGAGCGGGCACCCCCGGCCTGGTGGCCGAATACCGATTTGAGTCGATCGACGGAGGGGTTGTCCCCGAGAAGACCACGAAATGGCCGGGCCGGGTCGTGGGGCGGGTCGCGTTGGCCCCCGGTCGATCGGGCCAGGCCTTGGCGCTGGACGGCAATGGATTCATCGAGATTCCCGGCTCGGAGAAGCTGGTCTTCAGCCGCGGTTTGAGCATCGAGGCGTGGATCTGCCCGGACCGGCTGAGCGCCGGGCGGATCGTCGATCGCTCCACGCCTGCTACCTCCGACAGCTTCTGCCTCGACACCCACCCCGGCGACAGCGTCCGCTTCATCACGCCGGCCGGCACGATCGACTCGCCCAAGGCGTTGGCCATCGGCCGCTGGACCCACGTGATCGCCGTGTACGATCCCGATGGTTTTGAGCTGGCCATCTATCTTGACGGCAAGCTGGCGGTGGCCCGGCCGTGCGGGCCGGTCGAGCCGGTGGCGGCGAAGAATGCCATCCACATCGGGGCCGATCCCACAGGCGGCAACCGTTTCGTGGGAAAGATCCAGGGAGTCCGCCTGTACGAGATCCCGCTGGGGAACGAGGATTCCGCCGCGCGACTTGCCGGCAAGGAGCCGAGCCCTCCTCCGGCGGAGCCCCGAGTTTCCAAGATCCTTTACCGCAACGGCCCACAGGTCGATTTCCCCGCCCTGCTCGCCCGGAACGATGTGGTTTACCTCAGCCCGGCCGTTTACGAGCACGAGGCGCTGCCGATCGGGAACGGCCGGCTGTGCGCCGTGGTGTGGAACGAGGGGGGCCTGAGCTTGCAGCTCAACCATGCCAACTGCGTGGGCCAAGAGGTTTCCTCGGGGCGCGTGCGAGTGCGAGCGGAGCCGCCGTTGGACGACGGGATTGCGCAATTCACCCAGCGTCTGTCGCTGGCCGACGGCGCCGTGCGCACCCGTTGCCGCGGGACCGCCGGCGAGTGGTCTGCCACGGCGACCGTGCTCGATCGTATGGACGTTGTCGCGGTCCACTTGGAAGGCAAGCTCCGTGCGGCCCAATTGCTCGTCGACGTAGAGCAGTGGCGCGCCACGGCCGTGCCGCAGGCATCCGCCGACACGGCCGGCTTCCGTGAGGATTTCTTGATGCCGCAGGCGCCGCAGTTCTCCCGCAAGATGGTCCTGGCGGCCCGGGCGGATTGTCCGGCCGCGGCTGCCCCGGTCCGCCGCGAAAACGGCTCCCAAATTGTCACTCTCGTACTTTCGCCCAAGCGAGAGGCGGACGGCAGCTTCCGCGCAACGGTCTACGTTGCCAATCCCATGCTGCCGGCGGGCCAGGACCCCCAGGCCCAGGCGGGCGTTTGGCTCACTAGCGCCGTGGAGCAGGGCTGGGTGAAGCTCTCCGCCCGTGCCGCCGAGCGGTGGGCGAAGTTCTGGCAGCGGTCGTTTCTGCACCTCAATTCGCCCGACGGCATCGCCGACTACATGGAGAATCTCTGGTTCCTGCACCTTTATTGGATGGGGTGCGGCGGGGAAGGCGAACTGGCCGTGAAGTTCAACGGGGGCCCGTTCCTGGTCCACCGCGACTCGCGGAGTTGGGGCACCAGCTACTGGTACCAGAATACCCGCGAGTTGTACTGGTGCCTGCCGGCCGCGAACCACCTGGAACTCTGCCGCGGGCTCCAGCAGCTCTATCTCTCCACGCTCCCTGCCCATCGCAAGCTGGCACACGACCTGTTCGGCAAGCGCGGGCTCCAGGTGGAAGAGACGATGGCGATCACCGGCGACGGGGACAAGAAGGGCAACCCCTATACCATGCTGTATCTCTCCACGGGCCTGGAGTGCGCCCTCCAACTGTACCAGCAGGCCGTGTACGCCCGCGACGACGCCCTCTTGCGCGACCGTGTGCTGCCGCTGATGAAAGAGGCCGTCGATTTCTTCATGGACTATGCCACGCTGGGGCCCGACGGCCGTTACCACGTTAGTCCCGACGACGCCCGCGAGACCTACTGGCGGGTCGAGGACGGCATGAACGACGTCTCCGCGGTGCGGGCAGCCGTCCCGGTGCTCCTGCGGGAGAGCGAACGCCTGGGGATCTATGCCGAGAAACGATCGGCGTGGAAGGATTTTTTGGATCGCTTTGCCCTCTTGCCGGAGCGGCCGGGCGGAGCGGCCTACGCGCCGTGTGTCGTGCCCGCCCGGGTCCCCGCCAGCAACAACCCGACCGTCAACCGGCTTTACACGCCGGAGCGGACCACCACCAGCTACGAGAAGCGGTTCAATAGCGAGAGCGTCGAGATCGACTGCATTTATCCGTTCGGCCTGGCGGGCATCGGCAGCCAGAATCACGAGAAGGCGGTGAACACCTATCGCCATCGGGTGTTCCTGGGGTCGTACGGCTGGGACTGGTCGCCCGTTTGCGCCGCCCGGCTCGGGCTGGCCGACGAGGCGGCCCGGATTGTGGCCGAGCACTGCCGCAACACACAGCACTGGCCCCAGGGCTTCTGGGACAGCCCGGCCAGCCCGTGTTGGGCCGGGGGGCTGGTCGACTGCCCGTATTTCGACTCCGCCGGCGTCAACGCCGCCACGACCACGGAGATGATCTTGCAGTCGCACGGGGGCACGATCCGCGTGTGGCCTTCGGCTCCGGCCTCTTGGAGCGGCGCGTTTCGGCTCCGCACCGAGACCGGCTTCATGGTCTCGTCGCAGCGATCCGGCGGCCAGGTGCAATACGTGGCCGTCGAGAGCCTCTTCGGCCTGCCCTGCCGGATGGTCAACCCGTGGAACGAGTCATTCCGGGCAAGCTGCGAAGGCCAAGTCGTCGCCCAAGGAGATGGGAAGGAGATTTGCTTTCCCACGCAGCAGGGCCGCGCGTATCTCGTCGAGCGAGTCGCGGCGCCGATCGCGTCGCTGGAGTTCGCCCCGCTCGTCCCGGCGGCCAACGAGGACGTGAAATACATGGCCAATCCGCGGCGCTCGCGCAAGGCGATGGTTCCCACGCCCGGCCTGCCCATGCTGGGGATCACCCGCAATGGCTTGACGATCCCGCGCGTCGTGGCCGCGCGGAACCGGAAGGCGGCCGAGGAAGCTATCGGCCGGGTCGTGGGCGAACTCCCCGCCAAACGCGGTGTGCAGGGACAGTGGCTCGATGGCCAGAAGCACGCAACGCCCGCTCCCTGGCTCTGCGACGGCAAGCTCGGGGCGGCGACGATCCCCCTGCCGCACGTGCCGGCGGCTGGCTATCTCCTCGAACTGCCGGCGGCGGGCAAGGTCTCGGCCGTCGTCTGGTCGTACGATCGGCTGGGCGGCCGTTACGACGCCGGCACGAGGCCGCAAGAGATCGTGGTGGAGACTTCCACGGACGGCCGCGCCTGGCAGCAGGGCACGCGCAAGCCGGTTCCTCCGAATACCCTGCACGGGCAGGCCGTGGCGCTGGAGAAACCCACCGAAGCTCGCTGGGTGAGAATCGCGTTCCTGGACACCAACGGCAACCCCGCCGCGGTCCCATGCGACGAGATCGAAATGTATTAGACGACGTTTCGTGACGTCGGGACAATGGGCTGTAGGGAACGCCCTCAGTGGCGTTCCGGAACCCGCCATGGATGCCTGTTTTGCAGCCCCGGAACGCCGCGGAGGGCGTTCCTTACAGGATGTCCCAAGAGAAGAAGCGCCGGCACTTCCGTCAAGTGGCGGGAAGGGCCGAACCTTCTGCGGCGCAGGTGTTCGCCGCACGGAGCCTATTTCAACCAGTTGACCACCTTCAATCCGCCGACGCAGGAGAAATGGGCGTCGTTATTCGTCACGAGGGTGGCCCCCAGGGCGAAGGCATGGGCCGCGATGAGCAGGTCCATCGATCCGATGGCCTGGCCCGTTGTCTCCAATTCGTGTCGGATTCGCCCGTAGTGCCGGGGACACGAGATCGCGTCGTACTCGTATAGCTCAAACGGGGTGAGGACCTTCGACACGGCGGCGATTTCATCGTCGTAGTTGCCGCTGTGGCGGGCGCCGAACTCCAATTCCGAGACAGTCACCGCCGACAACCCCACAGAATCACCCGTTGCTCGGGCATTCCGGCAGCGTTCCACTAGGACGGACGCCTGCTCCCGGTGTGCGGCTCGACGCGTCGAAGGCTTTAGACCTCGGACCATGAATATGAGCAAGTCCGTGTCGAGCAAATAGATCATGGTCGCCACTTCCGCGATTGGATTTCCGGTTGTTGCCGGCCCTCGGCCATGAAATCGTCCGATAGCTCCCGAACCCCTTCAAAAAAAACTTCCCACGGATCTCGCGGAATGACCAGGAACCCTTCCGGAGTCTTCTTGAGATAGACCTCGCTGCTCTCCACGCGGAATTCTTTGGGCAAGCGAATGGCCTGACTTCGACCGTTCTTGAATACCTTGGCGGTGCGCACGGTGGTTGTCTCCTCGAACCTGGTATCTACCAAATGATACATGACAAGGGAGCCGGTGTCAAGCGAGCCGGCGCCGGCGGAGCAGGAGGCTGTTGGTCACCACCGACACGCTGCTGGCGGCCATGGCTGCGGCGGCAGCCGCGGGCGGAACGGGAAGTCCAAACAGGGGGATGAAGAGGCCCGCGGCGGCCGGAATGAGCACAAGGTTGTAGCCAAAGGCCCACACCAAATTCTGGCGGATCGTCCGCAGCGTCACGCGGCTGAGGGCCACCGCCCGGGCCACCGCCCGCAAATCCTGGCCGATGAGCACGATCTGCGCCGACTCAATGGCCACGTCGGAGCCGGAGCCGATCGCGATGCCCAGGTCGGCGGCGGCCAGGGCCGGGGCGTCGTTGATCCCGTCGCCGACCATGGCGACCACGTGGCCTTGCTGTCGGAGACCTCGAACCACGCCCTGCTTCTGATCGGGGAGGACTTCAGCCGCCACGCGGCCAACTCCCACTTCCGCGGCCACGGCTTCCGCGGTCGCCCGGTGGTCGCCGGTGAGCATCTCCACTTCCAGGCCGAGACTGCGGAGCTGTGCGATCCCTTCGCGGCTGTGGGGGGCCACCGCGTCGGCCACGGCAACGATGCCCAGAAGACGCTCTCCCTCGGCGACCACCAGCGGCGTCTGGCCGCGAGAACGGAGCGAGGCGAGCTGGCCGGCGTGGCGTCCCAGATCGATGGCCTGCGACCGGAAGAGCTGCTCGTTGCCCACCAGCACGGTTCGGCCGTCACCCCGGGCCCGGATCCCTTGCCCGGCGATGAGTTCGAGTTCGTCAAGCGGGGGAATCGCCAGGCCGCGGGATTCCGCCTCAGCCACGATGGCCCGCCCCAACGGATGCTGGCTGAGCCGTTCCGCAGCGGCGGCACTGGCCAGCAGCTCGTCCTGGGCCACACCGTCGGCCGGCTCCACCGCAGTGACCACGGGCCGGCCGAGCGTCACCGTGCCGGTCTTGTCGAGCACCACGATGGTCAACTGGCCGGCTACCTCCAATGCGCGGGCATCCTTGATGAGGATGCCTTGCTCGGCGCCGCGTCCGCTTCCGACGAGCACCGCGGTGGGCGTGGCCAGGCCCATCGCGCACGGGCACGCCACCACCAGCACGGCCACCGCGCAGTCGAGCGCAAGGGCCCATTGATGTCCGAGAAGCCCCCACGCCAGCAGCGTGATCGCAGCAATGGCGAGCACGGCCGGCACGAACCGGGCGACGACCCGATCGGCAAGCCGGCCCACTTGGGTCTTCGATTGCTGGGCCTTGCGCACCAACTCGACGACCTGGGCCAAGGCCGTCTTTCCCGCGGGCCGGAGCACTTCCGCGGTCAGTGAGCCCTGGAGATTGAGCGTGCCGGCGAAGATCTCGCTGCCGGCCTGCTTGTCGACGGGAATCGATTCGCCGGTGAGCCACGACTCGTCGAGGCTCGACGTGCCGGAGAGGACCCTGGCATCCAGCGGGACCTTCTCGCCCGGCCGGACGAGGATCGTTTCACCCGCCAGCACGGCCCGAACGGGCAGGCGCACGCTGCGCCCGTCGCGCACCACGGTCGCTTCGGGCGGGGCAAGGTCGAGCAGCTTGCGGATGGCCTGGGAGGCCCGTCCCTTGGCCTTGGCCTCGAGGAACTTCCCCAGGGTGATGAAAGTGAGGATCATCGCCGCGTCGGCGAAGTACATCCCTTCCATGGCCATGTGGCTGCCCGCCGGTCCGAGAAGCTGGCGCACCCAGAGCGTCAGACCGGCCAGGTAGGCCGCACCGGTGCCGATCGCCACGAGGGTGTCCATGTCGGTTCCGCCGTGCCGCAGGCCTCGCCATGCGCCCGCGAAATACGGCCCGCCCACGTAGACTTGCAGCGGCGCGGCCAGCACTACTTGCCAAGTCAAGAGCGCCAGTGGGCTCAGATCGGAGAAGTACGTAAGCCCAAGCAGCGGAACGAGCAGCCCCACCCCGACCACCAGCCGCTTGCGCCACGAGGCCGCCTCTTCCAGTTCGCGCTCGTGGACACGGTCGCGAGGGTCGTCGTCTCCTCGCGGGAGCGTGGCCGAGAACCCCCGGCCCTTGACCGCCGCGATCAGGTCGTCGGGACGGACCTGCCGGGGATCGATCGCCACGCTGGCCTCGCGCGTGAGCAGATTGACGCGGGCCGCCACAACCCCCGGCACACGGTTCAGGGCGTTTTCCACGTTGGCCGCACAGCCCGCGCAACGCATCCCTTCGATGTCGAGCACCACGTAGTCGGGGGCTTGGGGGTCGATGGCCATGGCGTCCTCTGCGCCAATTGTACGCGTCCCGGCGCGGCGGGGAAGGATGAGCGGTCAGGGGTTAGGGGGCAGGGATAACCGTGGCATAAAGCCGCGACCGGTGGTCGCGCTGGGCGGAGGACTGGGGCCGGCATCGTTTCTGCGGGTGCCTACCAGCATGGAGCGCGCTTCCGAGGAGAAACGAATACGGAATACTGAATGAAGAATACGGAAGTCAGAATCTGTCTTCCTGGGAAGCCATTCTTCGTTCAGTATTCAGTATTCACTATTCCGTATTCGTTCCGTTTCTTCCGCAACGTGCTATCCGCTTTGCGCGTCCGGCGTTCCGCTCTCCTTCCCGCCGAGCCACCGGCGTAGGGCCTTCCAGGCACGGCCGATGAGTCGCCCCGAAAAGAGATCCTCGGTGATGGTCGTTTTCCTGGCGGAGAAGTTGCTCCACACGGCATCCAGGTACGGGCGCGAAGTCTCCCGCAGGGAGGCGTACACGCCTTTCGTGCGTATCTCGCGGATCGCACTGGCATAGTGTTCGAGCACGTGCCGGTCGAAGAGGGTGCCGGCGGCGGTCGCCGTCGACAGGGCTCCGCGGCCCAGAGAGGCGATGGCGCCCAGGGCGTGGAGGGTGATCGCGCCGGAGACCGCGACGGGATTGAGGCCTTCTTGAGCGGCGATCTGGTGGATCTCGTCCCAGAGGCGGCGGAGCTCGGGCTGGGGGATGACCTTGGCCGGATCGATCCTGGCGATGGCCGCCCGCGTTTCGTCGACGGTTCGCTTCAGCCCGTCGACCGAGATGGGCGGGGCGTTGAACGAGCCCGCCGTGGCGGCCGCAGCGCCGCCGACGGCCGCCAGGAGGTCGTCGACGCTGTCGATCGTCGAGTCTTGGTCGACCACGCCGCTGCGTTTCAGGTCGGCGCCGAGCTCGTGCAGATAGGCCCGCGATCCGTAGGCCACGTCGCCGACAATGGCCAACAGCAGCATCGGCGAGAGGTGCAGCGTGGCCAGGGAAGCCAGGTCAATGAAGCTGCCCACGGCCTTCCGGGCGACGAAGTCCTTGGTCTGGTCCGCCGAGGCGGCGGCCCGCTCCACCCCGCCGACGTCCTCGGCGAGGAAGTCGAGCATCTGCTGGATCATGATCGAATAGGTTCGGCTGTTGCGGAAGGCCCGCGGCACCAAGAGCGTGGCCGACTCGCGGAGCGTCCCGCCGACCACCCCCGACACCGACCTCAAAGCCCGCTCGGGCAGCGAGAGTCCGTAAAGAAGGAAGTCACGAACCTTTGCGACCCCCGGATCCTTTGGGGGATTTTCCCGATTTGGAGGGTTGGACATTTTTCGGCACGTCGGTGAAGCGGCTATCGTCGAGCCCCGGAAATTCTTCGAATGACTTGGGCTCTTCGGAACGGGGGGACGGCATCTTGGGTTGCTTGGCGTCGCGCTTGGCGGGCTTGTTAGCCGGCGTGGAGTTCCCTCCTTCCACGGCCTGCGGCTTCGAGGTGCGCCAGAACAGCAATTTGGACGGGCCGAGCCAACTCATCAAGCCGTAGGCAACCGCCAGACCGAGCACTCCCGAGAGGACAACCCCGATGAAACTCCGTATCGGGCTCCGCCGGGGACGTTCTCGCCACGCGGGAGCGGCTCCGGCCGTGCCGAAGCCGCCCGGCGCCGGCAGCCCGAACTCGAACGGCCCACGCGCGTGATCTTCGTGCTCGGCCGCATCCGTGGGAGCCGGCGCCGCGACCGTGTCCACCTGGACACGCTCCTGGAGGCCGCACGGGGCCTCCGCGATCGTTACTTGCACTGCCGCTCCCGTGGACGTATCGCACGAGACCACCACCACGGCCGACAGGCTGGCGTCGACGGGTGTTACGGGCGTGAAGACCGATGGTTCGTCGTCGCCATCGCCCGCCGCTGCCGAGGTCGTCGTCGGTTCCGTCGCGGCCACGGAAGCCCATTCCGCAACAGCCCCGCACGATGGTTCCGGCACGGGCCCTGGTGCGGCTTCGGCCGCCGCGGCCGAGGTCGGTTCTGCGGCTTGCGGCGATTCTGCCGCAGCCGGTTCCGACTCTTGAACCGTCGTGTCGGCTGTGGCCTCGGAAGCCTCCACGGCTTGGCTCGAGGACGTCGCCACGTAGGAAGTGAAGGCGGCGGGGCCGAGGACGGAAGTTGAAACGTCCACGGCCTGACTCAAGGACGTAACCGGCTCCTCCGGACTCGTCGAGGTCCCTGCCAATACGGCGACGGGAGCCCCAACCGCAGCGTCGTTCCCTGCCGGCTGCAACGGGCCGGTGTCCACCACGACTTCGGGGCTCGAATCGCACGGGGGTCCGGGCACCGGGGCGGGAGGCTGTGACGGACCATTTTGGGCGGCCGCCTCCAAGCCGGCTTCGGCGTGCCCAAGGGGCTCGCCGCTCATAGGCGGAATACCATCTTCCCTCGTCGCCTGAACCACAGGTACCAGTGCCGGAGGGAGATCGGCTATGTGCTCCGGGGGGGCCTCCGTGGCATTGAACAAGGCGTCGTCGAGAGGGAACTCGTACTCGCACAACGGGCACCGCACGAGGCTCGCCGGATCGACATGCTCCGGGATCGTAGTCTGCTGGCCGCAGAACGGGCAAGGGGACACGCTGGACATCACTGCCTCCTGAGAGAGCACGGAGTTCCGAGTAGTGTAGCATTCCGACCGGGTTGGTCGCTAGAGTGGGCGGGCAATGAGGCTTCCGAAGTCTTCGAGGCTTCGGAAGTCGGAGGTCTGGAACTTGTCGCTCGGCCGGTCGGGGGGACCGTTTGCCCGCGAGTGCGACGCCGATAGAATGAGCGTACCCGGCGGCAAGCCACGCCGCAATCCGACATGCCAATGGCCCGAACAAGGGGACACGGAGACATCGAGAGAGCCTCGGGGTGAGAGCCCGGCGCAAGGGCATCTCCCCGGCCTGGGCAGGGCTATCCGAGGCGTCGCGTCGATGAAGCCTGGAAGGACCGATTCACGACCACCCGAAGCACCAGGAAACGGTCACTGGATTCCAAAATCCTTCTCGATCTGCAATGCCTTGTTGCTAAACCCCCACGGTGCGCTTTGCGTCTCCTTCGGACGCATTTGCCGGCACGTGGTCGACAACTCGTCATCTTTGAAGGAGTCGCCGCGGAGGTTGAGGCGGGCGCAACCGGACAGGCCTAAACCCAGCGCCGCAACGGCGGCCACAAACCATCGGGCTTTCCGGGACATGGTGGTCGACAAGGGGCCAAAAAGGGGATTGAGCGACCGGCGTACCTGAGACAATGGACAAGGGCGGGGAGTGTCGCAAAACTCCTCAGGCGTGTCCAGGGCAATTTCGCCTTGAGCGACCCTTGAGGACCCTCAAGAACATACCCCGGATTAACGAGAACACCCCCTTCGAGGAGAATATGCTGGACATCCTTGTTGTGTCCCCCCATCCGGATGATGCAGAATTAGGGATGGGGGGAGCCATCCTGAG
>Ga0172371_10012892_pt1 | contig 10942 bp, 10 predicted proteins | sample Lak12m_FD_114543 | JGI IMG/M metagenome (GOLD analysis project Ga0172371, IMG submission 114543) | Freshwater microbial communities from Kabuno Bay, South-Kivu, Congo - kab_022012_12m | ecosystem: Environmental > Aquatic > Freshwater > Lake | place: Democratic Republic of the Congo: South-Kivu... | reverse complement strand
TGCCATCGCCGGTAGCGGATAAATCGTTCGCGGTGGAACCATAAACACTGCCAACTCCTCCGGTTGCGATGACGACGGATTTCGAAAAGATATGGAAATATTCATCCTCGTTTTCAAGGCAAAAAGCACCAATAACTTGATGGTTTTTTCCTAACACCAAATCTAGAGCGATAGTGTCTTCGATGACTTCGATGTTGTCTCTTTCGAGCAAATAATCGGTTAGGCTTTTGGTGGTGTTATATCCGGATGCATCTCCACCGGAATGGAGAATACGTCGTCTCGAATGACCGCCTTCTCGTGTCAATAAATAATTATCTTTGTCATCCTTATCGAAATGAACACCAAATTCAACGAGTTTCTCGATGGCTTCGTTCGCATTGTCGACGAGGAACTTGACAGCGTCTTTATCATTCAAATATGAGCCAGCTTTTAATGTGTCTTCAAAGTGGCTTTCATGCAATATCGGATCGTTATTGAGTTCCGCCGCAATACCGCCTTGGGCGAGCATGGAGTTGGAATTTTGTATTTTCTCTTTGGCAATCAAGATAACGCTGAACTTCTGATCAATATTTAAAGCGGTAAATAGTCCGGCAAGGCCGGACCCAATGATGAGAACATCACACTGACGGTCCATTAGGATAGCTCCATCATTCTATTGAGGGCTTTTTTCGCTTGTTTCAAAGTTTCTTCCTCAACCGTGATTTCTTCCGTTTCAGTTTGCAAAGCGTGCAAGACATCCTCAATCTTTGTGAGTTTCATGTCATAGCAACGCAAACCGTCGCTTAAAATATAGAATTGTTTATCGGGGTTATTCTTCCGAAGTGGATGTAGAATGCCATCTTCAGTTCCGATGATGAATTCTTTCTTGTCGGATTTCGATGCATAGTCGACGATGCCTTTGGTGGAGCCGACAAAGTCTGCGACTTTCAATAGTTCAAGAGGACTTTCCGGATGAATCAGCAACTCTGCGTTAGGATGGGCTTTGCGCATCCGTTCCACATCGTCCATTTTGAGGTTGTTATGGATGCAGCAAAAGCCGGGCCAGACATCGATGTCAAGGTTATATTTGTCTTTCATGTATAATCCGAGGTTCTTATCTGGAATATAGAGAATCGGATGATCCTTATATGCCATGATAATCTTTTCGGCATTGGAGGATGTCACACAAACATCGGACAGCGCTTTGACATCGGCATAGGAATTGACGTAGCAAATGACTTTCCGTTCGGGATGCTCCTCTTTATACTTCAGTAGTTTCTTCCTATTGATCATCATCGCCATCGGGCAAATGGCTTCTTTGACCGGTAAAATGACTTTTTTCTCTGGAGACAATATCTTGGCGGTTTCCGCCATGAAATTGACTCCGCAAAAAATAATCATCTTGTGATTTGTCTTTTGCGCAATTTGGGAAAGTGCCAAAGAATCTCCTACGTAATCGGCGATGTCTTGTATTTCTTTGTCTTGATAGTAATGTGCCAGTATGACCGCATCTTTTTCCTTCTTTAATCGAAGGATTTCATCTTGTATCATTGCGTCATCTCCTTGTTCAACTTCGTAGTTATATTATAGTCTTTTTTCGTCAAAATCACAAGTTTCATGATATAATATTTCTGTAAAAGGGGTGATGGAATGGAACCATTAGCCAGCCGTTTGAGACCAAAACGATTCGAAGATGTCATCGGTCAAGACCGTGTCGTATCCATTATTGAACGTTTGCTTAAGAGCGATTCGTTCGTTTCAATGATACTGTATGGACCAACTGGAGTTGGAAAGACTACCATCGCCATGTTGGTTGCGGAGTATTTTCCGCTCAATCATTTCAAATTCAATGCATCGACCGATGCCAAAGCCACTCTCAAACAAATCATTGATTCTTCGAAACATTATGGAAGTATCCTTCTCATCATCGATGAGATTCATCGGATGAACAAGGATATTCAAGATTATTTGTTGCCATATGTCGAAAAGGGAACTGTTAAAATGCTCGGCTTGACGACGGAAAACCCCTATATCGCGGTGAATCCGGCAATTCGAAGCAGGGCAACCATCTATCGATTGGAACGTCCCACTCAGAAAGACATTGCAGCTTTTCTAAGTGAATTGCCGAGCGATGAAAACCCAAAACAAATCACCTTTTCGAATGAAGTCATCGACTATATCTCATTTGCGGCAAACGGAGAACTCCGTAGCGCCATCAACATGCTTGAGATTTTGTTGCTGTTAGGAACTGAAACGCATCATTACGAGTTGGATGAGAGCATTGAGATTCTTGGAAAACCATCGATTTCGACGGACAAGTTCGGAAATGATTACTACGATATTTTGAGTGCGTTCCATAAAAGCGTTCGCGGATCTGATGTGAACGCGGCACTTCATTACTTAGCACGTTTGGTGGTTGCGGATGATTTGGAATCCTTGATGCGAAGGATCATGGCGATTGTCTATGAAGACATCGGACTTGCGAACCCTATGATGGGTGTAAAGGTGGCTTCGGCGATGGATATTTGTCGCCATATCGGCTTTCCGGAAGCGAGAAATGCATTGGCAGCGATAACCATCGAAATGTGTCTATCGCCAAAATCGAATAGCGCTCATATCGCAATTTCTGAAGCGATTGGCGATGTCGAAAAAGGAAAGACTTTCAAAGTTCCTTCCCATTTGATTAATAATCCAACTTATGACGATAAGAAACCTTACCTCTATGCTCATGATTTTGAAAACCATGTGGTGAAGCAAGATTATCTTCCAAAAGAGATGGAAGGAACGATTTATTATCATCCTCAAACTCATACCAAATTGGAACTAGCTTTTGAAGAACAATACCAAGCAATCTTGAAGCAATTAGGTCAAAAAGAATAAAAGACGGAGTTGAATTTCCGTCTTTTTTTTAGATTAACTTACAGAGTTTATCGCTTTGCGTATCGATGATGACTGGGATAACAATCGGCTTTCTCTTTGTTTCTTTATATAGATACTTTTGAACTTCGAACCGAATTGATTCCTTATAAGTCTTCCAATCAATGTAACGTTGATCAAATTGCTTGTTCGTCACATCTTCGTAGATAGCTTCAATTTGTTTGACCACTTCTTCGTTGTCTTTCATGTACATGAAACCTCTACTGACGATTTCAGGCTTGTTAAACATGACACGTTCTCTGGCGTCGATATTCGCGATAATGAGCAAGAATCCGTCTTGTGAGAGTTGTTCACGCTCTTTTAATACGACGTCGTTGACATCACTTTCGAAATTACCATCAACCATGACAGAACCATTCATGACGGTGTCGTGTTTGAGTTCGAGGTTTCCGTCTTGGAAGGTGATGACTTCTCCGTTATCCAACAGTACGACATGATCTTCGTCATAACCATATTCCCTGGCTAGATTGTAATGAGCGAGTTGATATCGATACTCACCGGATACTGGAACGATATATTTCGGAGTTAGTAGTCCGTACATGAGTTTCAAGTCTTCACTTGCCGCATGAAAGACAGATACGATTTTCTTATCAATCTTAACGAGTTCGACGCCGAGTCTTTCAACTGCATCATACGTTTTCGCTGCGATTTTCTCGGTTCCAATGATTGGTGGGCAAAGCATAAATACAGTGTCAGAGGCTTTTAGTTTGATCAGACGATCAAATCCTTTTGCCATTCGTTGTAACATGAAGAACGGCTCATGACGTTCACCAGTTACTAAGAAGACGACATCGTCGAAATCATTATCATTGGTTTCGTCGATAAACTTCAAGTTCATAAGTTTTTCTTCGGGGATTTCGATATATCCCATCGTTTCTCCGATATCTACCATGCGTTGTGCTTTTCGTCCGATAATCGAAATCTTCTTTCCGAGTTTCAGGGATTCATTGATTACTTTTTGAATATTCGATAATTCTGTCGAATACATCGCTACAATGAGTCTTTTTGGTGCTTTTTGAATCGTCTGACGAATCAGTCTCGTCAACTGGAAATCCGAAGTGGAGTGGCCCATATTGAGTGCACCGGAAGATTCCGATAATAATGCCAAAACCCCTTTTTCTTGGATCTGGGCAAGTTGATGAAAGTTCGTTTTGTAGTAAGAACCGACGTTTTGATCGAAGGTATAGTCAGTGACATAAACAATCGCTCCATCCTCGGTAAAAATCGTGATTCCAGCGGATTCCGGAATCGAGTGAGTGGTTGGGAACATGCATACTTCAAATCCCTTAAAAGCGATTTTTTCGCTGAATTTCACAACGTTTAGCGAAAAATCCTCGGGGTCGAGGTGGTTTTCTTTTAACATGTCCTTGATCACGGCAATGGTAAAGTTAGTGGCATAGACTTTGGTTGGAATATTCGATATAACAAGGGGCAAGGCGCCGATGTTCTTGTCGTGGGCATGCGATAAAAAGATGCCGACGATGTCGTCTTTTCGACTCTCGAGATAAGTGATGTCCGGGACAATCGCATCCACGCCGAGAAGTTCGCCGCTCGGGTGCTTTAATCCGGCATCCAGTAAAATGAGTTGTTTATCGATTTCTAGACAATAAAGATTCTTTCCGTTTTCGCCAAGTCCGCCAAGTGCAAAAAACTGTATTTGGCTCATAGATACTCCTTTCGATGGTTTCTTTATCGCACATATTATACTATATCTAAGAGATATTTGAAATTGATTTACATCAATTTGCTATTGGAAAACGTTTTTTTCGTTCGGTTTTTTTCAAGAAAACCGCTATCTCTAATGTATGATTCTATGATACAATGGATGCGGTGATAAGATGATAAACTATCCAATCAAGCGCAAACAGATGGAGAAAGAGTCGATTTCCACTTCGAATCGTGGAATGGACCTTGAAAAGGCGATTAACGAAACCAATGATTCATACATTCGTGACGATATTGCCTATATTTATAAGAAACCGATTCCGATTCAAATCGTAAAAGTCGATTATGAGAAGCGATCTTCTGCGAAAATATCGGAAGCGTATTATAAAGTACCATCCACAACCGATTATAACGGAATCTATAAGGGAAAATACATCGATTTTGAGGCAAAAGAAACGAACTCCACGACCTCATTCCCGCTGAAAAACATTCATGAGCATCAAGTATTGCATCTGCACAACGTGATTCGCCATGGTGGTATCGGTTTTTTGATTGTTTCGTTTTCTCGACTAGGAGTGACATATCTACTGGAAGAAGGAATCCTTCATGAATATTTCGAAATGAAGGATGTGTCCAGAAAGTCGATTCCGCTTGAAGTGTTCAAAGAAAAGGGACATGTGATTAAGGAAGGATATGTCCGGCGCTTGGATTATCTGAAGATTGTCGACCAGCTGTATTTCCAATCATAAAAAAAGCCCATTCTTTGGAATGGACTTTTTGTTATGCTGAAAGATTGACGAGGCTTGCTTGTTTCTGACTCGGTCTTATCAGTGCGATATATAGCAAACTCATGACGAGGAATCCTAACATCGCAGTCAGAATCAAATACAGCGGATTGAACTCAAAGGAGCCGATTGAAACATTACTTGACAAACCGTAAAAGAGTTCCAGCGGCGTTCCGTTTTCTGGTAAAGCAGTATAGAAATAATTCGATGAGACGGTAAGCACCAAGCGGAAGAAATTGTTGATGAATATGCTTGATACATACAGGATTCCCACAATCGTTAGCGTTTGGATGAAGACCTTTTTGTTTAGGGAGACAAATCCTCTTGCAAAGGCAAATATGGTAAGTCCCACGATGAGCATGTGCCCAAAGACATATGCCATTCCCCGAAAAGTCATGATTGTGGCGTAATGTGTTAGGAAGTTTGCAAACTCTATGGACATGAACGCGGCCGGTAGATTCAGCAATGTTGCAAAAGCGAACAGTGGTTTGGAGTTTTTCCAAAACGCGAATAACAATACGAAATTCGCAAAGTGGCAGATCTGCAAAGGAACTAGTTCTGCATTGAATGAATAAGCACCCTTCACCCAAATCTCGGCGTTTCGTAAAACAAGAATTAGAATAGCGACAAGACTCAAAATTACCCCGAGTTTTCGATTTTCATCGTAATTGTTCTTCTTGGTCGATATCATCAAAATAACAGCGAAAACAAATGGTGACAAGATTAATAAGTAATGCTCTACACTCCACATCGTAAAAGTCATGATATCCTCCTAGCAAAAAACTCTCACAAAGACTTTTTTTTCAGGTTTAGACATACTTTCAAGTAGAATATCATGCACAGTAATAGCATTTTGAGATGCTGGTCAATCATTTTGTATAAAAAAATCCGATTCAAAAGAATCGGATTAATTTTCAGTAGATGTATCTGGTTGGATGCATATTTGTTTCAACAAGTCGATTTTGAAGACGATGAGTCGAATAAATTCAGTTAATGCTTTCTCTTTGTTTTGTCGGTTTTTGATTTTTCCTTCGACGGTGTAGTATTGAAAATACGGTTTCAAAGCCTCTTCTTCCTCTTTTGAAAATCCGGGCAAGGAGATATTCCGAATCACATCAGAAAAAGCGTATGTCTTGGAAGAAATGACTTTCTTTTTGTCCAGTACTTCAAATGAATAGGTCACGTTGATACTTTCTTCTTGTGCCATATCCATGACTTTAATCGTCAAACGCTTGTTCGCGATACAGGGAAACGAGATTGAGGCTTGTGAACCAAGGTCTTTGAAGTCTTTAAATTCGAGTTTGTGTGGATGTGCTTTTTGAATCGTATGCAGTTCTTTGACGATATGCTTAAGCAGAAGTCTCATCGTCGCCACTTCTTTTTGAAGACTTGGAAGCTTTAATCATCAGCGCAACCATTTTATTCGCAAAAGTCACTGGATCCTTAATCGGCAGTCCTTCAATAAGCAATGCCTGATTGTATAACACTTTCGCGAAATCGGCGAGTTCGTCTTTGGAATTCAAATATACTTCTTCAATTGCTTTGAACAACTCGTGTTTTGGATTGATTTCAAGAATCTTTTCGGCTTTCGCCTTATTATCTCCGGGCATTTGGGAGATGACTTTTTCCATCTCAAAGGACAAGCCTTCGCCACTAACAAGGCAAACCGGAGATTCGGTGAGGCGAGTCGATAGTTTGACATCGCTCACTTCATCTTTGAGAATGTCCTTGAGTGTTTCGAGAAGATCTTTGTTGTCGGTTTCGAGAGACTCAATGGTTTCCTTTTCTTTCTCGTCAAGAATATTGAGATCTCCTTGATTGATGGACTTGAAATGTTTCTTATCGTATTCATGTAAAACAGAGATCATGAATTCATCGATTTCGTCGGTTAGAACCAATACATCGAATCCTCTGGACTTCACCAAATCCATTTGCGGAGACACTTTGATGGCGTCTTTGGATGGGGCAGAACCATACAATATTTCGCTTTGTTCCTTGGGCATCGCTTCCACATATTCTTTGAGCGTGACCATGTCGTCTTTGAGAACCGTCTTGAATAAGAGAAGGTCTTGCAAGGACTCTTTCTTTTCTCCGAAGTTGTCATACACGCCATATTTCAAGTTGACGCCAAATTCTTTGAAGAAAGAGACATATTTTTCTCGTTCGTTTTTGAGCGTTTTTTCCAACTCGTTCAATACCTTCTTTTCGAGATTGGAGGCAATTTTCTTGAGAACTGCATTCTTTTGGAGAATCTCACGAGAGATGTTTAGCGACAAATCTTGGCTGGAGACAACCCCTTTGATGAATCTCAGATAATCTGGTACCAAATCTTTACATTTGTCCATGACGAAGACGTCTTTTGCATAGAGTTGGAGGCCTTTTTCATATTTCTCACTATAGAGATTGTAAGGTGCTTTTTCAGGGATAAAAATGAGTGATTTGTAGGTGAGAGCACCTTCGATATTATTCGAGATGACAAAGGATGGATTGGAATAATCGTAATAAGTCGATTTATAGAATTCGTTCAGTTCTTCTTCGGATACTTCTGATTTGGGCTTATTCCAAATTGGGGTGCGACTGTTAATCGTTTCGTTTTCCACAACCGTTTTGGTCTTTCCTTCGATTTCGTTGCTATCTTCATCGAGTTCAGGGATGTATTTTTCGGTTTCCATTGTAATTGGATATTTCACATAATCCGAGTATTTCTTGACAAGCGAGCGAAGTTTATATGGTTCCAAGAAGGCATCATAGTCTTCGTCTTCTTCGTTTTTGCGAAGAGTCAAGGTGATGGTTGTCCCGCGTTCTTGGCGGTCGATTTCTTCAACGGTAAAGGATTCTTCGCCTTCGGATACCCAACGATATCCTTTTTCGGAGAAGGGGCTCTTTGTCTCAACTTCGACTTTCTTGGATACCATAAACGAAGAATAGAATCCGACACCGAATTGACCAATCAAATCTGCGTCTTTGACTTCTTTGTCCTTCAGGTTTTTAAGAAATTCGAGAGTTCCGCTTTTCGCAATCGTTCCGAGATTGTTGACGAGTTCTTCCTCCGTCATGCCAATTCCGTTGTCTGAAATGCTGATTCTTCTGCGTTTCTTGTTAATTTCCAAGTGAATTTCATACTCATTGGTACGTTCAAGCTTATCATCCGTCAGACTTAAGAGATGATACTTGTCGATGGCGTCTGAGGAATTCGAGATTAACTCTCGTAAAAAGATTTCTTTGTTGGTATAGATGGAGTGAATCATCAAATCCAACAGGCGTTTGCTTTCTGTTTTAAATTCCATTTGTTGTTTCATGTCTAGTCCTCCATAAATCAATTTCCGATAACTATTATATCACATAAGTTAGCACTGTCAAGTATTGAGTGCTAAGTTCAGATAAAAAAGAAGATTCACCATAGGTGAATCGACTCACAGATTGATTGAAAGTAATTTCCGTTCGAATAGAACCAACCCAATGATGAGACAGAATGCGAAACTCGCTGCCATATAAGGAAGGTTATATACGATAAAGGAATAGAAATAGACATTCATTCCAACTGGCGCATAACTTCCCCAAAACAGAACTCCGGCAAAGGAATGAGATATATACCGTAGAAAACTTCCAAGGGCAATTCCAAGGGCAAAAGAAATTGGTTTGGATAAGCCCTTTTTAAAGATTCCGGCAACGCCAAGAACCATGAAAGGAACGATATAATCGAGAAGATATTGTGGTAGTGATAGGAAGTAAAAATTCCCCATTCCTGCCGCAACTAACGACTGAAGGATACCAAATGCCAAACCAGCAATGATTCCATTCACGACTCCTCTTCGATAACTGATGATGAAAATGAAGAGCATCGCGAAGGAGATGGATCCTCCGTATTTAAAGGGACTAAATAATCCGGCGATGGCGTCGACTACGACAGCCAATGCGACGAATATCGCCATTTCGGCTAAAACATGAATCTGCTTTCTTTCTTTCATGAAGTTTCCTCCTATTTTTCTGAAAAAAAAACAACCGATAGAAATAAGCGGTTGCCTGAATTCAAGGATGTTCCTACGCTGGCATTATCCAGATCAGGTAAGGTCTATAACGGAATAGTTATACTCTCAGCCAAGTTCCCTCAGCTCCCCTTATTTTCTTCATATTGATTATATCAGAAAAGTCTACTATTTTCCAGCGATTTCATGAAAAAGTGACGGATGGTCTCCGCCACATTTCATTTCTGAATCGATTTAAGATATTTTTGCAGTGATTCGTCGTTCGTCAGTGTGTAATATTGACCATTTGAGTCAGAGTACACATCAGTCCACATGCCATTTTTTAACTCTGCTATGGTTTCACCATAGGCTTCTGGATGTGGAAATAACTCAACGATTTCTTCTTTTGGAACGAAGATACGTTTTGTCTTCATACAGTCACCTCCGATTCCCCCTGATGCTACTTCGAGGAAAGTGACTACTGCTTTAAGTACAAAGCGATGAATTCATCGACGTTATCATATTCTAAGATGTGGCAATCGAGTGATTGAAGGACTTTTCGCATCTCTCTTTCGTGTTGATCGAGGAAATCCTCAAACCGCGGTGTCTTTGGGAATTGATATCGGTCTTGAAATAAAGACTTGGTTTCTCTTTCTATGATTCCTCGGATGAAGAATTGTTTATAAAGATCTGTGGTTTCATGTCCTTTTTGATAAATGCTCTTGAGTTCTTCATAGAAACCTTCCGCATGGATTTGCGATGTGTTCTTTTCTTCGACAAAATCAAAGGTGTCTTGAATGAACTTCTTTGTCTGTTTTAACGAGGGTTCGCTAATCAAAAACTTGATGTTTTCGACAAACAAGTGCGGTTTTTGCATCGACGCAAGTTCTTCTTCAAAATACAATGTGCCTTTTTTTAAATACGTTTTGTTTTTATAGGCAACCATCAAGATGCACTTGGACAGGATTTCTGGAAGACTAGAAGGATAATCAAAATATAATGCCTTTATTTCTTCTTGTAACAGTCGAATCGAGCCTTCAAACTCTTGGTAGTCTTTCGCTACTTGTTGAAGATGTTTGTATTTCGCAAATGCCTCCTCGTCGTGATGGAACAACACGGTTCCTTCCAGGAGCAACGAGACAAGCGGTTCTTTGTAATGGGCGATGCCTTCCAAGCGATTCCAAGAAATCGGAAAGAAATCATACCCGACGTCATCGATGATGACTTCAAATGTCGCAGAGAATCCTTCGTTCGTGCGTGGAATGAAAAACATGTCAATGTCTGAATGCGGGTGCATTTCGTCTCTGGCGTAAGAGCCATAGACGGTGACGATATCGATTTGATCATGATATTTGGTTTTCACCATCTCGAGGACGGCATCCACGTATTTGGAAGGTTTCATTTTGATATGACATCCAGAATGATTTTTGGTTCATCAACCGGATATTCGACGATTTCAAAGGCATCATCGAGCAATTCGTACACTTCTTTGGGAATCGAATGATTGGCATAAAGCAGACACAAAGTGTCTCCGATTTTGACCTTCTGAGATACTTTTTCTTTTAATATAACTCCGACCATGTAATCAATCGTGTCTTCCTTCTTGCTTCT
>Ga0172371_10012889_pt1 | contig 10944 bp, 9 predicted proteins | sample Lak12m_FD_114543 | JGI IMG/M metagenome (GOLD analysis project Ga0172371, IMG submission 114543) | Freshwater microbial communities from Kabuno Bay, South-Kivu, Congo - kab_022012_12m | ecosystem: Environmental > Aquatic > Freshwater > Lake | place: Democratic Republic of the Congo: South-Kivu... | reverse complement strand
CGTGAAAATCGACCGGCCGTGGCGGGCCGCGGCCAGGTCGACCAGCTCGCCCGAGTAGGGCGAGACGGCCTGCACCGGGAGACGGATGTCCTGCGTCCCCGTCTGCATGTCGCAGAGGACGTAACGCATCGCGTCGGTGCCGTATTTCTCGATGATGTCCTCGGGATCGATGCCGTTGCCCTTGCTCTTGGACATCCGCTCGCCTTTGCCGTCCTGGATGTTGGCGTGGATGAAGCTCGAGGTGAACGGCACGTCTCCGCGCAGGTAAAGGCCCATGATCATCATCCGGGCGACCCAGAGGGTGATGATGTCGCGGCCGGTGACAAGACAGGATCCGGGATAATAATATTTCAGGCAATCGTCCGTGCCGGGCGCGGGAGAGGCGAGCGGCCGCTGGTCCGGCTCGAGAAGGGCGCGGGCCGGGTCGGGCCAGCCCAGCGTGGACATCGGCCACAGGGCCGAGCTGAACCAGGTGTCAAGGACGTCGGGGTCCTGGTTCAGGCCGGCCGCCGCGAGCTTTCCGGCATATTTCGTTTCGGCGGCCTCGTCGCGGAGCGAAACGAGGATCGTGTAGCTGCGGTCCGCGGCAAGCGACGAAGAGGACTCCGGCGGAAAATAAATGCCGGCGTCATCAGCGACCCAGACCCGCATCTCTTCCGGCCCGGCTTTCGGGAGGCCGGCAAGGACGCCGGTGATTTTCGCTCCGGAAAACGAGGCATGCCAGATCGGGATGCGGTGGCCCCACCAGAGCTGGCGGCTGATGCACCAGTCGCGCTTCTCGCCGAGCCAGGCCCGGTAGGTCCCGCCGTAGCGGGCGTCGTCGGGCGCGAACATCAGACGTCGCCCCGTCGGCGATTGATATCCGGGCAGGGAGGCGTCGATGGCCGCTTGGGCCAGCCCCGCCGCCTTGATTTCGTTGGTGGTTCCCGCGCCGCAGACAATCCCGCCGTCGACGTCGCCCATGCGGACGAACCACTGCTTGCTCAGGTACGGCTCGATCGGCGTCTTGGACCGGTCGGAGTGGCCGATTTCCATCTCCCGGTCCTCGACGGATTCGAGCAAGCCGCGGGCCTTCAGATCCGCGACGACGCTCTTGCGGGCGGCGAAGCGGTCGGTTCCGGCATAGGGGCCGGCGGAAGCGTTCAGCGTTCCGTCGGGATTGAGGATGTTGACGATGCCGATCCCGCCCTTGTGGCGTTCCCAGACGGCGTAATCGTTGGGATCGTGGGCGGGCGTGATCTTCACGCAGCCCGTGCCGAGCGCCGGATCGGCCCAAGAATCGAGGATTAAAGGAATGGGCCGGTCGAGCAGCGGCAGGTTGATCTTCCGTCCGGCTTGAGCCATGTCCCGAAGCCGCAGGAGGAGAGGCAGGACGTCGCGGCGGCGCGCTTCGAGGTTTTCGAAGGCCTTTTCGAAATCGGCCCGCTCTTTTTTCGCCGCCGTTTCGAGCTTGGCCTTGGTTTCGGCGAGCTGGCGGAGAAGCTCGCCGGCCGGATCGGGATGGACGGCGACGGCCGTGTCGCCGAGCATCGTCTCGGGCCGGGTCGTGGCCACGACGACGAACTCCGGTTCGCCGGGCTGCGGGGAGAGGACGGGATAGCGGAGATGCCAGAAATGGCTCCGGACCTTTTCGTAGACGATTTCATCGTCGGAGACGGCCGTCTGCAATTGGCAATCCCAATTGACCAGGCGATCGCCGCGGTAGATGAGACCGTCGGAAAATAAGCGGAAGAAGGCCTCGCGGACGGCCCGGGCGCAGACGGGATCCATGGTGAACCGCTGCCGCTTCCAGTCGCAGGAGCAGCCCATGCTCTGCTGCTGGCGGATGATCCGGGCCTGGTATTCGTCCTTCCAGGCCCAGATGCGGGCGACCAGAGCTTCGCGGCCGAGGTCGTGGCGGGTCTTGCCTTCGAGCTCGAAGAGGCGCTTCTCGACGACGGCTTGGGTGGCGATGCCGGCGTGGTCGGTCCCGGGCATCCAGAGGGCGTTGTCGCCGGCCATCCGCCGCCAGCGGATGAGCAGGTCCTGCATGACGTTGTCCATGGCGTGGCCCATGTGGAGGGCCCCGGTGACGTTGGGCAGGGGCATCATGATGACGTACCGGCCGGCCCGGCCGTCCGGGACGGCGGCAAATGCGTCGGCCTCGAGCCAGCGCTCGTAAATCCGGCGCTCGTACAGCGCCGGCTCGTACAGTTTCGGAACTTCCTCCGCCATGGTCGTATCCTTCAGGGGCTTTCGAAGGCCTATTTTTACCATAGACGGGGCGGTTTCCCCAAATTTCCCGATCTTCGGCCTTTGCCTCCTCTTTGTGGACGGCCGTTCACTTTTTGGGCTTGACAGCAGAAGAATCAGACCTTATTTTCATGACGTTAGTTCTTTGCCGGCAATAGTCCGTCTTTAAAAGGAGGGACATATGGGGAAAAAATCCTGGGTCATTCTCCTCCCGGTCTGCCTGTTGGCGGCCGGTTGGAGCGGCCTGCGGGCGACGGCTGACGAGCAGACGCCGCCGCTCACGAAGGTCGGGACGCACGAGCTTGGCCCGCAGAAGCTCGGCCCGCTTCCGCCCGTCGTTCACCCGCCGGGGAACCCGACGTCGAGCCTGAAAGTCCACCTGGGCAAGGAGCTTTATTTCGATCCGCGGCTCTCGGCCGACGGGTCGGTCAGTTGCGCCACCTGCCATGACCCGGCCTTCGGCTGGTCCGACGCAGGGCCGACCAGCAAAGGCATCCGCGGCCAGTTCGGCGGCCGGCGCGCCCCTCCGGTTTCCAACGCCGCCTACAGCCCGCTCCAGTTCTGGGACGGCCGTTCGCCCTCCCTCGAGGACCAGGCCAAGGGCCCGATCCAGAATCCGATCGAGATGGGCAACACCCATCAGGCCATGATCCAGACCGTTTCGGGGATCGCCGGATATGAGGCCGAGTTCCGGGAGGTGTTCGGCGAAGGCCCGATCACGGTCGACCAGGTCGCCGACGCGATCGCCGCCTATGAGCGGACCGTCGTCACGACCGACTCGCGGTTCGACCGCTACGCCCGCGGGGACCATGACGCCCTGACGCCGCAGGAAAAGGAAGGGCTCGAGATTTTCAACGGCAAAGGACACTGCACGTCCTGCCACTGGGGGCCGTACTTCAGCGACGGCCGCTTCCATAATCTCGGTGTTCCGGCCCAGGATCCCAAAAATCCCGACGTCGGGCGTTTCGCCGTGACGAACGATCCGCGCGACATGGGCGCGTTCAAGACCCCCACGGTCCGGGACGCGGCCCGGCGCGCCCCCTATCTCCATGACGGCTCGGAGAAAACGATTGAGTCGCTGATCGAATTTTACAACAAAGGCGGCGGCCCGGATCCGAACCTCGATCCGCTCATGGTCCCGCTGGGTCTTGAGGCCCGCGAAATCGCCGCCCTCGTGGCTTTCATCAAATCCCTGGACAGCCTCAATCCCGAGATCGCGGACGTCAAGCCGTTCGATCCCCGGGAGCTTCACAAGTGAGGAGGACGCCGTGAAAAAAACGACAGCCATCATTTTCGGCGTTCTCTTCGCCCTCGGCGCGCTCAGCCGGACGGCCCTGGCCATTCCGGCGTTCGCCCGCAAGCACGGTTTCAACTGCGCCGTGTGCCACGTGGCGTTCCCCAAGCTCAACGACTGGGGCCAGCGGTTCCGCGACAACGGCTACCAGATCCCGGGCCAGCAGGGCGGGGAAAAGACCGTCTTTGAGGGCGGAGCCCCTCTGGCCCTGCGGACGACGACCGGGTACAGCTTTTACGCGACCGGAGGGGAATCCGCGGCGGGCTTTCATCTTTACGGCCTGGACCTGCTGGCCGGCGGCGTCCTTCACAAGAACATCTCGTTCTTCTTCGTCTACACGCCGCGCATCGACGAGCCGGCCGCCGATTGGACCGGCCCGAGCGGAGGGTCCAGTCCCGCCCAGCTCGCGGCCGTCGAGTCGGCGAACATCGTCTTTTCCAATCTCATCCAAGACAAGCTCAACATCCGGATCGGCCGCTTCGAGCCGGGCTTCCAGCTGCTGAGCTCCAAGCGGCTGTACTATGTCCTCCAGCCGTTCGAAATTTATAATTTCGCCGGCCCGGCGGGCTTCGATTTCTCGGCCAACCCGATCGGAATCGAGGCGACCGGCCGCTTCAAACCGGGCTGGAGATACGCCGTCGGCATCGTCAACGGGACCGGGGCCAATCCGGACAACAACGCCCTCAACGACTTGTATTTCTCCCTGGCCAAAACGTTCGGCCCCGGCGATGGCCAATCGGCCGGCCAGCGCCTCGGCGTTTTCGGCTATCTCGGCTGGCAGCCGACGGACTTCGCCTCGTTCGTCGTTTCCCCCGTGGGCGACGCCGGCGGCAAGGGGAACAAGTCCTTTTATCGTCTCGGCGGGAATCTCAGCCTCAACTGGAATTCCTTCAACCTTCAGGGCCTGGCTTTCCGGGGAGTGGACGACCGCGCTTTCAACGTCTTTGACCCGAAAACCGATTATCAGTTCTGGGGAGGCGTCCTGCAGCTCGATTGGGCGGGGCTGCCGAACAACCGCCTGGTCGGCTCCCTGATGTACAACTGGGTCCGCCCGCCCGGCTCCGAGGAGGCCCGCCGGCTGGACGCCTTTTCCGTTCTCGGCCGCTATTATCTCGGCAGCTGGCTGGCCGTGAACGTCGCCGTCCACGCGGAATACACCCACCGGGTCTTCGGAACAGGAGACGATTCGATCAAGGACGATTTATTTACGATCTTGCTGGATTTCGATTTTTAAAAGCCCGGAAAAACGGGCCGAGCTTTGGATCGTCGGAGAAGGATTCTTATTCCGTCCGGATTCTAATTTCTTCGAGAAATCGGGCGGGCGTCAGGATCCGGACGCGGCCGTGTTTGCGGACGGCGGCAGAGGTTTTGTCCCCGGTGACGACGACGTCCGCCCCGAGGGCGATTGCGCAGGCGATGGATTTGTCGTCGTCCGGGTCACCGGGCACGGCCTTGACCTCCGGCGTTTTTGAAGTGAAGAGAACGTTCGGCCCCCGGGAAAATAGATCGAGAAGATCCTTGAAATCCGCTTCCTCCTCCAGGCCCATACGGCGCAAGACCTCGAAATATTCCTCGATAATATCAGGGGAGAGGCAGAGGTCGACGCGGCCGGATTTCCAAAGATCGATGACCTTGCGCGGATTTCCTCCAAAAAAGGAGGAAACGAAGACGTTGGTATCGACGACGACTTTCATGGCTGGCGCCGGCGGACGCTCTTCACGGCTTCGGCGACTCCCTCGGGCCGGGCCCCTTTCGCTTTCAGCTTGTCCCCGATGCGCTTCCATAGAGATTCCACCTGGGCGCTCAGGTCGCGTTCGACGACATATTGGGCGATCAGCTCCCGGACGGCCCCGCTCGCGGTCTTTCCTTCGGCCCGGGCGATGCGGGCAAGTTTTTCTTTAAGATCGGCGTCGATCCGGATCAGCATTTGTTCGGACATGGCGCTCGTTCTCCCTGAATAGATATCACGTATATACAATATATCTTTGTCGATCTCTTGTCAAAATGAAAGCGTCATTGGAATTGACGCTCGGCGCCGGCGCGCGGTATCGTTTCTCAGGAGTTGTGAGGGATATTTTTTGATCGAAGACGCAGCCGGCGGGAGAGAAATGATGATCGATCGACAGGCGGAAATCGAGGAAATCGTCAACCGCGAAACGCGGGCCTGGGACACGCAGAACGTCAAGCTCTTGCTTAGCGTTTTTCACCCGGACATGGTCTGGCCCTGGCCGCCGGACAACCGCTCCCACGATCCGATGACCTGGGTCCTGGAATACGGGCGGTTTGACGCGGACCGCTGGGGCGCGGCCTGGCAGCGGCTCTTCGACACCCACCGGCTCGTCCATAATCGGCGGGTCATCCGGAAAATCGAGGTCTCCCGGGAGGGCGACGGGGCGTTCGCCGTCATCGATATCGACACGCTTTGGCGCGACGCGGACGGCCGGGACAATCACTGGCTGGGCCGCGTCTGCAAGGTCTACGCCCGGGTCGGGGCGGAATGGAAGATGACGATGCACACGGGGGTTCTGCGGTACCCCTGAGCTGCCGGTCCGGCGCGGAGAAATCGGCCGGTCAGGTTCTTCCCGTCTCGACCGTCTCGTGATAGACGATGCGGCGCTCGCGAAGTCCTAAAAGCATGTATTTAGCACATTCGGGGCGCCGGCCGATGAACTCGGGCGGAATGACGCCCTTGTCCGCGAACAGTCCGTCGACCAGCATCCGCAGGGCGCAGGCCGCCGTGTAGCCGGTGGTCCGGGCCATGGAGTGGATGCCGGTGGCCGGATCGAGGCGGTCGAGCAGGTCGTAGGTATAGCGGACGGCCAGCCCGTTCCTTTGCCCTTCGACGACGATCTTCATCACGGTCAGGTCGACTTCCCCCTCGCGCAGCTTCCATTTGGGGAAAAGGATGCGGGAGGTGACGTCCAGCGGCCGGACCTTTATCCCGCCGACTTCGATCTCATCGGTGCTGAAAAATCCCGTTTCCCGGAGCACGGCCATCTTTTCGATGTGCCCGGGATAGCGGAGGGTCTTTTCCTTCATGTCGGGGGCGTCGATCGTCCGGGCCAGCGTCCGCAGTCCGTCGGTGTTGAAGGCCTCGAGCGTGCCGACGCCCGGGAACTCGAGCCGCTCCGGCTCGGAGAGGGCCGGCTTGACGACGAGCTTGCCGTTCTGGATGTAGCGGGCCGGGCGGACATATTCCTCGATGACGTCGGCCGGGGAGAAGACGGCCTTGTATTCGTACGGCCATTCCCGGATTTCGGGCAGGCCGCCGACGTATATTAAGACGGAGCGGGTCGCGTCCATCTGGGACGAGGCATAGCCGACCAGGAGATTGGACATGCCGGGGGCGACGCCGCAATCGATGATCGCCGTCACGCCCGCGGCCGCCGCCTCGTCCTGAAGCTGGAACGGATCCTCGGGGAAAAAGGCGATGTCGACGATGTCCTTTTTCGCCGCGATCACGGCCCGAAGCGTCTGGAAGCCCATGAAGCCGGGGACGGCGCTCAAGACCAGATCGTAGTCCGAGACGAGCTTCGTCACGGCCGCGGGGTTGGAAAGATCGACTTGAAGAGTTTTGATTTTGGGATGGCCGGCCAGGCGGCTGAAGGCTCCGGCGTCGCGGTCGGCGACGGTGACGTCGAACCGCGCGTCCGCGGCCAGGTCCAGGGCGGTCGGCGCTCCGACGAGACCCGATCCTAAAACGATGATTTTCATTTCGAACCTCCTTGAAAGGGGAAAACAGCGGGGACATCCCGGAGGGATGGGGTGGAGGAGGGAGCGGACGGAATTATAGGCCGCTGAAGCGGGCGATGTAGCGGGCGAGATGTTTCTTCAAAGCGAGGATATTCTATCCGATTCGGCCCCGGCGGGCAATCGCGTTGACACCCCGGTCTGCGTCGGCTAGGATTTTCCCATGAACGCGAAGGAACGGGGAACAGAGCACGGACCGCTGGTCGTTTCCTATATCACCCTGCGGCGGTGGATTGGCGTGCTGGGCATGGCCCTTCCCCTGGTTTGCGTGGCCGGCGGAGTGCTTTTTGCCGGCACGCCGCCGCAGCGCTCCATCAGCTTTTATTATTACACCAACATGCGCGATTTCCTGGTCGGCCTCCTGGCCGTCGTTTCCATTTTTTTCATCACCTACAAAGGCTACGAGAAAAAAGACAACGTCGTGACCTGGATCATCGGCCTGGCCGGCCTGGGCCTCGCCTTCTTCCCCATCCGAAGCGCCGAAAATCCCGACGCCCCGGCCGGGCTCTTTCAGATCGACCCCGCCATTTCAAGCGGCATCCACATCGCCTCCGCCGGGATCTTTTTCTTTCTCCTGGCCTGCAACTCGATTTTTCTGTTCACCCTGAGCGGCGACAAAAACACCCCTCTGTCGAGAAACAAGCGGCTCCGGAATGCCGTTCACCGGACCTGCGGCGGATTGATCCTCGTTTCGCTCGCCGCCTTCGCCGGCCTCTGGCTCGTCTTAGGCAAGGCGGCCATGAATCAGAGCCGCTGGGTGCTGGCCCTTCAAACGGTCATGCTTCTTGCCTTCGGCGTCTCTTGGCTGGTGAAGGGCCGGACATTATTCCGCGACTAAAAGTTTTGAGTGTCTTTCATCCCATGTGGGTAGAAAAAAGAGGAAAGGGCGGCCGAAGCGAACATCGTCCGGTTTAGGTCTTTCTCGATCTCAGGCTTTGCAGTCCTACGCGAATCTTATGAGCTAGGGCTTGCTTGAGTAACCGGCTCGGAAGAAGCCGGTACCATGCGGCAAGGCCGCGTTGGCACGAGAACCTGGCAAAGCCAGGTCGGACGATGATGTTAAGATCGTCATGCCAATAGACGCTATCAGCGCGAGTTAATCGGAGTCGAGCATCATTGAAAATGGCTCGGCGTATCCTACGCGACGCTTCGGAGCTAGGGAGCCAAGCCAGATAATCGAGAAAGGCCGTTAAGAACCGGACGAGGAGCGAAGGTCGTCCTTCCCTCGAATACCCACTTGGGATGAAAGAAGCCCGGAATTATTTTCTTAGCGCGGCTTTCGAGAAGACGGCCTCGGGGATCTTGGCGTTGAACTCGACCGATTCGATGACGAATTCCGTCCCGTTCCCTTCCTTGAGGACGTCGCGGACGACGGCCCGGGTCTGGATCCACCGGTTCTCGATCTGCTTCACCTCGCCGACGTCAAGCGTCTTGAGCAGCCGGCCGCTCTTGCCGTACCGCTCCTCTTTGAGGACGAGAGAGCGCGCCTCGTCGACCCAGACCCTCCGGACGGCGTAAGCAACGTCTTCGACCGTCGCCGTGAGCTTGAGGATCCGGCAGGGGCGGTCGAGAACGGTCTCCGCGCCGTCGTCGGCCGCGGCGTAGATGTCCGACCACTTCCGGTTGTCCATCATGTCCTCGTAGGACAGGTCCGAGCCCATGACCGACTGGCGGAGCACGTTCCCCGAAATGCCGATGATCCGGTCGGTGGACGGAGTGTAGGTCCAGAGCTGATTTGCCAGCTTCAGCATCTTGGTCCCTTTTTCGCGCGGCGGATCGAGATACTCGGTGAAGGCCTTGTCCTCGCCCTCGATCCAGGATTTCGACTTGATCGTCCTCTCGCCCCGGCGGCCGTGGATGGTCATGGACGAGACCATGATCTTGCTGCCGGGAACGGCGTTGTCGTCGATTTTCCGGAGAAGCGCCTCGGGCGAAAGGCCGGCCTGGCCTGAAGCTTCGGCCGCGAGAACCAGAGCCGGGCAAAGGGAAAAGAATAAGGCCGTGAGCGGAATTAAAGCGCGTTTCATGTTTCGAGCTCCTTGAACAGCGAGGCCGTCGAGCGCTTGTAGATGCCCCGGCCGGCGATGGCCGTCCCGATGAAGGTGGAGAGGAGGCCCGGGATGAATCCGATGACGTAGGAAGCCGGAGTGACCCGGCAGTTCAGGTGGGAAGGCAGCATGACTGCGGCGTTTTTCATGAGCCCGGAAATGTTGATGCCGTGGGCCTGGAGATAGTAGGAAAGAGCCAGGCCCAAAACCGTCCCGGCGATCGTTCCCAGGATGCCGACCATGACCGCTTCGAGCAGCATGGACCGGTAAACGCCGCCCTTCGGCTCGCCCAGGGCCAAGCGGACGCCGATTTCTCCGTACCGCCGGAGACTGCCGATCAAGCCGGCGTTCCACATGACCAGCGACATGGCCAGGATGAAAATGGCCAGGATCGCCCCCCGGACCGTCCCGAACTGGTCCAGCATCACGGCCAGGTCGCTCTGGTCGCGGAGCGTTTTCATGACCGGGGTGAACTCGTCGGCCGTGGCCGCAATACGGCCGTTGAAGCGGGCCGCGGCGCTCTCGATATATTTCCGTTCGTACGGGCCGTCCGTTCTCCAGCCCAGGATTTCGCCGGCCGCGTCGGGCATGTCCAAAACCGCCCGGGCGTCGCCGAGGTCCATGACCAGGCCGGTCCGGTCGAGGGCCCGGACGCCGAACCGGACGATGCCGCTCACCGTGTAATTGGCCGTGGCCATCGCCCCGTTCATCGTCGAGCCGATCAACGTCGCCGTCTCTCCCGGCTCGAGCCTGAGGCGCTCGGCCAGGACTTCGCCGATCAGGATCTCGCCGGGTTTTTGCGGCAACCGCCCTTTGCCGACGGTGTTCTCCAAGCCGAGCCGCCGGATTTCGGCGCTTCCGGGCGTCAGGATGTCGGCCGCCGTCCCGACGACCGCGCCCTGGGCCTCGGTCTCCCCGTTCTCGTCGGGAACGTCGAGCAGGCCGGCGAACCGGATCCGCGGCGTCCAGGTCATTCCCGGAAATTCCGTTTTCAGGTCGGCGACAAGCTTGTCGACGCCGGTCAAGGCCAGGTCGTTGGGGATCTGGTCCGGCTCGGCCGCGTAGCCCTTCGTCATGACCTTCACATGGCCGGTCAAAAGGTCGGCGTTGAATTCAACGATCTGGTATTCGGCGCCGGCGATGTAGCTTTGGAGAAAAACAGTCAAAAGGACGCCGATGGCCACGGTCAGCAGCGGAAGCAGGGTCCGCGACCGGTCGCGGATCAAGCCTTTGAACAGAAAGCGGATCATGACCATTTCCCCTTCAAGGCGTCCGTCGGTTTCAGGGTGACGATTTTCCGGGTGGGGATGAAGCTCACGACCGTGGTGGCGGCCAGAACGAGAAGAACCGTGACGAGGACAAGGCCGGCGCTGTAAGCCGGATAGAGGGCCTGGTTGAGGGCCAGGCCGAAGCTGTCCGCCTGTCCGGCCGGCAAAACCCAGCCGTGCTTGGCCATGTAAATCAGGAGCGGCAATCCGTAAACCGCTCCGACCGCGGCCGCGAGAATCGACAGCAGCGATCCTTCCAGGGTGAAGAGCCCGATGACTTTGGTCCGGGGCATGCCCAGGGCGATGAGCGTGCCGATCTCCCGGCGGCGGTGCCAGATGGACAGGATCTGGG
>Ga0172371_10012888_pt1 | contig 10944 bp, 12 predicted proteins | sample Lak12m_FD_114543 | JGI IMG/M metagenome (GOLD analysis project Ga0172371, IMG submission 114543) | Freshwater microbial communities from Kabuno Bay, South-Kivu, Congo - kab_022012_12m | ecosystem: Environmental > Aquatic > Freshwater > Lake | place: Democratic Republic of the Congo: South-Kivu... | reverse complement strand
CCGCACAATTTTGCGATTTTGTCTGAATACAACCCGCCGCAATTTACAAGATAATTAACCGCAAAAACACCATTCGTAGTTTCTGCAATTAGTTCGGAATTTTCTTTTCTAATTCCTATAAATTTCGTGTTTAGAAGAATCTCTCCGCCAAACATTTTTATTTTTTTTGCAAAGGCTTCGGTAACTTCGCGGTAATTAACAATACCGGTTTCACCCACGAATAATGCGGCGATGCCGCTGGCGTATGGTTCATATTCTTTTATTTCGTCTTTTGAAATTCTTTTCAGTTGAGTGAGTCCATTTTCTCTTCCTCTTTTTTCAAGGTCATGTAATTTTTCACGTTCGTTCTCGGTAGCCGCCAGAACAAGTTTTCCGCATCTATCAAATTTTATTTCGTTCTCTTCGCAAAATTGGTACATCAACTTTCTGCCTTTAACACAATTTTGCGCTTTTAACGAACCGGGTTTGTAATAAAGCCCGGAGTGAATTACACCGCTGTTGTTTCCGGTTTGATGAGGCGCCAAGGAGCTTTCTTCTTCCAAAAGCAAAATTTTTAGCTGAGGTTTTTGCGTAAGGATTTGCATTGCCGTTGCCGTGCCTACAATGCCGCCGCCGATAATAAGAATGTCGAATTTTTTCATATCTATTTTAAATTGATTATTAAAACAATAATACATTATATTTGAAACAAAAATAGAAAATTTTTTGAAATGTTGGAGGATGTAAATGTTTGGTTATTTCAAGATGGATGAAGAAGAAAATATATTTATAGATTTTAAGCAAATTCATTTCCTCAAAGAGCGAAGAAGGAAAATTATTTTGTACATAGCAGGCGTAATAGCCTTCATTCTTTTAAATGTTGTGCTTTTTCAATTAAGTGGATTTTAATCTTTCCGATTACCGCCCCTGTTAGTTTCCATAAATTTTATAGAAATGGTTTGATGCAAAAAAGTAACGTATATATTGAAACCTATGGCTGTCAAATGAATTTGGCTGATACCGAAGTAGTTATGGGAATTCTAAACTCTCAAGGATATGCAATAACTCAAGAAGTTAAAGATGCCGATGTTGTACTGCTGAACACTTGCAGCATTCGTGATAACGCCGAGCAAAGAATTTATGGACGATTAGGAAACTTTAAAGCTCTAAAAGATGAAAAACCAACGCTTGTTGTCGGAATACTTGGGTGTATGGCTGAGCGGTTACGCAAAGATTTAATCGAAGAAAAAAAAGTTGTTGATTTGGTCGTAGGACCAGATGAGTATAGACGCCTTCCGGAATTTATTGATTCCGCTTTTGGCGGCGAAAAAGGAATTGGCGTTAAACTTTCGCGCTCAGAAACTTACGATGACATTCTTCCATTTCGTGAAGATGGGTTGCACGCCTGGATATCGGTGATGCGGGGCTGTGATAAATTTTGCTCATTCTGTGTCGTTCCGTTTACGCGCGGAAGAGAACGCAGCAGAAGCCTTGATTCGATTGTAAACGAAGTTACCATGCTTTCTTCGCGCGGCTTCCGCGAGGTTACCTTGCTGGGGCAAAATGTAAATTCCTATTTGGATGAGCAAAATGATTTTGCCGATCTTCTTGCTGCCGTTGCAAAAGTAAATAAAAAAATGCGCATCAGATTTTCTACCTCGCATCCGCAAGATTTATCTGAAAAACTTCTCTACACAATTGCGGAAAATGAAAACTTGTGCAACTACATTCACCTTCCGGTACAATCAGGCTCCAACAGAGTACTTGAACTGATGAATAGAACGTACACCGTTGAACACTACCTCGGATTAATTGAAAAAGCCAGAAAAATTATTCCGAATGTTTCATTCTCCACCGACATCATCAGCGGTTTCCCCACCGAAACGGATGCCGATCATCTTGCGACCTTAGAGGTTATGCAAAAAGTAAAATACGATGGCGCTTATATGTTCAAGTATTCGCCCCGCGAAGGAACCAAAGCGTTTAAAATGGAAGATGACGTGGAGGAAGGAACAAAATCAAAGCGGTTGCAAGAAATTATCGCGCAACAACAGCAAATATCTTTTGATGTAAATCAGCTGCTTTTAGGGAAAACAGAAATTGTTTTGGTTGAAGGCGAAAGTAAAAAATCAGAAGAATTTTTTTCGGGCAGAACTGATTCTAATAAAGTAGTAATTTTTCCGCGTGATAAAAAAATTGGCGAAGGAGATTACATCGAAGTTTCGATTAACCGCGCAACTTCCGCAACATTATTTGGAAATGTAATTTCAATAATTGACAAGAAAGACGAAGCCAAAGTAAGTTTGGCAGTTTAACAAATTTGGTCTGAAAATGATAAAATCAATAAAAAATTTTATTTTCTTTGCGGCTCTTCTTTTCTTCTTTACCGAAAAATCTTTTTCGCAGGAATATGATATTGTTTCTCTTCTCAAAAAAGTTGAAGAAGGAAAAAGCGATGAAGTGAGAGAAGCGCTTCATCCTTTAATGAAGCGGAATCCGGGAGATCCGTCGTTACTTTTTCTTTCGGCATTGCTTACCGAAGATGGTACGGAAGCGAAGGGAAAATATCTGAAAATTGTAAATACATTTCCAAATTCAAAATACGCCGATGCGGCGCTTTTTAGAATTTTTAGTTATTACACAGCTATCGGTAATGAGAGTGAGGCAACTCTCTGTCTCGACCGATTAAAGGTTGAATATCCTAATTCAAATTATTTACCGCAGTTGGAAACTCTTAAATCTATCAAGCAGGAAGAGATTAAAAAAGAAGACGCCGTTCCGAACAAAAGTAGTTCCTACAAATTTACAATTCAAGTAGGAGCATTCAGCAGCTTAAAAAACGCTGAATCTTTGAAAAATGATCTGTTGGAGTCAGGCTACGAAGTTGAGCTATCAGAAAAAAATGTTGCCGGAACTATTTTTAATGTGGTTTGCCTTGGCAAGTTTGCGGATAATAAATCGGCAGAGAAAATATTAACCAAAGTAAATTATGATTTTCGATTGAATGGCAGAATCATTCCGCTGGACAAATAAGCAGCAAAAACTGAATTGCAACGTATCTACTTGGCTTGATTAAAATTTTGGTTTCCCCATTCCTTTTTAGATTTTACCACCATTTTATTTCTTATTTTTGAGTTAGTAAACTTGATTTAACTTATGACAGTAGAACAATTACAGAAGAAATTCGGAATCGTCGGAAAGTCAAAAGAAATTCACGACTTGATGGACATCATCATCCAAGTTGCTGCTTCGGATATTTCTGTTTTAATTTATGGCGAAAGCGGTGTTGGTAAAGAAGTTTTTGCCCGCGCCATTCATGGAGCAAGCCGTCGTTCAGAAAATCCGTTAATAAGCGTAAACTGCGGTGCGATACCTGAAGGAATTTTGGAAAGCGAATTGTTTGGTCATAACAAAGGCTCTTTTACCGGCGCAACTGATAGACGCAAGGGCTATTTTGAACTTGCAGACAGCGGAACATTATTTCTTGATGAAATTGCCGAAATGCCAATCACCACACAAGTAAAACTCCTTCGGGCGATCGAAACAAAAGAATTTATGCGCATCGGAGCAGAAACACTCACTAAAGTTAACGTCCGCTTTCTTGCTGCAACAAATAAAGATTTACAATATGAGGTTGATGCAAAAAGATTTCGTGAAGATCTTTTTTTTAGGTTGAAAGCGGTAACAATACATATTCCGCCATTACGGAAAAGAAAAATTGATATTTTTGAATTAGTAAACTTCTTCGCCGATAAATTTACCGAAGAAAATAAAACGGTAAAACCTGTTTTTACTTCCGAAGCTATGGACTACTTACACGAGTATCCATGGCCTGGCAATGTTCGAGAGCTAAAAAATGCAGTTGAAACCTCCATTGCATTAACAAAAAATGCCAAAATTACGAAGGAAGTTTTTGAACAAATTATTCCGTTTCCAAATTCCGGTACCTCAACAAACATTCCTGTGGTTACAAGGAAAACACCGGAGGAAGTAGAAAGAGAATTTATTTACCGGGCGTTGTTTGAACTGAAGAAAGACATCCTTGACATAAAAGAAATCCTTCTGCGACAAGGTGAAAAAACTTATGAAATTAAAGAAGATACCAATACAGTGTACAGCGCTGAGGAAGCAAGCAAAAGAGCAATTATTCTTGCCTTAGAAAAGGGGAAAGGGAATAAAAGAACCGCTGCAAAACTGCTTGGAATCAGTGAAAGAACCTTATATAGAAAAATAAAAGAGTATAACATTTAATGCTGGGAAAAGTGAATAAATCAACTACTATTGCCAAATTCGTACTACCGCTAAAATTGCTTGTTTTTTTGTTTATCATAGGAATATTAAGTAATTTTACTGGGTGTTTCGGATGCCCTTATTCATTTTCCGGCGCTTCAGTTGCTCCTCACTTAAAAACAGTAGCAATTCCTTTTGCGGAGGATAGAAGCGGTTCAGGTGAGCCAAGGTTACGGGAACTGCTTACCGAAGAATTAACACAAAAGTTTATTGATGATAACAATTTGCAAATTGCAGAAAAAAGCAGCGCTGACGCTATTCTTGAATGTGTAGTTGTTGCGCTTTCGGATGTTCCGGCTATTGTTTCTGCCGGTGAAAATGTTGCATCAAGAAGAATTACTATTACGGTTCAAGTTGTTTTTAAAGATTTGGTACAAAGACGAACCGTTTTTGAAAAACAATTCTCTAACTATGGCGATTATTCCGGCGGAATTTCCGAGAGAAATTTGGGCATTGAGGAAGCAATTAATAAAATAAGTGATGATATTCTGTTAGATACGGTGTCAGGTTGGTAATTTAAGTTAAAGGAGTTTTTATGGATGAGATAGTGCTTGTCTCATATTTCGTTTCGTTGTTCATTTTATTTGTTTTTAGCAGTCATGGTTTTTTTATGATCTACTACTATAACAAATATAAAAACGTTAAACCGTTAGTAAATGCTAATTTCAGCCCCGATAAAAAAGTAACAATTCAACTCCCACTATACAATGAGTTATATGTTGTTGAACGGTTAATTGATTCAGTTTGTGAAATTGATTATCCAAAAGAAAATTTGGAAATTCAAGTATTGGATGATTCTACAGACGAAACAGTTAAGCTGGTTGCAAATAAGGTTGCAGAAAAACAAGCGCTTGGGTTCAACATTCTTCACGTACGAAGAACTCTGCGGGAAGGGTTTAAAGCCGGCGCGCTTAAAGAAGGAATGAAAACTGCTACCGGAGAATTTATAGCGATTTTTGATGCAGACTTTATTCCATCAAAAGATTTTTTGCTAAAAACACTTTCTCATTTTACCGATGAAAAAATTGGTATGGTACAAACGCGCTGGGAACATCTCAACGGCGATTATTCAATTTTAACAAAAGCGCAAGCCTTAGCTTTAGACGGGCACTTTGTTATCGAACAGAATGTTAGAAACAAAGCCGGATTTTTCATTAACTTCAACGGCACGGGCGGTGTATGGAGAAGAAGTTGCATCGAAGACGCCGGAAATTGGCATGCTGATACATTAACGGAAGACCTTGATTTAAGCTACCGCGCTCAATTAAAAGGATGGAGATTTGTATTCCTCCGTGATGAAATTTCTCCCGCTGAGTTACCTTCTGAAATTAATGCATTAAAAGCTCAACAATTCCGCTGGACGAAAGGTGCTATTGAAACCGCAAAAAAAATTCTTCCGATAGTATTGAAATCAAAATTGCCGATAAGGGTTAAAATTCAAGCTACTTTTCACTTAACAAATAATTTAGCTTTCCCTTTTATTCTGTTAGCGGCTATTTTGAATGTGCCATTAATTTTTATTAAAAACAGCGGCTCGCACGAAGCTTACTTCGCCGTAATGTCTATTTTTATTCTTGCATTTATCGGTTCATTTATGTTTTACCTCTACTCTCAAAAAGATATCCGCACAGATTGGCGCAAAAAAATTGTTCTTTTCCCGCTTTTTATGGCTGGAAGCATGGGGTTTGCGGTTAATAATTCGCGTGCGGTTATCGAAGGTTTATTGAGTAGAAAAAGTGAGTTTGTTAGAACTCCGAAATTTAAAGTTGTTGATCAAAAAGATTCATGGTCGAACAATAAATATTTAAATAAAAAATTAGAGCCTTCCGTTATTGTAGAATTAATTATGGCTTTATATTGTTTGGTTGGAATTGGTTCTTCAATTTACTTTTTGGAAATTGCGGCTATTCCGTTTCAGTTATTATTTTTTATCGGATTTTCTTTCGTATCAGTAACATCTATCAGACACGCCTATTCTAAAAAATAGGTTTTGAAGTGGCGAAGACCGCAAAAAATATTTTCGATGAAAAAGTAAGTTTAATTTACGAGTATAATAAAAAATCTCCGTTATTTGTCAGAGAGGCAAATACGGAGATTTTTGCTAATAACCTTGACACAGCAATTGAAATTTTGCAACAAGGGCTACTCCATTTTCCCAATTACCCTACGGCTCATATCATTCTTGCAAAAGCTTTAACCCTGCTCGGAAAGTATGATGAAGCAATTGCTGCTTACAGAAAAGGGTGCGGCTTAATTAATTCAGAAGCTTCTTATAAATTTTTTCTTGAAGAAGTGGTTTCAAGCCAAAAACTTCGCTCAGCATTCAATAAAATTCCTCGCCAGCCGCTTACTTTTGAGACTGATTTTGAAGATGAGAAAATTTCAACCTTTGAGGATGAAACCGATGCCGAACCGAAACACAATAGTTTTGAAGACAATCTTGATGAGTTGGCAGAAAAAATATCAGGCATAAAAATTCCCCCGCTTGAATTTGAAAAAAGAGAAACAGAAGAAGACGATAATTTCCCTTCCGAAGTTACAATAGCTTCAGAAACACTTGCTAAAATATATATAGCGCAGGGGGAAATTACCGAAGCTATTGAAATGTATCGCAGGCTAAGCAGGAATGACCCCTCTAAAAAAGATTACTTCCTTGAAAAAATTTCTGAACTTCAAGCAAAGTATCACCTTGAATAAAAAACAAAGTTTCACGCTTTAGTTTTTCTATGAACGCTCAGCAATTTCAGAAATTACCGGAAGAATTTTATCATCACGGAGCGCTTTACGTGGCTCGGAACCTTTTGGGGAAGCAACTCGTTAAAAGAGAAGAAGGAATATTTTTAGCGGGTAAAATTGTTGAGGTTGAGGCTTACACGGATAAAAATGACGAAGCATCTCACTCGTACAAAGGCGTAACAAATCGAAACAAAACGATGTTCGCATTAGGCGGAAAATTGTATGTTTATTTTGTTTACGGAAATCATTTTTGCTGCAATGTTGTATGCGATAAAGAAGGGGTTGGAGCCGCGGTTCTAATACGCGCAATTGAACCTTTGAATGGAATTGAGGTTATGGCACAAAGAAGATTCAAGAAAAAAGATATGACAGAAAAAGAATTTTTGAATTTGACTAACGGTCCGGGTAAAATTTGTCAAGCTTATAACATTTCAGCAAAAGAAAATGGAATTGATCTTTGCGGCGGCGATATATTTTTAGCTGATGGCGACAAAGTTCCGAAGAAACAAATTCTGCAATCTTCCAGAATCGGAATTAAGAAATCAACCGAATTACAGTGGAGATTTTATTTAAATGATAATTCTTTTGTTTTGGGTGAATGAACAGCCCTAAAAACATATTATTGGTTCGCACTGATAGAATTGGCGATGTAATTCTTTCGCTCCCACTTGCCGAAACAATTAAAAAACAGTTTCCGGAATGCAAAGTTACTTTTCTTGTAAAATCTTATACCTTAGATTTAGTAAAAACCCATCCGTTTGTTGATGACGTGTTAATATTGGATGAAACAGATAACGTTCCAAAGATTTTTTCAAATGTGCAAAAGATAAAAGCAAAAAATTTTGACAACTGCATTGTGGTCTATCCTACTTTTAGAATTGCATTTATTCTGTTTCTTTCAAGAATAAAAAACAGAATAGGAACAGGCTACCGCTCCTATTCTTTTTTCTTTACCAAGAAAATCTATGAACACCGCAAATATGCAGAGAAGCATGAACTTCAATATAATTTAAACTTACTGAGAGTTTTTGGTATTGAAAAAGAACTAAAAACTGGCGAAGTCGAATTTCACTTGACCATTAGCCAGGAAGCAAAAGAAAAGGTAAAGCAATTCTTTACGGAAAATAAAATTAACGAAGCCAGACAATTACTTATTGTTCACCCCGGCAGCGGCGGAAGCGCTGTTGATTTACCGTTGCCAAAGATGAAGCTGCTGGTTCACAAGCTCGCAAGTTTAGATGTTACCGTATTGATTACCGGCAACATGAGCGAAAATGAAATCTGTCAATCGTTAGTCTTCAATGAAAACACAATAAATGCAGCGGGAAGATTTTCTCTTTCATCTTTAATTGCCGTAATTGATAGAGCGTCAATATTTATTTCAAACTCAACCGGACCGTTGCACATTGCCGCCGCCTTAAAAAAATATGTTGTAGCTTTCTACCCGAAGATAGACGCATGCTCGGCGCGCAGATGGGGACCATTTACGGGAAAGAAAATAATCTTTGAACCAACTATTGAATGTCATGATTGCACACGCAAACAATGTGAAAAGGTAAACTGTATGGACTCAATTTCCATTGACGAAGTTTTTGCCGATATAAAAAAAAATTATATGTTGCTTCAAAAGAACGGAGACTTTTAATGAAAAAAATTCTTTTCCCGATTTTTCCAGGAATTTTGTTACTACTTTTATTTGGTTCGATGCTTTCAGCGCAAAGCGCAAAAACAGATTTTCGAAAAATTGAAAACAAAGCTTTCAAAGCCGGCGAAAAATTGATGTTTGATGTTAAATACGGATTTGTTACCGCCGGCGTGGCAACTATGCGCATTTCTGAAATTAAAAAAATTACTGGAAGAGACACCTATAAAGTTTTATTTGAAGTGAATTCTGTTCCGAATTTCGATTGGATTTATAAAGTTCGCGACCGATACGAAACCTATATTGATGTCGAAGGAATTTTCCCATGGCGTTTTGAACAGCATATCCGCGAAGGAAAATTTTCACGCGATTTTTCCGCATTCTTCGACCAACGCAAAGGGAAGGCAAAAACTTCCGGAGGCTCGTACGATATTCCCAATTATGTAAATGACATTATTTCTGCTTTCTATCTTGCCCGAACTTTTAACTATTCTAAAATGAAGAAAGGCGATAAAGTAAAACTCCAAAACTTTTATAAAGATAAAGTTTATGACCTTGATGTTCGGTATCTTGGAAAAGAAAGAATTACCGTCGGCGCCGGCACCTTTGACTGTGTTATGGTTGAACCATTAGTGCAAGAAGGCGGTCTATTTAAAAGCGAAGGAACAATTGTTATCTGGCTTACCGATGACGAATTAAAAGTGCCGGTGAAAGTAAAAACAAAAGTAATTGTCGGCGCTATTGATGCTGAACTTTCGGCGTTTGAAGGTTTAAATGGTAAAATACAGGCTAAGAAATAAAGATGGAGGAGCTTAAAAATCAACCTCCGCTCGAAAAGGATGTAAATACATCGGCGAAAGAAAACACAGCGGAAGACGTTAAGCCTGAACTGATACCTAAAATTTCTCCGGTAAAAGCCGGCTTGCTTGGTTTAGCGGGTGGATTTTTCTTTTATCAAATTTTCGGCGGTCTTTTAACGATACTTATTTTTGGCGCGGATTTGGAAAAAGCCGATGCAAATGCTCTTCGGTTAATTACTATGGCTGGGCAAGTTTTGTTTATTCTTTTACCTGCTTTAATTTTTTCAAAAATAATTTATGAAGATGTTACGAGAGTTATCAGATTCCGTACAGCGCCTTGGGTTGAAATTGGTTTGTTTACCGTTGGAATCATTGCATTAACCCCCGTACTTCAAAATTATTTGTATCTGCAAAATTATTTTTTCGAGCAGCTCGCAAAGCAGAATGGGTTCATTAATTCGATAAAAGAATCGCTTGACTCTTTGGATAAATTAGTAGAAAGTTCGTACGGTAGTCTTCTAAAAATTAATTCCGCGCTTGATGGAGCAATAGTGGTAGCGGTAATTGCCATTACGCCGGCAGTTTGCGAAGAAATTATGTTTCGAGGTTTTATCCAAAAAAGTTTTGAATTGAAATACAAACCTTTTTTCGGCGCGCTTTTAACGGCGCTGTTTTTCGGAATTTATCATTTCAATCCTTACGCGTTTCTTCCTTTAGTCTCACTCGGGTTTTATCTCGGCTATTCAGCTTATAAGAGCAATTCAATACTTGTTCCGGTCGTGCTTCATTTTATAAATAACTTGTCGGCAGTTGTACTTTATTTAATTTTTGGGCAGTCGGAACTTGAACAAAGTAAAGCAATCACTGCCGCAGAGCTTACGCCAACGTTAATTTCGTTTGGTTACCAAATCATTTTATTTGTTTTTGTTTTGCTTGGCATTCAACATTATTATAGAAAAAAACAATTAGTTACGGTTACTAAATAGTATGCTAATTTGCCCGATACGTCAAACAACTTTTGAAGCATCAGCGCAGAAACGCAACGAGCGCGCAACCAATTTTTACTCGTTGCCCGAAAATGAGCGGTGCGGTAAAGTTGAAATTTCTCCACGTGAATTTACAGAACATAAAAATATCCAATCTCTTTTAACAGGCGAGGAGGATTCCCTTTGTCAAATACTTTTGTAAGAATTATCGTTTCGATAATCGCCATTCCTATAATTTTAACGGTTTGCTTTTTAGGAGAATATTTGTTCGTTGGGTTTACTTTAGTGGTTGGCGGATTTGCTTATTATGAATTTGTTTTGTTTTCACAGAAGAAAAATGTTTTTGGATCGCTGATGGTGGGCTTTCCCGCAGTATTCATGATTATTATGAACGCCTATTTTAAATTTATTGACTTTGAGCTTCTGGCGTTTATGGTAGTTTTTCTTTCGCTTCTTTTGGAGCTTTACAGAAATAAAGAATCAGCAATTTTAAACATAGGCGTAACTTTTT
>Ga0172371_10012887_pt1 | contig 10944 bp, 9 predicted proteins | sample Lak12m_FD_114543 | JGI IMG/M metagenome (GOLD analysis project Ga0172371, IMG submission 114543) | Freshwater microbial communities from Kabuno Bay, South-Kivu, Congo - kab_022012_12m | ecosystem: Environmental > Aquatic > Freshwater > Lake | place: Democratic Republic of the Congo: South-Kivu... | reverse complement strand
TTGCCTTCTTCGAGGGCTTCGACGAGGTGATCTTCGTTCACCACGGGTCCGCGGGACACATTCACCACAAATGCGCTCGGTTTCATGACGCTGAAGAGGGTTGAATCGAACAGTCCCCGGGTCTCTTCAGTCAGCGTGATGGTGGAAATGACGAAGTCAGCCCTGGATGCCATGTCGAGTAGGTTAGACATCGTGCCGGTTGCCTTCAGGCCGAGCTCTTTCTCTTCATCCGGATCAGGCGTGCGGCATATGGCTTCAACGTCCATGCCCAGCGCCACAAGCCTTCCGGCAAGGGCTTTGCCGACGCGTCCCAGGCCGACGATCAGCGCTGTATTACCGAAAAGGGCTTCTCCCAGCGGCGCTCCCCAGACGCCGGCGCTGAAACTCCGAAAACAGGCGTGTATCTGCCTCGCCAGCCCCATCATAAGGAACACGGCAAATTCTGCAGTGGAATCGGCGTTGGCAGTGGCATCGGCCGGGACATTGCAGACCGGGATGCCTCTGGCGGTTAACGCGGGGATGTCCACGCCTTCCAAACCGACCCCCCATTGATGAATCAAGCGAGCCCGGGTGTTGACGATCAGCTCCGATTCCAGGCGATGCATGAGCGGGACGATCACATCCACGTCCAAGCCACGCTCCCTGACCTGATCTCCAGGGCAAGTCACTATGTCGGCATCAGGCAACAAACGTCTCAACATCTCAGGCGCCCTGGGAAACGTTTCACCACAAAAGAGAATCCTCAAATCATCCCCCTTGAAAGCAGTTTTGCACGACCATCGATGACACGGAGGCCCTTTCTATAAAGATTGCCGCGTGAACAGGCATCAAAAATAACCAACTACACTGAATTCCATCCCAGGCCTTCCGTCCACAGGGCAGATATTCCGCTCCAGGTACGCGGTTATGGGAAACAGGGGGCAGGTGTTGCCAGGCACCAGGAATCTTGGCAACCTTACCCCGAGAAGTCCGGAAACCCCAGTTCCGTACTGTCTGGCCAACAACGGTTCATCCCGGACGGGAGAATCTGGATTCAAGGGAATCTTGATGGTACGGATTTGGCGGGAGCGTTCGCAAACCACGATGACGCTCTGAACGTTCCTGGCCTGATCTGCCTCGTCGGCTCCCTGATGCAACCGCTGCCTGTATCCACATGACTGGCAATGGAATTCAAGTATTTCTCCCTCACACAGCGCCGCAGACGGAGCAGCAACTAGGGCGGCCAGACCAAAGAAAAAAACTTTTTGCAGAGTTCTCAAGACCATCTGCTTACCTCCCAAGCTGTTGGTCGTGCGACCAATCACGGCCGATAGTTAACGGGAGGCGAAGCTAAAATCAAGCATTTTTATTAATAAACGTCAATAACATATGAATAATTCGGGATATATGTGATCAGCGATCTCGAAAAGCCAGCTTCCCCTATGGGAAAACGAGCCGGCTCCGGTGCCGCCCATGTAGACTGAAAGCGTCTGTGCACTCGCCGCAAATTCTGACCGATTTTGATGTACGTACTGGACAGCGATGGCGAACCCAGTTTTGGCGGCGCGGGCATAACCATTATCGGACATTACTTGATGCAAACACTCTAAGCCCTTACGAAACTCTGCCAGCTGCGCCGCGCGTAAGCGACAACCTCGTGGTGGAGAGCCTCGATCTCATCGAGAGTATTCACCTGGCATGCTGTCATGCGTTCGAGGGATTTAAGCACGACAGTGGCTATATGTCTGAACGGTATCTTCTCATCAAGAAAGAGATCCACCGCCACTTCGTCCGCTGCGTTCAGGACCACCGGCGCTGCTCCACCTTCGCTCAAGGCTTGATACGCTGCTTCAAGCAGTGGGAATTTCCTGGTGTCGGGTGCCCGGAAATGCAGGGAACCCAGGTCGGGGAAGCTCAGCGGAGCGGTTCCTGATTCAATTCGTTCAGGGAAGGCAAGGGCGTAGCTGATGGGAATGCGCATGTCGGTTGCACCCAACTGAGCCAGTATGGAGCCATCCCGAAATTCGACCATAGAGTGGATTATGCTTTCCGGATGTATCACCACCTCGATTCTGGAGGCTGGCACATCGAAAAGCCATCTGGCTTCTATGACTTCCAGACCTTTGTTCATGAGGGTGGCTGAGTCCACGGTAACCTTGGGGCCCATCTTCCACCGCGGGTGAGCCAAAGCCTGTTCACGGGTGACCTGACCCATTTCCGGACCGGGCATGTCACGGAACGGGCCGCCGGAAGCTGTGAGGATGATCCTCCCTACCAAGGCGTTCAGATTTCCTTGCAGACACTGGAATATGGCCGATTGCTCGGAATCCACTGGCAGCAGATTTACTCCGCTGTCCTGCACCGCGGCCATGAAAAGATGGCCGGCCATGACAAGGACCTCCTTGGTGGCCAAAGCCATGTCCTTGCCTGCTCTTACAGCCTCGAAGGAAGGGCGCAAGCCCGCGCTGCCGGGCAGCCCGCCCACCACGAGTTGCGCGTCAGGAAGTGTTGCCGCCACCTTGAGGCCTTCTGAAGAGTGCCCGATCCAAACGGGGTCCGGGTAGCCGTCGAGGCGTGCCCTCAACGTTTGTGCGGCTCTGTCGTTCACGCAAGAAACAACCGAAGGGCGGAATTCTATTATCTGCCGCGCCAGTAGATCCACGTTGGCACCTGCGGCAAGGGCCACCACTTTGAACAGATCCGGATGAAGTCGGACGATATCCAGAGTTTGAATGCCGATTGATCCCGTCGAACCGAGAACAGAGATTCCTTTCATGCCGAAACCATGGCGCCGCAAAGGATCAAGACATAGTAAACCGCGGGAAAAGCCGGGATAAGAGCATCGGCCCGGTCCAGAACACCGCCGTGTCCTGGCATGATGAATCCGAAATCTTTAATCTGAAGTCTTCGCTTGATGGCAGAGGCTGTCAGATCACCCAGAGGCCCCAATACGGCCAGGAACAGGGTGAGGGGAATGAGAAGCTGGAAAGGCGCAATCCCTGGAGCAAGGGTCTTAACGATCAACATTCCGAGAAAGTTTCCTGCCAGCCCCCCTATCAATCCTTCAACAGTCTTTCCCGGGCTGACTTGTTTCGAGAAGTGGTGCTTCCCGTAGTATTTACCCGCGAAGTAAGCCCCTGTATCACCTATGGAAATGGCAGCCAGCACATAGAAGACCCATTCTATTCCCATGTCCAGCCGCCTGAGCAAGACCGCATGGCCAAGTGGAATTGTCACGTAGGCACAAACAAGCATCATCTGTGGGGCAGATTCGAGGGTGTTTTTTATTGAATCGTACAACAGGAGGTGAAGAAACAAGATCAAGAGGGGGCATCCCACTACTACCGCAGGCACAGCTGCTGCAGGAACGGAATGCAAGGCCGCGACAACCCCCAAGCCTGCCAGAATTGTCAATTCCCGCGCAGGGGAAGTCTTCAGCGCTGAAAGGTTTCTGGAAAGCTCCCATGCTGCGAATCCTCCAAACACGGCAACCAGTATCGCCACCCCCAAGACGCCCCCCCAGATGAGCAGAGGCACGATGATCAATATTGCTACGGCTGCAGAGAAAAGGCGATCCCGGAGCATCAGGTATTCCTTTGTACACTCTCTATCTGTTCAGAAGTCATTCCGAACCTGCGTTGCCGTGACTTGTAAGCCTCCATGGCCGCAGAGAACTCATTGTCGTCGAAGTCGGGCCACAGAGCCTCGGTGAAGTAGAGCTCGGTGTAGGCTGACTGCCACAGTAGAAAGTTGCTTATTCGGATCTCTCCACCGGTACGGATGAGAAGATCCGGATCAGGCAGATCCTTGGTCTGGAGAAATCGGGACAACGTTGTTTCAGTAATCTGGCTCTCGGATATCTCACCGGCCTTGAATGCTTTCGAGATCTCCACCACTGCCTGCAGTATGTCCTGGCGGCCACCGTACGACAAGGCGATGTTGAGGATCATGGAATCGTTGTTGCGCGTCTTCTCCTTCGCGGCCTCTACTTTGGCACGCAAGTACGGGGACAATCGGTCAAGGTCGCCAATGGTTGTCAGGCGAATTCCGTGGGAGTGGATCTCTTCGAGCTCTGAGTCCAGGTACTGCGACAGCAGCTTCATGAGGCCGGAGACCTCTGAGGAAGGTCTCTGCCAGTTCTCTGTGGAGAATGCGTACAGTGTCAGGATCTCGATTCCATTGCGTCGGCAGAATTCAACCGCCCTTTGCACAGACTTGGCTCCTTGGCGATGACCTTCCAGCCGCGGCAGCAGCCGGCGGCGAGCCCATCTGCCGTTGCCGTCCATGATAATCGCTACGTGGCGAGGGAACTTCTGAGGCGGGTCTGACGATGAATCCAAAGTGGACTCCTGGAAAAGACGAAGTGGCCGGTGCGCAGAAGGCCGCGGCAATCAGGTCAATGGAGAGCTTCCATGTTTAAGGCTTGATGCCACGGTGAACGGAACAGGCTTCGACTGATACCAACTCCCATGCCCCCAAAGAGGGCGTCGTTATTGATAAGGCTCAGATCTCCATGATCTCTTGCTCTTTTTCCGCAACAACCGCGTCAAGCTTGGAGATAAACTGGTCAGTCGTTTTCTGAACTCGTTCAAGGGCCTTGTGCTGATCGTCCTCCGAGATGGTTTTTTCTTTTTTCATATCTTTGAGTAAGTCGTTCGCGTCGCGGCGGTGATTACGGACTTGAACTTTAAACTCTTCTCCCATCTTCTTGACCACCTTGACGAGATCTTTGCGTCTTTCCGCTGTCAGCGGAGGGAGAACTATCCTTACAATCTTGCCGTCGTTCATGGGGTTGAGGCCCAGTTCCGACTTGAGCAGAGCCTTCTCTATGTCTGAAACTGCCTTGGAATCCCAGGGCTGAATGACTATCTGGCGCGGTTCGGGAATCGAAAGAGTGGCCAGCTGATTGATCGGAGTGGGGCTCCCGTAGTAATCGACCATAAGCCCGTCGAGGAGAGCTAGTGACGCCCGGCCTGTCCGGATTCTCCGAAGATCCTTCTGCAAAGCGTCTACGCATTTGTCCATGGCAGCTTCCATTTCGTCGTACACTTCGTCGATCATGGCTCCCTCACTCAAGCACCTTCTGTCATCAGTAAAAGCGGCCGGTTGCAGCCATCGAGCCGATGGCCGGCGGTGGCCGATGAACAGGGATTCAGGCTATTGTCGTACCTATGTTTTCACCTGCAAGCGCTCTTGCAATATTGCCGTCCACATGGAGGTCCAACACGATGGTAGGAATAGCCTTTCGGCCGAGGATCTCCACGCTCGTGGCGTCAATCACGCCCAGGCCCATCGAAAGCACTTCGCGAGGCGTGATCCTTTCAAAAAAACGTGCGTCAGAGTGAATCTTGGGATCTTTATCATAGACCCCAGACACCTGAGTGGCCTTGATCATTACGTCCGCTTCAACTTCCAACGCTCTCAGCGCGGCCGCGGAGTCGGTGGTGAAGCAAGGGTTTCCCGTGCCGCCGCCGAAAACGAGAACGAATCCGCTGGACAGATAATCCAGGGCCTTTTCCCGCTCGAAATGCTCTATGAACCGGCCCACGGGAAAGGCCGACATCGCCCGTGCGGGGACCTCCAACGTTTGCAGCGCGGCCCGCAACGCCAAGGCGTTGAGTACCGTCGCGATCATCCCCATCTGATCCGCTACCAAGGGCGGAACACCCACCGCGGCAGCGTCAACCCCTCTGACTATGTTTCCGCCGCCAACCACCACGCCCAGCCGGCACCCTGTGGAGCGGCCCTGTGCAATCTGCCCGGCGATCCAGAGAGTAGCGTCGCGATCCATCCCGAAGCCTCGACCGCCTGCGAGGGCTTCCCCGGATATTTTGACCAGGGCTGTTCGATATCCCCGTGACCCGCTCATCCTGCTATCGGCTCTCACCGAGCTGGAAGCGGACGAACCGGCCGACGGTTATGTTCTCTCCCAGTTGAGCTATATTCTCCTTCACAAGGGTGTCTACGGTCTTGTCCGTATCCTTGACGAACGGCTGCTCGAGAAGACAGACTTCCGAATAGAACTTCTTGAGCTTTCCCTCGGCAATCTTTTCGAGAATCTTTTCCGGTTTCCCTTCTGCCTGGGCCTGAGCCTTGTAAATCTCCTTTTCTTTGGCCACCACATCCTCCGGAACCTCCTGAGGCGAGACCCACCGGGGCGCACTTGCGGCCACCTGCATGCAAAGGTCCTTCAGAAGTACTCCGAACTGCTCGGTCTTGGCAACAAAATCGCTTTCGCAGTTCAGCTCAACGAGTACGCCGATCTTTCCCGTCATGTGGATGTACGATCCTATTCTGCCTTCGCTGGTGGCCCGGCCTTCTCGTTTGGCGGCCTTGAGCACTCCCTTTTTTCGCAGGTATTCAACGGCCTTTTCGAGGTCACCGCTGGTTTCGATCAAGGCTTTCTTGCAATCCATCATGCCGAGGCCGGTTTTCTCTCTAAGGTCTTTCACCATCTTTGCCGTTATTTCCATCAAATATTCTCCTATTGCCGATCAGGCGATTTGATTGTGCTGCTGGCCGTTGATTACCGGGAGGTTAGCCCAATTCCGGCTCATTTGAGATAACCGCGCTCTCCCGGCCCGCATCCGGTTTGTCCCCGGCTGGTCGTTCCCGCGAGGCTTCTCCGCGAGCAAGCAGGGAGGAGGAAGTTCCTAACACAGAGAAGTTACTCCCGATCTCACTTGCTTAAACATGCATTCATGTGAAAACGGCCTTAGGATGACCGGTAATATGCCGGCGCTACTGTAGCCTTTTCGTGTTTGGTTGTGTCCCAAAGGGACGTGGGAATCAGTATCACGTCAATGCGGGCTCTTCCACTGCCGGTTTTTCTTCCTGCTCGCCGCCTACAGCCGCTTCCGCCCCGGCACTCCGGTCGCTTTCGGGTTGCGCAGGGGGTTCGGCATCGCCTTGTTCTTCAAGGACCTTCCTGGCCTCTGCCTCGGCCTGCTGAGTCCAAGCGGGTATCTCGGCCGCGCCCATATCTTCTTTAAGAGAGGCCTCGTACGTTTGACGGCCTTCGATGCACGCGTCGGCCATTTTGGAGGCAAAAAGACGAATGGCCCGGATAGCGTCGTCGTTGCCGGGAATCACGTAATCAATCTCGTCGGGATCGCAATTGGAATCGACTATGGCAACAATTGGGACGCCAAGCTTTCGGGCTTCTTTGACTGCGATGTTCTCCTTTTTTGGATCGACGACGAACAAGGCTCCGGGAAGCTTGCGCATTTCCCTGATACCGGCCAGGTTCTTGTTGAGCTTGTCGTAGAGCCTCCTGAGGCTCACCAGCTCTTTCTTGGTGAAGTTTGTCTCTTCGGGCTTATCAAGTACGGTTCCGATGCTGTTGAGGCGCTCGATGCTCTGTTTGATGGTGGAAAAATTGGTGAGCATACCGCCGAGCCATCTCTGGTTTACGTAGTATTGGCCGCAACGGGCGGCTTCTTCGTAAACCGCGTCTTGCGCCTGTTTCTTGGTGCCGACAAAGAGCACGCTGTTGCCCGCGGCCACGCAGTCCTGAACAAAGGAATAAGCCCTCTTGAAGAGTCTTACAGTCTTTTGCAGGTCAATAATATAGATGCCGTTGCGGGCGCCGAAGATGTACGGTTTCATCTTGGGGTTCCATCGTCGGGTCTGATGGCCGAAGTGGACACCCGCTTCCAAGAGTTGCTTCATCGTAATAAGTGACAAATGCGATCTCCTTTAGGGTTATTCCTCCATCCCTGTCGGCGCGTGGGCGACCCGAGGAGAAAGGGATGTGTGAGTTAACCGAGTACTATGCCTGCAACCTCACAAGAACGCAACCCAAAAAATCTTGCAAGCGCAGCGACGTAATCTCCCGCCCCTCACGGTAAGGAGATTGCGTCGTCGTTGTACGACGCGCACTGACAACGATCGGCGACTCTGCCCCTGAGTAACTGAGGAGGTACTTATAGTTCCAAAACTGAGGCGAACTGCTCCAGACCATAAAGCTTCAGCACAAGAGCGTCCAGCAGGTTGATCAAGTTGTCCTTCACCGGCTGATCCGATTCCCATGTTTCCGGCTCCGTGGTGATTAGATCGACACATACTTCCACAGCAGAAGCAAGAAACGCCTCCAGGTGATTCTGGGACTGCCCTGACAGGAATTCATCCAAATAGTTTAGGGCAGAGCGGATGGAACAGGGACGATTCTCTAAAATTGACTGCATCGCCTTGTTGATCTCAATGCCAGAATAGCCAAACTCGGCCTGCGGCGGTCTCAATATCGGAAGTGCTTCAATCTCGCCTGCGGACAGGTAGTTGTTCGTGCTAGTGAGCTTTATCCTCCAATTGAGGAGCGCAGAGTTGAGAAGTCCCAGAAGATAGTTCGTGGAAACCGTAAGATCTGAGATGAAGTTTGTCATGTCCCCGAGGAAACTGCCTGCCGCAACAGTTGCAGCTTTCAGGCGCTTCCGGGTCCCCATATTCACGACGCGGCCGAGAACTATCCGGTCGGTTTCCCAGGGTTTGCCCCTGGCTCGCCTCGACGCACCGGACGTTTGTAGCTTTTTCTCCTGCTGGCTCCGCCTGGCTGCGAGATGCCGGTCGAAGGCCAGTTTGTCGAGCCAATCCAATCTGCCTCCCCTCGCGGCCGGGTGAATCACCCGAAATTGATAGACATGCTCCCCGCGAATCAGAGGGTTCCCACCCGGAACAGCCTTTATGAAGGCTCTGTGCACAGTGAGGTTGATTTCCCCTTGATGAACTTGTCCTATCGCCGGAAGATGCCTGTCCCCTCCAAAGGTCGGCCTTCCCAAGAGCGCTTGAAACATCCGCTTCTCTTCGGAACTGCGGAACACGGGAATCCTCAACCCACTATTTTCGATGAAGTCTCGGGAAACCTCAATCCCTCTGGCAGCCGATATCGAATCAAACCCTGACCAAACCCTCGGTTTGACCGTCTTGCTGATGCCTCCCTTCCTTGTAACGATGATCGCAAGCGCCTGCGTGACACCGGGAAAAATTCGAGCCTTTTCAGGAACTACTACAGCATCGATGACCTCCGATTCGTCCAGCAGCATTCTTCGCAGCTTCCCCGCACTGGAATCGGCCAAGACCGTGGCAGGCACCACAAAGCCTAGTACGCCGCCGGGTCGAAGAAGGTTCAAGCCGCGTTCCATCATGAGGCGGAAGGTGTTGATCTTCCCCTGACAGGTCTGGAACATCTTCCGGAAATAGTCCTGATCCCTCCGTCTGTCGTCGATCCCCGATTCTTTTGCCGACACGATCTCATACGGAGGGTTGCCAACGACCGCGTCGAATCCCCACTGGCTCGCGCCAAAGATATGCGGGTATTCCAACGACCAGTGGAGCATCTTCTTCGCGTCGCGCACTTGATTGACGAGATCTGAGGGCAGGTCTTTTTTGCCGAGATAGAGCCCAGCATGCCTGCGATCGGCTTCTGCCGACGCTCTTCGCCTTCCGGGTACTGCGCCTTCTCCTACCAGTGCGTTGCCGACGCGGATGTTGGGAGCAACGCCCGGGATGATGGCGAATTTGCCGAATGTGCGATTAAGTAGGGCCGCGCGGGCCACGTTCACCGCTACCGCGTCCACATCCACGCCGTAAAGGTTCGTTTCCAAGAGATGAAGCCGCACGGCAGTAGCCTCGTCGACTGGCGCGCTGTTGCCTGACTTTCGAGCTCTGGCTTCCGCAGCCTGCCTGATCTCTTCGACGCGCCTCTTGCAAGCCCCCTCCCGCTTCCCGTCAGCTCCGAGCACCCGGCCGGTCAACTGATCCATAGCTTCCAACAGAAACAGGCCCGTCCCCACTGCAGGGTCGAGAACTTTCAAGTCAAGGTATTGGGCGACCTCCGGTACTCCCAGAGCGTCGATACAGCACGAGACAATGTGGCGGACAACTGCCGGAGGAGTATAAAAGAGGCCTTGATTCCGTTTAGAATGATCACTGGCGACCAGATCCGGTTCGCCCTGGTCGTTGAGGATAGGAGTAAAACCTCGGAGAAACTCGTAGATTTGGCCCACCATCTCCGGACTCGGCGACCCCAGGTCACCGAGGAGCCGCGCGTACAAACTGTCCTTGACATCGGCTAGCCCGTAAGAGGTGCCAAGTACAGCGTCAATGACTTCGGCCACGGCCTCGTGGTAGGCCTCGTCGCTGCGTTCCCCTGTCCAACGGGATTTCTTCATGAGATCTGCGACGACTCTCAAGAGAGTCTCGCGCAGAAGCAACTGAGAGAAATTTTGATTGACTCGTCCAGACATATGCCGGTTGCCAGAAATTCTGTCAGATTCGACTTGGCTCCTTTGTGTCCAAGCATGTCATTGCGAGCGAAGCGAAGCAATCTCCTTACGTTGAAGCGCGGGAGACTGCGTCAGATCGCGTCATCTTTTTGCGCGAGCCAGATCTACGCCGGTGAAATTGGTCCCTTCCAGATTGGCTCTGCTAAGGTTGGCTTCGGTAACGTCCGCGTCGGAAAGGTTGGCTTCCGAGAGGTCTGCCTCCGAGAAGTCACCGCCTGCAAGAGTGGCCCCGGCCAAATCGGCCATTATGAGACACGCCTTGGAAAGATTTGCCACAGTAAGGGTTGCCCCAACTAGGCATGCCATTGTCAGATTTGCTCCCCCCAAGTCCGCCCAGAACAGATCCGCGCCCGTGAGATTTGCGTTGGTGAGGTTGCTCTTGGAGAGATTGGTCTGCGATAAATCCGCTTCGGCAAGCCTTGCACCCGTCATATTGGCCAGATAGAGATCCGCGTTGACCAGACAAGCCCCTTCAAGATCAGCCATGGTAAGGTCGGCCCCGGTAAGGTTTGCGTCGGTGAGATCAGCTTTCCTGAGATTGGCTCCGATGAGAATCGCGCGGGTCATGTTGCATCCTGACAAGTCCGCTTCCGACAAGTCCGCCCTTGTCAAGTTAGCGCCTGATAGATTACACCCCGCGAGGCCGACCCTGGAGAGCCGCGTCCCCATGAGGAGTGCGCGCGGG
>Ga0172371_10012885_pt1 | contig 10946 bp, 7 predicted proteins | sample Lak12m_FD_114543 | JGI IMG/M metagenome (GOLD analysis project Ga0172371, IMG submission 114543) | Freshwater microbial communities from Kabuno Bay, South-Kivu, Congo - kab_022012_12m | ecosystem: Environmental > Aquatic > Freshwater > Lake | place: Democratic Republic of the Congo: South-Kivu... | reverse complement strand
TTGCGGGAACCCGGAAGACGGTCAAGGTGACGATGATTTAAGGCGAAGAGCGGAAGCCGAACGTCGCCGGCCCTTAAGCCGGGCGTATGCTGTTCGGATTGAACGCATCGTTCTCCTGTCTTAAAATCGTTATAAGATTGAGACCATGACCGCCTTGCGAAGAAGCCGATATACCGTCACCCTAGCGGGACTCCTGCTCCTATCGTCCCTGCCGGGCCGGGTGCAGATCAAGCTGACGGCTCGTCAATTGATCGAAAACCTGAAAGCGAAGACTTTCACGGGCGAGCGGATCGACGTTAAATTCGAAGGCGCTTCGATTCCCGAAATGGTTTCCAAGTTCGCGGCGATCAGCGGCCTCGATTTCCATATCCGCCCCGAGGTCCTCGCCCGCCCGCAGCCGAGAATGCAGTATACGTTCATGGGTTCCCCCTGGGACAACGCCCTGGCCTCCGTTCTTTCCGGCAACGGCCTGGACCTGCGTTTGGAGGGAGACGAGCTCTGGGTGGACGTCTTCAAACCGGAGAAGGACAAGACCGTCTCGGCTTTCCTCATCGGCTCGATTACCGCGGCGATCGTGCTCGGCGTCGTCCTTCTGTCCCTTTCCCGGCGGAAACGCCGGCGCCGGAATCTGGAGCGAGAGAAGAAAATCGCTCTGGAACCCGAGGCCGTCGAAGAAATCATTCAACGGGTGAAATATCTCTTTCAAGTCGAGAAGATCCACCGCAACGGCCGGTTGACTCTGGATTCGTTCGCCGAACGGCTGGGGATCCAGTCTTATCAGCTGTCCGGGATCGTCAACCGGCGCCTGGGCAAATCCTTCACCGACCTGATGGCCGATTACCGGATCGAGGAAGTGAAAAAGCGGCTTTCCGATCCCGGAGAAACGGCCAATATCCTCAATATCGCGTTCGACGCCGGTTTCGGCACCAAGGCCTCATTCAACAGAATCTTCAAGGAACGGACCGGCCTGACGCCCAGCGAGTTCAAGCGGAAGAGCGCCGAATCCGCTTGAGACGTCTTAATTCGCATAATATGACGTTTTTATTCCCTTTATTATGAACGGATTGCAATAATTCAGGTAAAATCTTACGGCTTGGGCGACGCGGCCCGGCGGAAAGCCGATCATGGAGCCTCAAAAATTTTTTTGGAGGTATTTTCAACCATGGTCAAATTCGGTTTAAAAGGATGTCGGCTGACCCTGATGATTTTTTTGGCGGTTTTTACCGTCTTCAGCCTGGGCTTGAGTACTCCCCGGGATCTCGCCCAGGATGTCGCCCAAGCCGATGAAATGTTCGGCAACGGACAATTCGACGAGGCTTTCCGGCTCTATGCGCGAGCCGCCGAAAAGGATCCTTCGCAATACGGGCCGGTCATCGGCCTGGCCCGGATTCATCTCCTCCGCAACGCCTTGGATGAAGCGGAAGAAGCGCTCAAGAAAGCCATCGCTCTCAAGCCTCAGGAGCAGGAGCCCCAGGCCCTGATGGGAGAGGCCCTCTATCGCCGGGACCGATATACCCAGGCCGCGCCGTTCTTCGAGGCGGCCGGCCGCAAAGCCCGGGCGGAAAAAATGAAGGCCTTTGAGGGGAAAATCCCCTTCCAGATCGAGAGCGGCCCGGAGGTCGCGATCCTGCCGTTCCTGCAAACCGATCCTCTCCCTATAGTCAAAGTGACGGTCAACGGTCAGGAAGGCAAGTTTTTAATCGATACCGGAGGATGGGAGCTTCACGTCCTGCCGGACTTCGCCGAAAAATGCGGGCTGAAGCCCCTGGGCGAAAAACAAACGGGGACCTACGCCGGCGGCCGGCAAGCTTCGGTCTCCAACGCCGTCGCGGACCGCGTCAATCTCGGTGAATTCGCCCTGAGGAACGTCCCCGTCGTGCTTCCCGAGAGGAGTCCTTCACCCTTTAAAATCGACGGGATCATCGGTACCATCGTTCTTTATCATTTTCTATTCACTCTGGATTATCCGGGGGGCCGGCTGATTCTTCGCCGTAACACCCCCGAAATGTCCCGAACGGTCGCGGTCGAATCCGCTGCATCGGGCGCGACCCGAGTTCCATTCTGGCTGGCCGGGGACCATTTCACCTACGCCTGGGGAACGGCCAACGGAGCCGGACCGTATCTTTTCTTCATCGATACGGGATTGGCCGGAGGGGGATTCACCTGTTTTGAGCATGTTGTCAAGGAAGCGAAAATTGAGCTTCCTAAGGAAGGATTCCAGGGCATGGGCGGCGGGGGGCCGATCACCGTCTACCCCTTCATGGTCGATTTGACCCTGGGCCAAGCCCGGCGCGACGGCGTTCAGGGCCTGTACGGAGGCATGCCTCCCGGCACGGAAAAGAGTTACGGTTTCCGGACTGGCGGAATCATCTCCCATGGATTTTTCCGGCCGTTCGCCGTAACGTTCGATTTCCAGGCCATGGCCTTGTATTTGAAGGCTATTCGTATTTAAGGGTTTTTGCCGGAGGAATTCCGGCGGCCCGGATGAAACGATGACCCGCCGTCGCCAGGGCGATCGAAAGCGTCAGGGCGGCGGCGAGAAGAAAAGGCCCCGGGCCCAGGGTGATTCGATAGGCGTAATCCCGGAGCCATTCCCTGGCGAAAAAATAAGCCGCCGGCCAGGCGACGGCGTTTGCCGCGGCGACGTCCCAGATGAATTCCCGGGAAAACAGAAAGACGATCTTTGCCGTCGATGCGCCAAGGGCTTTCCGGATGCCGATTTCCTTTGTTCTTTTTTCGGCCAGGAAGGCGGCCAGACCGAATAGTCCCAGGCACGCGACGATGACGGACAGGATGGAGAAGGCGACGAGGACGCCCTCGATCCGTTCTTCGGAGCGGTAGAGGGCGTCCGCGGCCTCTGTGAGAAAACTGTATTTGAATTCATCCCGGGGAGCGAATTTTTTCCATGCCGATTCCAGGGCTTTGATCGCTCCGGGAGCTTTTCCGGGACGGATCTTGGTGAAGAGGATCTGGCTGAGATAAGGGCTGTACCCGACGACCAGAGGATCGATCCTTTCCTTCAGACCGGTGAAGTGATAATCCTTCACCACCCCGACGATCGTCCCTTTGAACTCCCCGGCCTGGGTCAACGGTTGCCCGACGGGGTCGGAGAAATCCATGATCCGGGCCGCTTCTTCGTTGATGATCCATTGGATGTTCGTGTTCGCTTCCTCGGCCTCGACGAAATCCCTCCCGCGGATGATCTCCATCCCGAGAAGGGGGAAATAACCGACATCGGCGCACGTCCCCCGCATGACGATTTCCTCCCGGGGATTCTTGCCCGGCCAATCCCACAAGGCGTTGGTATACAAGTACCCCCGCGTCGGGAGACTGGAGGCGGCGGCGACACCGAGGATGTCGGGATTTCGGAGAAGCTCCTCGCGGACGGCCTCGAATCGGCCCCGCATTTCCTCTCCCATCACGGTGGTCACGATTTGCTCTTTGTCCCAGCCCGTTTGAAAATTCCTCATGAAAACGACCTGGTTCCGGACGCAGATCGTGCAGATCAGCAGCAGAACGGCCAGGGAAAATTGGGAAACGAACAAAATCCTCCGTAGGATGCGCCCGCGGGTGCCGAGGGACAGGTCTCCTTTCAAAACTCGGGAAGGTTGGAAGCGGGAAAGAAACAGCGCCGGGTAGCTTCCGGCCAGAAACGCGGTCAACAGGAGCAGTTCGGCGAGGGCCAAAAAATTCCCGGGAACGGCGAAAAGCCCGAACGAAAGCTCTTTGGCCGCAATTTTGTTGAACGGAGGGAGGAGAATTCCGGCCAGGACGATCGCCGCGCCGAGGGAAAGGGCGGTGAGCACGAAGCTTTCGGCGTAGAATTGTCCCATCAGCCGGCCGCGCCCGGCGCCGCAGACCTTCCGCAGGCCGACTTCCCTGGCCCGATGGGCCGAGGAGGCGGTCGCCAGGTTCATGAAATTGGCGCAGGCGATGAGAAGGATAAACAGCGCCGCAAGGGAAAAGATGCGAACGGCGCGGATGTCCCCCAGAACGAACTGTTCGCCGGCCAGGCCGGGATGGAGGTAGATGTCCCGAAGCGGCTGGAGGCTGAGCGCGGCATCCTTTTCGACGATCGGCTTTCCCTTCAAATATCCGGAAATCTTCGCCGCGACGGAGGCGAGCCGCGCATCTTTCTCCAGCTGAACGAGCGTCGTGAAGCGGCTGTCGTCCCAGGCGTCGACCGGCAATCCAAGCTCCCGCCCGAAGACAAACGGAAGGAAGGCGTCGGCCCGGAGAATGGAGTTCCTCGGGGGCGTCTTCATCACTCCGGTGACGCGGAAATCGACGTTTTTATCGGCGTGAAGCGTTTTCCCGAAGGCGTCGCCGTCCGGAAAGTATTTGCGGGCGGTTTCCTCGGACAAGACGATGGAATAGGGATCAACCAGAGCCGAGGTTGGGTCTCCCTGACGGAGAGGAAAAGTGAACATTTCGAAGAAGGAAGCGTCGGCCAACCTGACCGATTCCGTGAACCACCTCTCTCCGGCTGCAAATTTCATTTCGGCCCGGGCCAGCCGGCAGGATCCGACGATTTCCGGAACGTCGCGCTGAAGGGAAGGCCCGAGGGCTCCTTGCGTCACGGCGACGCTCATTTCCCGGCCGGAATACTTCACCTCCTGGATGAGGCGGTAAATCGCCTTGCCGTTGGCGTGGAATCCGTCGATGCTCCGCTCGTCGCGGACCCAGAGAAAGATCAGAATCGAGCAGGCCAAGCCGACGGCCAGGCCGGCGATATTGATAAAGGAAAGGCCCTTGTGTTTCCGGAGATTGCGGATCGCGATCAGAAAAAAATGTTTTAACATCGCGGAGCTCCCGGCGATTGAATTTTTGAGATAGCCGGGAAAAGCGGCCCGGACCTGCCGCCGGCATTCCCGACGGGCGGCCCGGATCCCCCGCTCCGCCGCGAGCGCACGGTAGTATTCTACGAAATCGCCGGCGGTACCGTAGTCCTCGCCCCGGCCGCCGCCGAAACGCTCAAGCAGCCGAAGGGCGAGCCGGGGAGGGGACTCCGGATTCTTCACGACGATTTCTTGAAGACCAGGGGGGAAATCCCATCCCAGGTGCGTTTGCTGACCCGCTGGACCTCGGCCAGGGCTTCCCGGCCCGTGTCGGTCAGATGATAGAGGATTTTATGCCGGCCGCCGCGCTCCGGGGCGGAACGGCTCGTGACGGTTCGCACGTAACCGGCCTGGTGAAGGCGGCTGAGATAAGGATAAACGGCCCCCAGGGGCAGTTCCTCTCCCGTCGCCTTGCCGACCTCCTCGCGGATCGTGAGGCCGTAGGCGTTTTGCCCCAGGCGCCAGATCGAGATGAGGATGATTTCTTCCATCCGGCTGAGCAGCTTCATGACAATTGCCTCGTATTACTATACGAAACGTAGATATGAAAAGCTGCGCGGAGAAGGAAAAATTTTTCAGAACCGACGAGCGGCGGGAATCCCGCTCCAGGATTACTCGTATTTCAAGCTCTTGGCCGGATCGGTCCGGGCCGACTTGAGAACCTGGGAACCGACGGAAACGACGGCGATGGCCGCCGCGGCCAGCCCGCTGACCAGGAAGATCGTTCCCGTTAATCGGGTGCGGAAGGCGAACGTCTGGAGCCAGCGGCCGGCCAGCCAATACCCGACCGGCCAGGCGATCAAGGCCGACACAACCACCCATTTGAGAAACTGGCTCGTGAGAATCCAGGCGATGTTTGAAAAACGCGCCCCGAGGACCTTGCGGATCCCGATTTCCCTGGTCCGCTGCTCGGTGACGTACGCGGCCAGGCCGAACAATCCCAAACAGGAGACGAAAATGGCGAGAATGGAGAAGATCGTCACGATTCTCCCGGCCTGGGCGTCTCCCTGATAGAGGCTTTCGACCCGATCGTCGAGGAAGCTGAATTCAAAGGGAATGGAGGGGTTGAGCGCGTCCCAGCTTTCGCGGAGAAACGGAAGGAGCGTTTCCATCCGCGGGAGATCGGCCTTGACGAAGAGATACGGCCGCCGGGTCGAGTTGACGGCCTCGGGAAGAAGGTATCCCATCGGCCGGACATCCCGGTGGAGCGATTCGAAATGGACGTTGTCCATGACGCCGATGATCGTGTAGGCTTTGCGCGTCGCCCAGATCTGAAGCTTTTTCCCGACGGGATCGGCCAGGCCGAAATAATCGGCGGCCTTCCGGTTGATGACCACGGCGTCCTTGTCTGAGGAAAAGTCCCGGGACAGAAAACGGCCTTCGGCCATGCGGATGTTCAGGACGCGGGCAAAATCCTGGTCGCAGGACAGGAAATTCATGTTCAGCGGCCGCTCCCGGCCGATGCCCTCCACACCGATTCCCCAGTTGACCGTGCTTTCGCCGGGGATCGCCCGGGCCGCCGAAACGCCGGTGACGGCGGCGTTCTTTTTAAGCGTTTCCATGTAGACGTTCAGCCTGTCGCCCAGGACTTCGGCGTTGTGGACGACGAGGACCTGGTCCTTGTCGAAACCGAGGTCCCGGCTCCTGATGAAATCGAGCTGGCCGGAAATCACCAGCGACCCGAGAATGAGCAGGATGGACATGGCGAACTGGAAGACGACGAGGATATGGCGGAGATGAAGAGCGCCGCGCCTTTTGCCGGCGAGAGCTGATCCCTTCAGGACGTCGGCCTGCCGGATGGACGAGAGGTAAAAAGCCGGGTAAAGGCCGGCCAGGAATCCGACGAACAGGGCCAGGGCCAGCAATCCCGGAATGACGACCGGGCTGCTGAAATAGGGAAGGGCCAGGGCTTTCCCGGTCATATGCCGGTAAAAGGGTAGCGTCAGCTGGATGATGCCGACGGCCAGGACGAGGGCGATGAGGCTGAGCAGAATCGATTCGCCGAGAAACTGCCGGACGAGCTGGCCGCGGACGGAGCCGACGGTCTTCCTGATGCCCACTTCCCGGGCCCGGCGGGCGGAGCGGGCCGTCGACAGGTTGACGAAATTGACGCCGGCGATCAGGAGGACGAGAAAAGCGATCCAGCCGAAAAGCCGGACGTAGGACCGGTTTCCGTTGGGTTGGTTGCCGGTGGCCAGGTCCGAATCCAGATGGATCCCGGTGATCGGCTCGAGCGTCCAGATCCAGGGCATATGGGGCCGGCCGCCGGCCAGATAGGTGTTTTCGAGCTCGACGAGCTTTTTCTCCATTTGCGGGCGGGTCACGCCCGGCTGGAGCAGGAGATAGGTCCTGAAATTATTGCTCGTCCAGCCATCCTCGTTGCCGGTGAAATAGATCGACATCGAAAGAAGGAGCTCATAGCGGAAATGGGAATTGGACGGCATGTCCCGGGTCACTCCGGTGACCTTGACGAGCCGGGTTTCGTTCCCGAGCTGGAGCTCGAGCTGCTGGCCCAGGGGATTCTCCCGGCCGAAGCATTTGGCCGCCAGCTTTTCGGAAAGGACGGCCGAGTTGGGTTCGCGTAAAGCGGACGCGGCGTCTCCTGCAACCATCGGGAACGTGAAAACGTCGAAGACGGTCGGGTCGGCGAGATAGACGTCGCTTTCCTCGACTCCGTTGCTTCCCTTCCTCAGGATGACGTCATCGAGCGGACCGCAAAGCTGGGCCACGGACTCGGCCTCCGGATAATGGGCCCGGATGGTCCGGGCCAGGATCGACGGCGTCCCGAGCTGATGGATGCGGGAATCTCCTTTGTTCGACCAGTCGGCCGTGATCCGGTAGATGCGGTCGGCTTTGGCATGGTAGCGGTCATAGCTCATTTCGTCCCGGACATAAAGAAAGATCAGGACGCTCGCGGCGATCCCGATGGCCAGGCCGAGGATATTGATGAACGAATAAGCTTTGTTCCTGAGCAGATTGCGCCAGGCGATTTTCAGATAATTTTTTAGCATGAAAGTTCTCCAAAATTCCGTTTGTCTATTGAGAAATACTTGTTTCATGGCGGCGGGGTTCGCTCCGGGCGGCGAAATCGATAATATTTTTCCCGATTTCGGACAAATCAAGATCTTGTCCGGGCAAAGCAACCTAATTAGTTCAATAAACGTATACATATGTGAAAAGAGCAAATAACCATGTTGTCACGTAAAGAAGAATTGATTCTCCTGGCCGTCTGGAAGCTCCAGGAAGGGGAAGGCGCATACGGGGTTCCGATCAGGAAATACATTGAAAAAATGACCGGCGTGGCCTGGCTTTTCGGCGCGATCTACAGCCCCCTGGCCCGGCTGGTGGAAAAAAGCCTGGTCGAAGCCTACGAAAGCGACCCGCTCCCGGAGCGCGGCGGCCGGCGGAGAATCCTCTATCGGCTGACCGAGGACGGAAAGGCCGCTCTGCTTGATACGAGGGAGATCAACGCTTCCCTTTGGGAAGACGCCGCTCCTCTCGTCAAGAATCGTCGCTCATGAGCCTCCCGAATATCCGTCCGCCCCGGTTTCTCGCCCGCGTTTTATCGAAACTCCTGTATGATTCGATCCGGGCGGGGGCCGTCGAAGATTATGATGAGGAATTCGTTCGTTTATCGGCCGAATGGGGCCGGGGGCCGGCTGCGCTCTGGTATTCCGGCCAGATTCTTTTCCTTCTTTGGCTTTCCTTGAAAGATTCCCTTTATTGGAGCTCGATCATGATTCAAAACTATGCACGGATCACCTGGAGAAATATCCTCAAGAACAAGGTCTTTTCCCTGATCAACATGGCCGGATTGGCCATCGGGATCATGGTTTCGCTGTTCATCTTCCTCTGGATCCGGGACGAGACGGGCTTCGACCGTTTCCATGCCGGCTTCCGGGATATTTACCGGTTGACGGAAGATCAGAGAAACAACGACGGGTCGATTTTTCCCGTGGCCGTCACCCCGGAACCCCTCGGTCCCGGGCTGAAAAAGGATATTCCGGAGGTTCTCGAGTTTACCCGGTTCCGGCCGATGGCCCGAAATCTTTTTTCATACGGCGAAAAGCAGATTTACGAGAACGGCCTGGCCTTTGTTGATCCGTCTTTCCTCAAAATATTCACCTTCCCGCTGATTAAGGGCGATCCGGCCACGGCTCTCGACCATCTCGATTCGATGATCATTTCGGAGACGGCCGCCCGCAAGCTCTTCGGAGACGAGGACCCGATGGGCCGGACGGTGCGGTTGACCAACGCCCTCGACTTCAAAATCACCGGGGTTGCCGCGGACGTTCCGGACAATTCCCATCTGCGTTTTCATTTCCTGGGAAATTTTGACTTTCTCATGAAAACCCTGGGATGGGAGGGCGGATGGTGGAACAACAGTTATTATACCTACGTCCGGCTGGCTCCGAACGCCGACCTGGGCAAGTTGAATTCTCTTGTCCGCATCTATTTGAATCGGATCAATCCCCGGAATACCACGCTTCTCCGCCTCCAGCCCCTCAAAGACATCCACCTCCGCTCGGATTATGCCATCGATATCGACGGCGCATCGCGGAATATGTCGGGGGAAGTCCGGATATTCGCCCTGGTCGCATTCCTCGTCCTTCTCATCGCCTGCATCAATTACATGAACCTGGCCACGGCCCGCTCCGGGCTCCGGTCGAAGGAGGTCGGTGTCAGGAAGGTGATCGGCGCCGGCCGGGACGAAATCATGCGCCAGTTCTTCGGCGAGTCGCTCCTCTTCGCCGTGATCGCCGGTTTGTTGGCGGCCGGACTGTCCCGGCTTCTCCTGCCGTTTTTCAACGCCCTGACCGGTAAAACCCTGCCGCCCGCCGTCCTGGCCGATCCGTCGATTCTCCTTTTCCTTGGCGGGGCGGCCCTCTTCGCCGGGCTTCTTTCAGGAATTTATCCCGCGCTCTTTCTCTCCTCGTTTCGACCTGTTTCCATTTTCCGCGGGGAATCTCTTTCCGGAACCAAAAGCGCCCTGTTCCGGAAATCCCTGGTCGTCGTCCAGTTCGCCTTGTCCGTCGCGTTCATTGCCGGAACGTTCGTTATGACGGCTCAGCTCCGGTATATGAGAAACGCAAAGCTTGGATACGTCCAGGATTCCGTGGTCCATTTCCGCCTGCGCGGGGCGTTGGGGGAGAATTATCAGGCGTTCAAGGAGGAGCTCGCGCGGATTGCGGAGATCCGCGGTGTGACCGCCGCATCGGATCTCCCGACGTACACCGTCCATTCCACGACGGATTTCGAGTGGGAAGGAAAGAAGCCGGACGATCAGATTCTCGTCCACAATTATTCCGTGGACTACAATTTCATCGAAACGCTGGGGATGGACATGGCCGAGGGGCGGGCCTTCGACCGGAAAATCCCGACGGACAAGGACGCGTTCATCATCAACGAAACGGCCGCCCGGCTGATGGGTTATGACAAATCCGTGGGAAAGATCCTGCAACTGCATGAACGGAGGGGCCCCATCGTCGGCGTCGTCAAGGATTTTCATTTCAAATCCTTGCACATCCAGATCGAGCCGCTCGTTCTCCGCATCGAGCCGGAGCGGAACGCTTTCGTTTTCGTGAAAACGGGGTTTGAAAACCTGACGGGAGCCCTGGAAACGATCCGTCGCGTCCACGCCAAATACAATCCCGGATTCCCCCTCGAATACGAATTTCTGGACGAATCCCTCGGCCGGCTTTATGTCGCCGACCGGCGGTTCGGAGCGGTCATCGGGATTTTCACCGGGCTGGCGATTTTCATCTCCTGCCTCGGTCTGTTCGGCCTGGCCTCCTTCATGATCGAGCGGCGGACCCGGGAAATCGGAATCCGCAAGATCCTCGGCGCGGGCCTGGGCAGGATCGCGGCGCTCCTTTCCAAAGACTTTTTGAAATGGGTCGCCCTGGCGGATCTGATAGCAATTCCCTTAGCTTACTTCGCGATGAGCCGCTGGCTTCGGGGTTATGCGTATCGAACCGGAATGTCGGCGCTGGTTTTCGTCGGCGCGGCGGGCCTCACTTTGGCGATCGCCCTTCTGACGATCGCGCTTCATTGCCTCCGGGCGGCGCGGTCCAATCCAGCCGAATCCCTCCGCCGTGAATAATCCGC
>Ga0172371_10012883_pt1 | contig 10947 bp, 14 predicted proteins | sample Lak12m_FD_114543 | JGI IMG/M metagenome (GOLD analysis project Ga0172371, IMG submission 114543) | Freshwater microbial communities from Kabuno Bay, South-Kivu, Congo - kab_022012_12m | ecosystem: Environmental > Aquatic > Freshwater > Lake | place: Democratic Republic of the Congo: South-Kivu... | reverse complement strand
TTGTATTTTCCCTTAAGAAACTCAAATAGCTTTTTGTAGTCTATCCTCCACCTTAGGCTTTTCTCACCTCCAAAAAACAAATTCGCTGCATCCACAAAAGCATAAATCGATTTCCCTCGTATATCCATACCTTCATTGTATTCCAATTTTTCATTCCTCCAAATTGACTTTTTGTCACTTTATGCTACGATAGCCATCAATTCGCATCCTTAACATTTTTCAGGAGGAAATTCATGAAAAAGTTCTTGTTTGTGCTCGTCTTAATTGCAGTTCTATTTGTCAGCTGTGAATACAAAATCCCCAAAGTAGAACCCAAAGATTTCTTCATCTGGGACCACATCCCCGACAGCTACATCCAGCAAAACTGTCCAGAAATCAAAGACTGGAAAAAGAATGCCAGAACCCTCGGTTTCAGCTCATCCTTCACCTACTCCAGCACCCCCTTCCCTGTATCAGTCTTTGTCACCCCCATCGTTTATGTAGACGAAAAATACATGGTCTATCTTTCAGCCAAAGGGCTTGTTGAACCCGATGGTCAGCCAGCCAAGTACTCCGTTTACGATGGCTATGATTTAGTACAAGGCGAAGAGCGAGACAAAGCCATCCAGAGAGCCATCGAGATCATGGGTGGAATACCAAGCTACGAAGCCCGCTTCACCGCCACGCCAGAGATGACTCCATTTGGTAAACTAACCATCAATTTGTCCGATTTTTCCTGCTCACCCCAAACACCTCACTGATAAAGGAGGGTTCATGATCATCAAGATTGGATTCCAGACAGCTGGTCCATACAAATCAGTTGAAGAGACACTTGATGTCTATGAACAAGTAGAGCTACCCACAAGTCAGTTCTATATACACCAACCCAAAACCACCATCGAAGTAGCTCAAGGTGTCCGCATCGAAATCACCGAACATTTTGGTCCAGTTCTCTGGCTATCTCCCCCCAAAGACATTCCAGACTTCAATCCAGACTTATCTATCAAAGTCACCATAAACGATGAAGTGCTCACTCCCCCCCACAACAACGCAGATTGTTACGGAGTAAGTGAAAAGGATGAAGTCAAAATCGTCAGCACTGAAAAAGACGAAACCACCTCAATTAGAGTAATCCTTTCTCGTCTAAACAAAACTGATTAAAACAAACCGCCCCTCAGAGGGCGGTTTTTCTATATAAATTAATTCCGCTTTCCCATACCTAATACTAAATACATAATACCTAATACCTGCCCTCAACCCCCATCCTTAAGCGAAGCCAAGAACTCCTTATTCGACTTAGTCTTCTGCAATCTTTGTAAGAGTACTTCTGTTCTCTCATTGTCGCCAAGCATATCAAGCATGCGACGCATCAGGATAATGCTCTGGTACTCTACGTTATCAAAAAGAAGATCATCACGGCGAGTTCCCGATCTATTTACGTCAATAGCAGGGTAAATGCGTCTCTCAGCCAATCGGCGATCAAGATGAAGCTCCATATTACCTGTTCCTTTAAACTCTTCGTAAACCAAGTCGTCCATACGTGAGCCTGTGTCTACCAAGGCAGTACCGATAATAGTCAAGGATCCGCCATTTTCGATCTTGCGAGCCGCTCCAAAGAACTTCTTGGGTGGGTACAAAGCAGCAGGATCAAATCCACCAGAAAGAGTACGTCCCGAGGTAGGAATAGCCAAGTTGTAGGCACGAGCCAAACGAGTAACGGAGTCAAGAAGAATTACTACATCTTTCCCCTGCTCTACGAGTCGTTTAGCACGCTCCAAGGCTATCTCAGCCACCTTTGTCTGTTCTTCAGCTTTCTCATCAAAGTTACTGGCAGCCGTCTCACCCAGCATATTTGAGTCTTTGGTGATGGCCTTGATGTGACGGGATATATCTGTCACCTCTTCAGGACGCTCACCTACCAAGACAGCGATGATATGAATCTCGGGGTAGTTAGCTGCGATTCCTGAGGCGATTTCCTTAATGACTGTTGTTTTACCGGCTTTTGGAGGAGAGACGATGATTCCACGCTGTCCTCTACCGATAGGTGCACAAAGGTCAATCAGGCGTGTTGAAAGGATTTCTTTGCCTGTTTCTAGCTTCAATTTCTCAAATGGATAGATTGGGATTCCTTTTTCAAATCTTGGTCTATCAACAGCTGCCGCCACATCCACACCATTAATTTTGTTGATCTGCACCATGGTCCAGTAAGGCTCGTTCTCTTTGGGTCTACGAGCAAGTCCCACAACTACGTCACCAGCACGCAGCTTAGCCGCACGAGACATCTGGGAACTGATAAATACATCATTCTCACCAGGTCGGTACTCGGCTCTAGCCATGGCTCGGCCATCCGTGCCTGTGAGGTCGATTATGCCTGTTACTTCTTCTGTGATTACAGGCTCAGACACACGTGGAGCAAATGAAGGTCGCATCATTGGACGTTGCTGGTACTGTGGTCTCACATAAGGCCTGCCTTGGTACTGAGGAGGCAATTGATTGCCAGGCACAGCAGGGCGAGGCGTAGGCACAACAGGAGCAGCCACGGGAGTAGCTACACTAGTCTCTTCAACCTTTGGAGCAACAGGCTCAATTTTTGGTTCGCTAACAGGTTGTTTTACCTCAACTGGAGCTTTTTCAGCTTTCACTTCAGGCTCAGCAACAGCAACTTTTTTAACACGAGTCTTGGCTTTTTCTGCCATAAGATAGGAAATTATTTTTGGTTAGTAAAAATTTGGAAACTTGAAAATATCATCAGATATAGAGGAACTTGATGGGAACAACTCAATTCTACAACGGATAGATTCTCTGTCAAGCCACCAATTCGATAACAATAATAATAGGTATACATAATACCTAATACATAATACTTAATACGAGATTGGGAATGTTTGATTATTTAAGTCGATTAAGGGTGAAACGCGTAAGGCCTTAGCTGCAGCGCCAGTTTTTCGTTGGCACTGCGAACCAAACCCATTTCACCTCTAATCGATTCAAGAGTATGTCAAACTAACGCGTAGTATATCACCCAAACTCAGAAATGTCAATTACCAACTTTATAGGATTACATAACTACATCAATCTATTAACTTATACCTCACTTACTCTTTTACAATCTATTTTTTGAGAGGATACATGAAATATTCCAGTCGAGAACTGAGTTACTCTGATTTTGAAAGAATTGCCGAAGAAACAAAGAGAAAACACGCTGAAAACCGACAAAATATGATATTTCCTTTTACCTTCGGTTCCATATTTAGCCTCATTACCCTAGTTGTTTTGGCCATAAACACCCTAATTGTCCCCGTTCCACCCATCTCTCCATTTATCATCGCCCTCTCGATAATCATCGCCATCTTTAGTACCAGTATTCTGACCGTCAGCCTGATAAAAGCAAAAAATAAGTTCAAATAACCAAAAAAATCCCTCGCAAAAGCGAGGGATTATTTTAATCGAATAACCCAAAATCTATATCCTGTTCTGCCAATTTTGGCATAATCAGGGCTGTTGTAAATAGCAAACTGACCAGTATCGGGAACCGTCGGGTCATAAAGCATCACCTCGGAGATAATATATCCCCCAGTCCATCTGCCATCTACCACTTCGATAAGGTTAGTAACAGAGTAGGCTCTTCCAGCCTCATCAACCCTCGTTACCGTCAACATGTGCTCAAAAGAGCCATAGTCTCCAGCATAGAGGTAGAGGAAGTCACCCGGGTACAGAGGAAACGAAGAAAAATCAAAAGACCCTACCGGCTCATCAAACTCAAAATACTCGAATTTGTCCTCCGGCATCATCTTCTTCAGCTTCCACAGTTCCTTATCAGGTCTCGGATTAAGATACGAAAACTGATATGGGTCAACCTCTGGCTCCAGCACTCCCACCCTACTCAGCATCGTCGCCGAAAGTGGACCGCAAATCATTCCAGCACCATCCAACCCCAGTTTCTTAGCTACCACCACGGCTTCTATATTAGTATTGGCCACGTACTCAAGAGAGATATTTGCCAAGGACTCGATTTGAGTCAAAGACAACGGGCCAAGGTAGCCATTTTCGGTCGGGATTGGCATGATTTCAGTCGGCACTATCGTAGGCTCAGTCGTTGGTGCTTGGGTTGCCAAGTCTACAATATCTTCAGTCGGCTCCGCCTGAGTAGCCACAATTGGTACCTCAGTATCACCGATTTCGACACTTTTTCCGCATCCAACAAGAAGCGGAATAAACAATACAAGTACAAATACCAGCAAAGCAAAACGCTTTTTCTTTTCCACTTCCTCCTCCTTTATATAGATTGTCTATCAAGGTACACACATATTTTACCATATAGGCCAATACTCAATAGATATTCACACTTCTTCTGTTGACTTCTCTCTTGTTATAAGATATAATCTCACCCAGAAATTACCTTTACATTTTGGAGGATATATGGACAAATATGAGTTCTTGTTAGTTGGCCAGGGAGGCTTGATTAAAACTCACGCAGCAGTATTGTTTGGAGGTAATAAGATACTCAGAAGTATTATTAATGCCTTGACACTAGGCGAAGTGTTAGTTTATCTGGGAGATAATGGATGGGAACTTGTTTCTTATGTTCCCGCAACCTCTATGTCAAACCCAACCGTCGCCTTCAAACGCAAAAAACAAGAATAGCACCAAACACCCCGCAAGGGGTGTTTTTTTATCTCTCCTTCCCATACCTAATACTTAATACATAATACTAAATACGATAATCTTGTATCATTAATATATGCGTCTCACCAAAAAATCCTTTGTCACCCTAGGCATCGCATTTTGGATCACAGCCACCGTCCTGGCTTTCCTCCCCTCTTGGCCACATCTTTTTTATCGTCTTTTCCCCTCAACATCAGGCACTCTTGCCTCAACAATAGCATCCACAGTATCTCCCGTAGAAGCTACTGCTTCTGCTCCCATACATAATACTGGATACATAATACCTAATACATCTCACAAGCTTCCAGATATTGACCCATCGCTTCCCAAAGAAAATGGCCTTATTATCGACAAAATTGGCGTCAAAGGCTTAATTCACGAAGGATCTGACTGGGAAAGCATTCTAAAAGAAGGCGTCTGGCGCGTCCCCAACTTCGGCACCCCAGAAGAAAATGCTCTCCCTATCATCCTTGCCTCTCATCGCTGGGGCTACCTCGACTGGTCTGCTGCCTTCCGAAAACTCAACTCTTTCTACAGTCTACCCAATTTGGTTGTTGGTGACACCATCAAGGTCATTTGGAACCAAAGGCCATATGAATACAAAATTTACTCAACATCTACAGGCACAGAAATTTCCGAATATAATGCGAATCTGATCCTGTATACCTGCCAACTTTGGAACTCACCCGTCCGTTTCTTCGTCTACGCCAATCGAGTGATATAATTTCCCCCAAAGCACGTTCACTTAAGAAATTAGAGGTTTAGTGGAAAATAATGTATTACCCAATAGTGCCACTCTCTACCCCAACAAAGCACCTTCCAAAAATACAGAGAAAACACCAGGACAAATCGAAGTAGAGAGATTGCAACAAGCCCTCAAAAGATACAACTTGATAATCATGATTACGGGGATTGCCATCTTATTCTCAGGAATTGGGTTTGTAATCGGCGTATTTCTTCACGTCTCTCTTCTTCTCTATATTTCTGTCCCCATCTTTGTTCTCAGCTTTATCATTATGGCTGTCTTCTCCATAAAACACGATAATACAACCCAAAAAATCATAAAGCTTCGTTGGGATAGCATTGTCGATATATTATTCAAACTGGCAACAGGAGAAAAATTAACCAAGGAATAGCCAAATCAAACAAAACCCCGTCAACAGGCGGGGCTTTTTTTATGTCATTCCCGACCTGATCGGGAATCTATATAATTTTCAAATTTACTGTCCAACCTGATTTCCAGGGAAAGGGGCTGGTTGTGTTGCAGGTGTTTCTGCAGGAGTCTCGGTTACAGGCTGATTCCAAGCAGACATTGGCTGGCTTGAAGCGATGGGAGCAGGCTCAAAAGGAGCGACAGGTGCCACAGGTTCTGCTGGTTGTTGGATTACAGGTTGATTCCATTGAGGCACAAACTGCACTGGTTGGGCGGGTGCTGGTTCTGGAGCTTCAGGTAACTCTGGCTCAGAAGCTTCAGGAAGCTCAGGCTCCGAAGACTCTTCTGTCACAGGTTCTTCAACTGCAGGCATTGCTGGCATCGTGGGTGTAGCAGCCACCTCAGGCTCTGGCTCAGCTACATCCGTTGGACCCTCATCACTAGTCATTTGTTGAATCTCAGCATCAATTTCCTCTTTCTCTTTATCCAGCTCAGCATACTTCTCTTCCGCCTTATTATTTAATTCTTCAAGTTGTTCAGCAGCTACTTCATCGGCAGCCACCATCATTTTTTCTCCATTATCCAATGTATCAATAATTTCTTCGGCTTCATCGGCAAGCGCTTGATTCATATCAATTTCAAAATCAATCACTTTCATTATTTCCTCTTTTACTTCTTCTTTTTCGGCATTTGGCAACATCTTATATATCAGATCTTTTGCCTCATCGGTCATCTTTGAAGATTCAACTAGTTCCTGAACTTTTTTTATATCCATATATGTTTGTATTTGATATTTTTAGTTGAATTAGGCAGTTGTTCTAAGCGCTTCTTGAATCGGATTCCTTTTTCTCTTAATTTCTTCCACATTTGTACTTCTTTCCTTCGAAGCATTCTCGGCAATTGTTCTCCATTTTTGTGCTTCAAAATGTGCCTTAACCTCTTTTTCTTCTGCAATATTTCTTTTTATCTCATTTGGGATAGCTTCTACAAAACCCCAGGCTTTAACCAGTTTATTTTTCCCCTTTATTACCTCATTACCAAGAGTTAATTTTGTCTCTTTATATGAATTAATTATCTTATCCCTTGTCTCAATACGAGTTTGATCAATTTTACGAATACCTTCGGTTACAGAATCCACTACTTTATCTTTTGTCGTTTCGGCAAAATTCTCGATGTCATTTCCTCTAGCCTCGAACCAACGTCCTACTTCTCTACCTCGCTCAACAAGAGCATCTTTTTTATCAATAACAAATTTCTTTCCCGACTCAACTGCAGATACAACCGCTTCTTTTCCGGCATTAATACCTTTACCAATTTCATTGATACCTGCCTGAACCACGATCTTACCTTGTTCAGGTAAAGCTCCGATACCTCCAAGGAGCTTAACTGATGTATCATGGTCCCATTTTCTGAATTGATTTATTTTCGCTTTAATAAACTCTCTTGTTTTTGAACGTATACCCTCCACAGAAGCCAAACCCTTTTCGGCTCCGGCTTCATTTCGTTTTCTTGCTTCAACAAGTTGATCCTTTAAAGACATTTCAGCAGTTTCTCCTGGCATGTTATTTTTATATTTTTTAAAACCTAACTACCTTCAGTATGCATATTTTTTTACTAAATGTCAATTCACCAACATTTATCACATTTCCATAACTATAGGTTGACAAACAAGCCTATATATGCTATACTCCCCCTCATGAAACAAATCTTGCCTATCATCTTTATCGTTCTCGCCTTAACTGGCGCTATTACCTATTCTCTCGCCAAGAGAACAGTTCCAAAAAAACCAATCGAAAATATTGGTATTTCTGCTAACCAGCTTGAAGACAACAGTACTGTAACTCCAACACCCACAGAATCCAAAAAAGTAGCTTTTGGATCTCTAGTTGTGGCTACCCCTACCCCTTCCATCACCCCTACAGCCATGCCTACCATAGCTGAAAAAGAAGAAGCTACCAGCTCAACCAAAAAAGTTGCCTCAACTGCTGTTACCACAACCAAAACAACTATCTGTACACCAGTCTATGGCTCAGCCGACACTTGTACCGAACACGTTGTTGTTGATACCGGTGCCGAATCAGCTATGTTTTTTAACTTCGCTGGATTTGCTTACCTTGCAGGCTTACTTGCCTTCGTCAAGGCCAAAAGTTTAACAAAATAATATCGTCATTGCGAGTCTCGTATTCGAGACGTGGCAATCTCATACAACCTGAAATTTACCTCTGATTTCTACCCTAACTAGAAATCAGAGAGTAGATCTTCAATAGTTCTACAAAAAAGCACGTTAAATTGGAAGTAATTTCTGTATTAAGGAGGAACACATGTTCACATCTCTTTTTGCTTTGTTTTCAGGTCTTTCCGTTCTTGGACTGGTAGTTGGCGCCATTTACATGGTCGTCATTATCGCTCTCATCATCTGGGCTGCCCTCGATGAAGATCACTGGTGGATTCCCATTCCCGCACTCCTTGCCGTGACCGTCTTTGCGTGGATTTTCTTCCACACATGGCTGTTTGCTGCTTGGTCTGTCTTGCTGTTTGGCGCTATTTACTTAGTTGCCAAGACACAAGGAACACTGTGGAAGATTCTCGGCGTTGCTCTCGCTCTTGTTATTTGTGTCTTTGGTCTACTTTTGACCAATAGCCACATCAACTTCGAAGGCAAATCCAAGGCCTGCAATCCAGCTCAAAATCTCGAGCTCACGACCGACGGCATGGTAGTAAACAACATTGATGACGGGGACAACTCCATGGGCACCATTATCATGGTGACCAGAGACACCCCCGCGAAAGACCCCGTGGTCTTTGTCATCCCTGCTGGCGCCAGCGTTGATGTTGAGTATCGAGGCGACATGTACTTCACCACGGATCGTTTCGACGGTTCTCTGGCCGAAGGTGCCTGCCTAGCCGACCAGCTCTACAAAAACGTCGATGACAAAATTGTCGTTGAGCCAGACAAGGAAGCAATTCCTGCTGGCTGGAAAGCTCTCAAAGCAGTTGACGGTTGGTGGAAATCCTCCACTTGGCTTTACAAGGAAGACAATATCGAACCCGCTGGCCTCACCGCCACCCAAGGTATCTTTGTCTCCACGTCCCAGAAAAACCGCGATCTCGTCGCCAAAGAAGGCGAAGTGATTTACGGCCAGTTCTGGCAGCCACCCCTTGACGGTATTGTCACTCACATCCAAGTTCGCTCCAATGAAAAGCTGACCATTCCCGAAGGATGGGAAGGAACCTATTGGGTCTGGACCGGAGACTTCAACCTTGGCGAAACTGACCTTCAAAAAAGGATGCTGCAAGCCACGTTCCACGAAGTTGTGGACCGAGACGACATCAAATCCGTCACTCTGCTCTCCTGCGGCACCCTGCCGCCCGAACTCGACAAATCCGTGTACACCTTGTATACAGGAGAGTCTCAGTTCGGTGATGTTACATGGGTTTCAGGCCTAGCAAGCTGGACCTGCGAGGCCATGCCAATTAAATAATTTCCAATCACGTTTCCCCCGAGCCAAGCTCGGGGGAGTTTTCTCTTTAGCTTGAATACTCGAGCTCAAAAGAAAGCCCAAGCCCATTTAAAACACAGGAGGTCCCCCGTGAATTACAACAAAGTACTAATGATTGTTGGTGCCATCATAATCATTATTGGTGGTATCTTGCTCATAGCCAGTGGTCAGCCTTCAAACAAGGCTCTCGCCGCTCCGGGGATAATGGTTTTATCCCTAGGCTCACTTACTCTCGCAGTCACCAGCCTAATTTCTCCCAAAAAGAAATAGCTGCCATCATCCGTTCCTCCTTCCTTTGCTCTTGCCCCGACTCACCTCGGGGCATTTTTTGGCTAAAAAACAAAATTACGATTCATTTTGCGAAAAGAACGTGAACCCCTGTTCTTTGTGCCACGTTACGCAGACTTGAATTGCTCGGTCTCACGAAGTGAGAATTCAAGTCGAGTATCGAGATAACCGACTTCCGCAGGAGAAGTCGGATTATCGGTGGCCAACAAAGAATAGGGGTGATAAGTTTTTTAGTAAAATGAACCTATTCCCCCATAGGACTTGACAAAAGGATAATACTGTATTATCCTGTATATATCACTATGAGATATCAAATTAAACAAAAGCCAACTATCTCCGTCATTCTCCCCGTTCACAACGCCGAGAAATACCTTGTAGAGGCTCTCGAGAGTCTTCGCTACCAAACATACCCTCATTTTGAGGTTATTGCCATAGATGATGCTTCCACCGACCTTTCCTACAAAATCCTTCGTAACTATGCCAAAATTGACCCTCGTATCAAGGTATATCACAACAAAGTGAACCTCAAGATCGCCAACACCCTCAATTTCGGCTTAACCAAGGCAAAAGGGCGCTTTATAGCCCGCATGGACGCCGACGACGTAGCTTTGCCTACACGCTTCCAAAAACAGCTAAATTTCCTTACCAAACACCCAGGAGTCGTAGTTGTGGGTGGGCAGTGCCTCACTATAGATAAAGATGGCCAGATTACAGGCAAAAAGCTCTTCCCCACAGATCACATAGCCATTTCAGAGCTCATGTACACCGCCAATCCCCTTCAGCACCCCAGTATCATGATCAATCGCGATTTATTACCCTCAGACTTCGCTTGGTACAATCCCCGTCTCACTCCTGCTGAAGATCTTGATCTTTACTTCCGTTTAGGCAAATTTGGCCTTTTCGCCAATCTAAAGACCACTGTCCTTATGTACCGCCAGCACGGAGACTCCGAAACCTTCAGAAACCCCAAATATACCTTCAAAATAACCCAAAAAGTTCGCTCCCTTGCCGTGGCCAAGCATGGCTACAAGCCAAGCCTAAAATCCAAAGTATTAGCCTCAATCCAGTCATTGGTATTGAAAGTAGTTCCCAATGACCTCATTTTCCCTCTATATACCTTCCTAAGAGGCACCAAAATCAAAGAAAAGCTCGAAAATGTCAGTCTTCGCCTAGCCTCTTCATAATCCGTCATTGCGAGTTTCGTACTCGAACCGTGGCAATCTCATACCATTAAGGAATAAACGGACTAAACTTTCTGGTATACACCCTCATTGGATCAGGAGCGTTAAGCATCAAGTCACTTCGATAGATGAATAGCTCAGATGGTTCTTGGTTGTTGGTTGCTGCTCTGTCTCTGGTCAT
>Ga0172371_10012882_pt1 | contig 10947 bp, 10 predicted proteins | sample Lak12m_FD_114543 | JGI IMG/M metagenome (GOLD analysis project Ga0172371, IMG submission 114543) | Freshwater microbial communities from Kabuno Bay, South-Kivu, Congo - kab_022012_12m | ecosystem: Environmental > Aquatic > Freshwater > Lake | place: Democratic Republic of the Congo: South-Kivu... | reverse complement strand
GTTCGCCGTCGCCGGCGCGATCAGCAGCAAATCGGCTTCGTCGGCGAGCTGGATGTGCGCGGGCTTCCAACCCTCGTCGTCATAGAGGTCCGTCACCACCGGATGGCGGGACAGCACCTTGAAGGACACGGGGGTAATGAACCGAAGCGCGTCCGCCGTCAGCACGACGTGCACCTCGCATCCCTGCTGGGTCAACTGGCTCGCCAGCTCGGCCGCCTTGTAGGCCGCGATCGAGCCGGTCACACCCAGCACAATGTTCTTTCCCGCGCTCATGTTGTGTCAGAGTTTACGCAGCACCTTTCACCTCGCGCGCCCTTACATTTCCGGCGCCTGGACCCGTCCCGTCCGCAGTCTCTCCGCCTCGACAATCGCCAGCATCCGCCGCAGGTCCTCCTGGACCGTGCTGCTCAGCAGCAAATAGTCAAAATGCTTCCACTGGGCGATCTCCTGCCGCGCCACGCCCAAGCGCTTCTGAATCACGGCCTCGGAATCCGTGCCGCGCTTGCGCAATCGCTGCTCCACGATTGCCATCGAGGGCGGCGTTAGGAAGACCGACACGAGCGCCCGCTTCAACTCCGCCTCCGCCTGCGACTTCTCGCGGATCGTCGCCGCCCCCTGCACATCCACATTGAGGAGGACATCTTTGCCCTCGCGCAGCTTGCCCAGGACTTCGGCCTTCAGAATGCCGTAGCTGTTGCCATACACCGTCGCATGCTCCAGGAAGTTGCCCGCCTGCACCCTTTTCAGGAAGGACGCGGCGTCCAGAAAATAGTAGTCCACCTGGTCCCGCTCCCCCTCGCGCGGCGCGCGCGTCGTGCAAGTCACGGCGCGGGTCATCTGCGGCCGGGCGGCCAGCAACTGTTGACAAAGTGTGGTCTTGCCCCCGCCCGAGGGCGCCGAAATCAGCACGAGCAGCGGGCTGGTCGTCGGCGCGGGCTGCGCCGCGGACTCGCCGTTCCCTGCGTGGCTCTCGGGACTCATTCGCGGCTCTCGTGTTTCAGCGTTCATCTTCACGGCATTGCTTCATTCCACATTCTGCGCCTGCTCGCGGAACTTCTCCAGCTCCGCCTTCAGCCGCACCACCTCGCGTGAAATCAAGCTGTCGTTGGCTTTGGCGCCGATCGTGTTGATCTCCCGGTTCATTTCCTGCGCCAGAAAGTCCAGCATCCGGCCCACGGGCTCCTTCGATTTCCGCCCATCCTCGAACTGCTGGAAATGGCTCTGCAGGCGCGTCAGCTCCTCCGAGATGTCCGAACGGTCGGCAAAATAGACCACTTCCTTGAGCAGCCGCTCGTCCTCGACGCCGGGCGCTTCCAAACCGGCGCTCTTGATCCGCTCAATCAGTTGCTGACGATACCTTTCGGCGACCGTGGGGGCCTGCTTTGCGATTTGGGCCGCCGCTTTCCGCATGGCGTCTATCCGCTTCGCCAGGTCCTGGGCAAGGTGTTCCCCTTCCCGTTCCCGCATCTTCACCATCTGCGTCAGGGCGTGCTTCAACGCCTTCTCCGCTGCCGGCCAGAAATCTTCCTCTAACCCCAGCTCCTCGTCGGTTTGCAGCACTCCGGGCGCCCGCGCCACCTGGTCGAGCGTCCCCGGCCCCGGCAGTTTCAGTTGCCTCGACAGCCGAGCCAGCTCGCGTGCATAAGCCTGGGCCAGCGGTACGTTCAGATGCACCCGAGCCGACGCTTTGCCTGCCCCGGCGTGCAGCGCCACCCGGACAATCAGCCGCCCCCGGGCGATATACCGGTTAATTACGTCGCGGATCTGGGCCTCGAGCAATTCCATTTCGCGTGGCAGGTTCACGGAAATCTCCGCCTGCTTGCGGTTCACGGAACTGAGCTCCACCGTGACTTTGAAGCCGTCTTTCGAGCAATCCCCGCGCCCATAACCCGTCATGGATTTCATCGCCCCTCAGTATGCGAAATCCCCATCCCCCATGCGAACAAATTCTCTATCCCGCCGCGTGGGTGAAGCCGCGCGAGGCGGCAGCCTTGGGGCTCGAAGGCCGCCCAGCTCATCGGCCTGCCCCGGTCTTCGGCCGCGTTCCGGTGCCGCTTACCTGGGCAGTTCGCCATCCGCCGACTCGCACAGGACGTGGAAGAGCAACGTATGACTCTCCTGGATGCGCGCGGTAACTGTGCCCGGGACTAGCAGGTCAAGTGTGGCCACGCCCTTGGTGAAGCCGCCGTCGCGGCCCAGGAAGCAGATGCTCTTCATCTTCTTGCGGTTGGCCTCTTCAAGCGCGCGCAGGATGTTGCGTGACTTGCCGCTGGTGGTGAAAGCGATCAGCACGTCGCCCCGCTGGCCAAGGCCCCAGACCTGGCGCGCGAAGATCTCGTCGGAGTGGTAGTCATTGCAGACGGCGGTCATGAACTCACCATTGGCCGTCAGCGAGATCGCGGGGTAGGGCCGGCGGTCGTCGCGGTAGCGGCAAAGGAATTCCGTGGCCACGTGGGTGGCGTCGGAAGCGCTGCCGCCATTGCCGCACACCAGCAGCTTGTGGCCGGAGGTCAGGCATTGCACGACCAGCTTCACGGCCCGGCCCAACGGCTTCTCCAGTGCGCTCAGCGCGCGCGTGGCGGCGACCGAACCCTCAATAGCATCTTGCAGCAGTGTCATGCTGGAAAGGTACGCCAGGTGCCCGGGAATAGGAATCGGAAAATCCAGCCTGTGGGAGCGAACCCACCCCCGAATTTTTAGCTGGCACCCGCACGAACTTTCGGGGCACGCTGGCACTACTATGAAGACCAAGACCAATCCCGCCGTGGCCATCAACCGCCGGGACTTCATCCAATCCACTGCCAGGACCACTGCGGCCCTGAGCTTGTTAAGCGCCGCGCCGTTTGTGGCGCGCGGGCGGGTGCTCGGCGCCAATGACCGCATGGGCCTCGGCTTCATTGGCGTCGGCGGGCGCGGCTCCAGCCACATGGGAACCGTGCAGCGGCTCATCAAAGCCGGCGAAAACGCCCAGATCGTAGCCGTCAACGACGCCTTCCGCTACCGGCTGAATGAGGCCGCCAAACCGACCGGCGCCAAGGCTTACCTGAAACACCAGGAGCTGCTGGCGGACCCGAACGTGGACGCTGTCTGCATTGCCACTCCTGATCGGCTGCACGTGCCGCAGGCGCTGGATGCCATCCGTGCCGGCAAGGATGTCTATTGCGAAAAGCCGATGGGCCACTGGTCGCAGTTCGACCTGTCCAAGCGCTTCTACGAGGAAACCCTCAAGCTCAAGCGCGTGTTTCAGATCGGCAACCAGGGCAACTCCAGCTCCGCCTGGCAGAAGGTACGCGAGCTGATCCAGCAAGGCGCCATCGGCCGCGTGCAGCTTGTCACAGTCGGATTCTACCGCAACGGCGATTGGGGCGAGCGCATGCGAATCCCCGACCCGGAGGCCAAGCCCGGTCCGGACCTGGACTGGGAGGCGTTCCTGGGCGACGCGCCGAAAGTGCCTTTCACGGTGGACCGCTTCTTCAGTTGGCGCAAATACCTCGATTACGCCGGCGGCCCGTGCACCGACCTGTTCCCGCACGTGTTCACGCCTTTCGTCAGCGCCATTGGCCTCAAGTTCCCGTCCCGCGCCGTCGCCTCCGGCGGCATCTTCAAATACACCACCTACGACCGCGAAGTGCCGGACACCTTCAACATGTGCCTGGACTACCCCGAGAAGCTCTCGATCGTGCTCCCGTGCACGCTGGCCAACAACTACCCGCCCGAAGCGGCCATTCGCGGCGACGAGGGAACGCTCACCCTCCAGAATCCGGGCGAATGGAACCGCGGCTTCGACAGCGTGACCGTGGTGCCGATGAAGGGCGAACCGCGCCCCTTCCCCGCCGAGAAGATAGACGCGACGCCGCTCCACTGGCAGAACTTCCTCAAGTGCGTGCGCACCCGGGAAAAACCGGTCAGCGACGTGGAATTCGGACTCCACGTCCAAGCCGCCCTGAACATGGCCATGCTCAGCTTCCTCCAGGAGAAGGTAGCGAAGTTCGATCCAGTGAAGGGACAGATCGTGGTTTAGCCGTATCTATTCAGCACCAGGGGAGCGCGCCCGCCCCGGGCGCAGTGGGTGGCGCCCTCGCCAGCCACCTTCGGGAGTGGCCGAGGCGATCCACCATTCAGTGACTGCGCACGCCCTACGCCGACCCGGCGGGGGCGCCGGGTGGCAGCGCCCGGGGCGGGCGCGGTCCCCAGAAATACCTGCATGGATACGGCTTAGACTTTGGCCGGAGGGGGCTGGAAGAGTGCAACCTGCCGAAGGACGACGGGGCGGGCGGGGTGGGAACGCTTCCAGGGGAGTTTGGCCTTGACGGCTCGGGCTTGCCGGGCAGGATGGGCAAGGCCATGAGCATTTTCCGTCAGTCGGCGAGGCGGTTCTCCGGCGGCAGGGACGCAAGCCCAGGCAGCTTCGAACCCCATGTCCGTTTTGTGCGGCCTTGTCTTTGCACGTACGACTGCCCTGTTGCCATGACAAAGTCCTTGCGCCTGTCTCCCCCGCCACGGGGTAGTCTGTTCCATCGGAGGGCTGCTACTTTGCTGGTCCATCATCAGAGCGGGGGCTCCCCGATGGCTTTGTCTTCTGACTTTGCCTCTATGCAGGCAGGTTTGTCCCAATTATACTGTTCGACGAAATGATTATGGCATGGCGTGGGTCAGCCTGGGTGTTCGCCGTGATAGCGATAGGCATTTTGATTGCCTTCTTCGCCAGCATTCCGCTTCGGACAAGCTCGCAGATCAAAGCCTACAAAGCGTCCATCAAGCCGGGAATGACCTTGGTCGAACTGACGAACATGATGGGAAAAGCAGATCGGATTGTCGGGCCAGATCGTCAACTGGACCGTGCACACCACTACCAGATTCCCCCCCTCGGCTCGAACAGAGTCGTTTACTTTTATCCGAAGGAGGGGCTTCCATACTACAACCTTTTCGTTTTTGTTGATCCAGAGAAGGGAGAGGTTACAGAGTTGGTGGTGGACAAGATGAACTGATCGTCGAACCAGCAGATCCACCGAATGAGCGCCCCACCCGGCCAGTCGAGAGATCGTGGATTCACCGGACCCGCGCCGAGCAGCGCGATCATGCCGGTGCTCCAATCGGGCGTCAGTGGCGCGCTGCTCGTCACGGCTCATCCTCATCGTTCGGCACTAACTGAGAAATCTCAACGCAACCTGATCATGAAAACCTTGTTCGCTTGGATTGTTTGGGCAATGTGCGCGTCCAATTCTTTGTCTTGCCACGCGCAAGGGACATTCGTGCTCAGATTTGACGACCTGCAGACCTCAGTCCCGGTGCGCGATCAATACGCACAGTTCGGGGTTCACTTCAGTTCAGGCGACGCGGGCGTATTCCCCGGCCTGTCGAACGGTGATTTGGGGGGGTGGGGCCTTGAAGGGACCGCAGGGCCGTATTTTGAGGGTTTCAATGGCCACCCCAGCGACTCGATGACCCTCACATTCGACACTCCGATTACTGCGTTCAGCCTGGATGCATCACGGGCCAACGGGAGCATAGATCGGACGTACTTCATACTCCGAGCTTACTATAGGGGTTCGCTCGTCTCCTCTACCGGCGCAACGTTGTTAGGGTCGGTCAACCAGTGGACAACGTTCTCGGTTTCGCGCGCCGAAATTGACAGCATCCAGTTCAATGCGTACGGGATCCGAAGCATTCCCCCCCCTATCCGACACCTTGGTGTGTTCGGCATTGACAACGTGCGATTCACTATGGTCCCTGAGCCTTCAATTCTGACTCTGTTCATCGCGAGCGGGTTCGGCGCGTTGCTGGCGAGGAGCAGGCAGAGGTGCAAATCGTTGCCGAGGCGGTCCAGCCAACCGGAGCCAGCCGGTTGGCTCAGAGACAAATCGAACGTCAGCGGCGGCTGGCTCCGCTCGCTGACCTGTTTCGTTCGCCGAAAGTGTTGTCAGATCCCGGAATGGGGCGCATGATGAGAGTATTATGAGCATCGCAGAAGTGAGGCAGCTTCCATTGGTCGAGAAGCTCCAAATCATGGAAGCTATCTGGGAGGACTTGCGCGCACAGGCGGAGCAAGTTCCGGTGCCGCAGTGGCATCGAGAGCTGCTGGATGAGCGCCGGCGCGCGGTTGAGGAGGGGCGAGAGCCACTCCTCGACTGGGATTCGATCAAAGACTCTCTGCCATCGCGCCGGAAGGCATGATCCGAATCGCTGCTTCCGCGCGCCGGGATCTGGACGAGGGTTTTGCGTTCTACGACTCGCAGGAGATCGGCCTCGGCGACGACTTCTTGAGTTCTGTCAAGGCGGACATTGAGAGTCTGAGAGTCACTGCCGGAGTCCACCGAATCGCCTACGCGGATTATCATCGCTTGCTGTGCAAGATCTTTCCATTCGCATCCGCAACGTTAGACCCTGACCGAATCTCTTCACACCCATACGAACATCTTCCACAATGGACATCCCACGGATATTCAACATCACGGAAAGTGCTCACCGCATCCACAACCCGATCACACCCGAAAAGCTGGCGACTCTCGGCGCGGCGCTGCGTCTGGCATCCGGGGCCCGAGTGCTCGACCTCGGCAGCGGTTCGGGGGAGATGCTCTGCACCTGGGCACGCGATCACGGCGTCATCGGCACCGGCATTGACCTGAGCCAGTTGTTCACCGAGCAAGCGAAACGCCGTGCGGTAGAACTCGGCGTCGCCGATCAAGTCCAGTTCATCCATGGCGATGCTGCCGGCTATGTCTCTGACCCGAAGGCCAGTGTGGCCGCCTGTGTCGGTGCCACTTGGATCGGCGGCGGAGTCGTCGGCACGATCGAGCTTCTGGCGCGGAGCCTGCGCCCCGGAGGGATCATCCTCATCGGCGAGCCCTACTGGCGGCAGTTACCGCCGACCGAAGATGTTGCCAGGGGGTGTCTGGCCAACTCCATCTCCGACTTTCTCATGCTGCCAGAACTGCTCGCGTCTTTCGGCCGCCTTGGCTACGACGTCGTTGAAATGGTTCTGGCTGACCAGGACGGCTGGGACAGATACGAGGCGGCCAAATGGCTCACCATGCGCCGATGGCTTGAAGCCAATCCCGGCGACGAGTTGGCGAAAGAGGTTCGAGCCAAACTGACCTCGGAACCCGCGCGCTACGCCGCTTACACGCGTGAATACCTGGGCTGGGGTGTGTTCGCGCTGATGCCGCGGTGAGGCGTTGGCGCAGGGCCGAGAACGCCGAACCGCTCGCCCCGGCCCCAGACCACTCGAAGTCTGGAACCAATTCGTGTCGCGCCGTCCGCCCGCAGCCTGTAACTTGGAGCAGGCATGACTGTCGCCGACCACATCCGCAAGAAGCTGGGGACGCTGCCGCATAAGCCGGGCATCTACCTGATGCGAGACCGCTTCGGGACGGTGATCTATGTGGGCAAAGCGCGGGATTTGCGCAAGCGCGTGAGCCAGTATTTCCAGCCCTCCCGGCGGATGGGTTGGGACCTGAAGTTCAAGGCGCTGACCGATGCCATTCACGACTTCGACTTCCACATCGTGCGGAGCGAACCCGAGGCGCTGCTGCTCGAGGGCAAACTGATCAAGGAGTTCCACCCCCGCTACAACGTCAGCTTCCGCGACGACAAACGGTTCCTGATGCTCAAGGTCAACCTGAACGACCCTATCCCGCGGTTCACCCTGACCCGCCTCAAGCAGGACGACGGCGCGCGGTACTTTGGCCCGTTCCCGAACTCGGGCGCGTTGCGCAGCACGCTGGCGCTGGTGCGGCGCCAGTATCATTTGCGCGGGTGCCGTCCGCTCACACCGACCGAGCGCGATTACAAGCATTGCCTCTACGCGCACCTGAAGTACTGCACCGCGCCGTGCATCGGCAATGTGGGGCGCGAGGAGTACCTCGACCAGGTTAAGGCGGCGTGCAACTTCCTGGAAGGCCAGTGCGCCGAGATGCAGGGGCAGCTCGAAGTGGAAATGAAGAAGGCCGCGACGGCCCAGGAATACGAGCGCGCCGCCCAGTTGCGTGACCTGCTGGCGGACCTGAAGAGCACGACCCAGAAGGTCAGCCGGTTCGAGCGCGTCCCCTACAGCCTGCCGCTGGCGATTGACCCTGAGCAGGACCTGGTGGAGCTGGCGAAAGCGCTCGACCTGCCCGCGCCGCCGGAGCGGATCGAGGGCTTCGACATCTCCAACATCAGCGGCACATTCAAGGTGGCGTCCATGGTCAGCTTCCGCCATGGCCGGCCGGACCGCGCAAATTACCGGCGGTTCAAGATCAAAACCGTCGAGGGGCAGGATGATTTCGCTTCCGTCGCCGAAGTGGTGCGCCGGCGCTATACGCGCGTGCTCAAGGAGTCTAGAGTCCAAGGCCCAACATCCGCAGCCAGCGGGGACTTGCCGGAGGGCGAGCGTGAGGAAATCCGAAACCCGAAGGCCGAAATCCGAAAGAAACCCGAAGGCCGAAACCCGAAGACTCAGCGGAATGACCGCGGGCTGTTGGCGGAGCCTGAATTACCGCCGACGGGTTCGTTGGCACCGGCCGGCGGTGACACGTCGTCCGTCACAGTGGGCGACTCAACTCATGCGCACCACGCACCACGCACCACGCCAGCCCTTGCCTCTCTGCCTGACCTGATCCTCATTGATGGCGGCAAGGGGCAGCTCGGGGCGGCGTGCGCGGAACTGGAGAAGCTGGGGCTGGGCCATATCCCCACGATCGGGCTGGCCAAGGAGTTCGAGGAGGTTTATCGGCGGGACCAGCCGGCGCCGCTTCGGTTGTCGCACGAGAGCGGCGCGTTGAAGCTGCTTCAGCGCGTGCGGGATGAGTCGCACCGATTGGCCAACACTTACAACGCCCAATTGCGGCTGCGCAAGATCTCGGAGAGCCTCCTCGATGAGTTCCCCAACATCGGCGAGCGGCGCAAGGCGGCGCTGCTGAAGAAGTTCGGTTCAGTCCAACGCATGCGGCTGGCAAGCGTCGAGCAGATTGCCGCGGTGCCGGGGTTTGGCGGCAAAGCCGCGGCAGAGCTCAAGGCGTTCCTGGAGGCACGGCAGTAAGATTCACCCGCGCCCCCTCCAGAACCCGGCCATTCCCGGGGTCGGGCCAGCGGCCTATGCTCGGACAGGCCGTGCGGTAGCCAGTGCCTAGACAGCAACAAGACAGTACCTGGCTTAATAGAATTTCTATTAAGCCAGGTACTGTCTTGGCGGTGGCTAGGCACTGACTGGGCACTCCGGGACCCGTCCGGTGCGCAAACCAACCGAGGCGGGGTGGGCGAGCCCGGCTCCAGGCTTCCCTGCCAGGGAATTGCGTGCTCATCTGCAAGTGCCTGAGCCCTAGTGATTTGGGCCTTAACCAAGCGCGATTCGCACCTGTCCCCGCTTCCCATTGCTCGGGGATTCGCTCCGTATTTGGTGAAGAACCGCAGCTTGGTTCAACCTACGGTGTTGTCCTGAGCCTTTTCAGCATCCTCAGCCGGCGAAGTTTATTCGTGCTAATGCGTGTAATTCGTGCCTTCATGAGGGCCGGATGAACATTCAAGTGGCAGTACTGTGCGACGCGGCGACGGACGACAATGGCAAGCTCAACCTGCTGGGAGCGTTCGACACAATCTACACCAAGCAACTGCCAGCCATTCATCCGCAGTGCTCGATAGCGCTGCGAGTGACGTTCTCCGGGGAAGACGAGGGCAAACACGCGCTGCAAGTCAACTTCGTGGACGCAGACGGCCACCCGATCGCCAACTTCCCTCCCATCCCGGTCGAAGTGGCCTTGCCCGAGGACATGCATTTTGGCACGCGCAATTTCATTGTGAACATCCAGCAGTTGAAGTTCGACAGCCCCGGGCTCTACTCGATTGACATCCTGCTGGATGACCGGCCACAGGCGAGCATCCCGTTGCTGGTGCGGCATACCCTGCCGGCTGCGCCGTAAGCCGCCCACGGTCGGTTTCGACCCGGCGGCAAAGGGCGCCCGCGCTAAATGTTCTCGCGAAGCCCCGCCTCGCTCAGTTAGCTTCCGCGCGATGCTCAACTACATCTGGCTTGGGATGGTCCTGCTGGCTGTCGTCATTGGCGGCTGCACCGACAACCTCAAGGCGGTGGCCGACAAGAGCTTCGAGATGGCGGAGTTCGCGGTGATGAAGATCTCCCTGCCGCTGGTCGGCATCATGGCCCTCTGGCTCGGCATCATGCGGCTGGCCGAACGGGCCGGGCTGGTGGCGGCGCTGGCGCGTTTGCTGCGGCCCCTCATGGCGTGGCTCTTCCCGGACGTGCCCCATGACCATCCCGCGATGGGCGCGATGCTGCTGAATATGGCGGCCAGCATCCTCGGCCTCGGCAACGCCGCCACTCCGCTCGGCTTGAAGGCCATGCGGCATCTGGAAACGCTGAACCCGCGGCCCGGCACGGCGACCAACGCCATGTGCACCTATCTGGCCATCAACACCAGCTCCATCCAGCTCATTCCCGCCACCGCCATCGCCATCCTCGCCGCCAATAAATCCACCAACCCGACCGCCATCGTGGGCACCTCCATCATGGCCACTTCCTGCGCCGCCATTGCTGCCGTCACCGCCGCCAAACTTCTCCAGCGCCTGCCCATCTACCGCCTGCCGCCATTGAGCGCTCCGCCCCCGCCACCCGCGCCCGAAGCCGCCAAACCGGCAGGTGCGAGTTCAACGAATGAGAAAACTCCCATCAAGGAAGCCGCCGAACTGGCCCCGTTGCAATGGTGGGGAGTGCTGACGATGGCCGCGTTTCTCCTGTTCTTCCTCTACGTGTTCCTACGGCTGGCTTTCCCCGCAGCGGTCGGGCTGGCCGTGCCGGACGCCGCCGGCCAAAGCGTCTTTATCCGCATCGTGGATGCGGTCTCGAAGATCTCGATCCCGTTCATGCTCTCGGTCTTTCCGCTCTACGCGGCGTTGCGGCACGTCAAGGTCTATGAGGAGTTTGTGGACGGCGCCAAAGAGGGATTCGACGTGGCG
>Ga0172371_10012881_pt1 | contig 10948 bp, 16 predicted proteins | sample Lak12m_FD_114543 | JGI IMG/M metagenome (GOLD analysis project Ga0172371, IMG submission 114543) | Freshwater microbial communities from Kabuno Bay, South-Kivu, Congo - kab_022012_12m | ecosystem: Environmental > Aquatic > Freshwater > Lake | place: Democratic Republic of the Congo: South-Kivu... | reverse complement strand
TCCTTGATTGATAGTCCTGTTGGTGATTCGTATAATTGTTGTATTGCCATATTATGTTTTTGTAACTTCAGTTAAATTATTACTACCATCATATCCCAGTGTCAAAGTTGATACTGTTGTACCCTCACTGCCACCTGTCTTAAATACTACTCCTGTTAAGTTTGTACCAGTATAGGTAAGAGAAATATAGTCATAGGTTGCGGGAACAAGTGAATTTGCAACTGTATCAAATACATGCAAACCTTTTGTAGAAACTGTTGCCCTTGTGTCATCTGTACTATTTTTTATCTCCACTGCACCGATTTGGACATCAGATTCCCTAATAGTTGCCGTAGATGAAATGTCTCCAATTCCTCCTGGTGTAACTCTTGGCATATTTTTATCCTCCTATAGCTTCATTTGATAACTCTAGTACCCTTACTTCAGCGGTTGAAGAAGCAACAATTCCATAAACAATCATTCTTGGACCAGCATCAAAAGCTGGAGAATATGAATTTTTTGGAACTGGCATACCGTTTGAAACCGTAACATCAGATCCACCGACATATACGACCTGAGATGAATTATTATAGATTACCAACGATCTTCTGTTTGATAAAACCTCGTCTGGCAATGGGGTTAAAGAAGTTGTAATTGTTATGTTCCTTGATTTGACAAATCCCCTGAGTGGATTAATGTTAATATTAGTGACAGGCATTGGGTATTTTGTTGGGGGAAAGTTAGACACCTTAACTGTCGAAGGAATCTCAATATCTGGAAACTTTATCTTATCTGGTAAACTGATAATTTCCTTACTTAATTTTTCCAAAGCATTTAAGATTAATTTTCCTTCAATAATAGAAGTAGATGTTGGGAATTTAGGAAATTCTGGAATTCTAATATCTGGTATCCTTATTTCTTTTTGTTCTGGAAATTTAATACTGAATATAGCCCTGGTAATATCCCTATTTAAAACATCAATCTTGCTGACAAGTTCTTTCAAAACAATCTGATTTTTAATCTCAACCTGACCGCTTATTTGTTGAATTTTTGGAAATTCTATTTTTGGGGGTGGAATAATTTTTTGACCAACATCAGTCTTTAAACTTTCTTTTATTTCTTTCCCAACATTATCAAATGATTTAGGAAGATTTTTTACTTCATTAGTAAGACTATTTATATTGTCTGTAAGACCTTTAATCAAATCTGTTGTTCCACTATCAACCTCAATATTTGTTTCTGATGGCTTAATAACCGATAATATATCGGTTTGAATTTCACTTAGTTTTTCAAGAATAGGGGAGAGAACCTCTTTATAGGTTAAATCTTTTTTTTCTTTCCCTTTAGATAACCGATCTGCCCTTCTTGAAAGGGCTGAAACCAAAGAGAAAGAGCTTCTCTTTAGATTTTTCATAATCTAACACCAACCATATATAAATTGGCTGTACTGGAACTTGTTGAAACATGTAATTTATTCACTGGTAAAGTAAAAGTATATTGTGTATCTTTCGACAAAAGAGGAAATGAACTATCATCTGTCGGCTGATCGAAATCTACTCTTACAGTTGCTTCATCTGCTGTTAAATGAATTTCTGTCAACGGTGGTGATCCCCAATCTACTATTTGGTCTGCGGTTGTCACTGCTAATTTTCTTGTTTCTACTGCCTTATCACTCGCCATAATACTCAACTCCTTTCGTATTTATTAATTGATAATTGGTAATTTTATTTTTCTCAGATATTCTATGCAACCCATTATTAATCTCTGACCTGCCAAGTGCATCTATTTTTAGATGGATACACTCTCCTTCAATTTGTTTTATTTTAAATCCTCCTGCCTTAGCTTGACAATAAAACCAAATATCATGACCCCCATAAACCCTTTCTTTAGGGGCATCAATCCATTTCATGTCATTTAATCTTAATTGTTTATCGGTTCTAAACCAAGGACTTTTAAGATTTTCAAAAACATTCTTTTTTATCAAGGTACAACCAAGTCCTGCCCACAAGATTCTTCCTTTTTCATCTTTGGCAGAACAACTCCATCCATTTACTCCATAGTCAACAAAAACAATATCTTCATCAGCTAAAACCATCTTTTTTAACATTCCCTCTGGAATTATAGTATCTTCTTCAATAAAAAGAAAATGTGTAGGGTTATCAACCATCGCCCTGCGGACTAATGAATTTTGGGCTTCTGGGATTGGGAGGTCATGAGTAATATATAATTTACTATTAAAACCCTCTCTCTCCCTCTCCACCGCCTCAATAACCCTACTATGGATAAGCCCCCTTGAACAAACAAGGATGCTTATCATCGCCCTGTCCTTTCAAACTGTTCAACCCTGTCGGAAGTAATCGGTGGAGTATTAAGGTCTTTTCCAAGATATCTCTTAGCCCATTTTTCCTGATATTTCTTGCCTTTTTCTCCAGTCAACAACTCTCCTTCATGAGTTTTAACTCTACTTCTAATCTCGTTCCAGTGTGCCGCTCTTTGTTCTTTTTTTCCTTTAATTATATATATCATATTAAAAAAGATGGTTTCTTGATAGGGCCTGCAGACCCTATCAAGTACCAACAAAAAAACAGATGTTAAGATCTAACCTCAATTAAATGATCGGTTCTTAAAGCTGTGTAACCATAAATAACATCCACAACTACCAGATTTCCAAGATAATTCAAATAATATGCTGACTGTGTTCTTGGAGCCTGTTGCATTGCCAAAGCAATACCTTCCTTGTGAAACATAATGTTATGATACTGTGTCGGAGTTCCTGCGGTCGTTGTAACCTGCTTGGTGTAATAAACTGGTACACCATAGATATCTCCCCACATATATCGGCTATTCGGCCCTGTTCTAACGATTGTTGGATCGTTATACTCTCCCATATAATCAGCCTTAACGAATTTATCAATCTTCAATAAAGCTGTTTTTTGAGTTGGATAAATAACTAAATTTCTATTATCCAAAGGAGCATTAGCTAAATCTAATGCTTCAGCTGCCCCTAAAATAACAGGATCAGTAATATCAACACCATACGTTCCCACATCAGTGTTGGTCGAACTTGAATAAAGACCTAAAAGATCTGAATCCACCTGTCTTGCAACTGCCTCACCAGCTTTACTTGTATAACCCGCCATCAAGTCAAAACTTGATTGGACTTTTAGTATATCTTCAACCAAAAAGGCTGCATGATAGTGACTGGATATATTAAGCGTGGTTTCCGTTTCAGTTACTGTATTAAGAGTAACTTCCGTGCTGGCCGACTTTGAATAGGCGGTCAGATTGGAAAGATTCGGAATTTTAAGAGTATCCCCTTTAGATTTTACCAAACTATCATATCTAACTACTAAAGGAGCCATAACCAAAGCGTTTTCAGTCGCTCTTAAAACCTCTGCTGACCATACTGTTGGAATAAACACGTCTCCTGTCGTTGTTGTCATGTGATCTGTACCTAATGCCATATTTTGTCACCCCCTTCCGTTTATAATATTTATAACTGACCTTTAGCCATCATATCCAGAATCTTTGTTCTGTTTTGTTGGTACTTGACTCGTCCTTCGGGGGTTTTTAACCATTCACCTATTTTTTCCCGTGTTATAGTGTGGTCTTCTCTATCCCCTGTTGTAGACGAAGGCTTTGCAACAAATGGCTTTTGTTTTCGGTCTTCATCAGCTTTTTTAATCTCCCATTCAACGATCTCTTTCATGTGCATCTGATTGTATGCGGCTTCAGGATCAAAAATTCTATGTTTCCACATAAAATCTTCAATTTTCTGCCTATCATACTTTGGCCTACCATCCTGACCGCTGTAAACATTCTCAAACTTTGAGTGGGCGGCATCAAGAGTAATTCTATCCTGGATGCCCCTTATTTTTTCCTCAAGGATTTTGGCGTCTACAAACTGTCCCTTTTCTTTTAGAAAAGAGATGGCTTTTTCAACCTCAGGATTGGTAACTTCAGGTTCTTTGGGGGCTGATGGGGTAGGAACTGATTTTGTCTCCCTCTCAGCTCTTAATTCCTCAAGAATCTGTTTATTTTCTGAAAGAAGCTCGTTAATACGGGCTTCCGCCGACTTTTTACTGGGATGTTCCTGATTTTCGGGATCAACTACCGAATTATCAAATTCCTCAGCTTCCACACCTGACGGGGGCGTGTTGGGGTTTTCCCCTTGTTTATTAGGATTATTATCCATATATATTCACCTCCTAACTATTAATAATCGTCAATCACCTCTAACGTGGGCGATTCGGAGAGCTTAAAGCTCCCAGAGGAGGGGTCTTGCCTCTCCTCTTGGGTCTGTTAAAAAACAAGACCAAATCTCTGGAAGCTCAAACTCTCAAGTTTTTAAAGTGCTTATGCTAAATCCCAAATTACTGTAATCTGGTCACCATTGGTAACTACGTTTCCACCCTCTCCCAAATGAAGTCCTTTCGGACCAAAATCATATTCATACTGCCATTCACAACCCGCAGCATGAGACGGTTGGGTAAGGTATGCCGCTAAATTTGAAGTTGAGTTCAAAACTGGATTATATTTATCATAAATTTTTATATAATCCGCATCAGTTGGTGAACCATTAATTATTTTATAAATAACCACATCCTGATTATCCGCTCCTAATGCCGTACCAGCGTAACTGGCACTTTCAACTGTATTATCACTTGCTATATAGGTATAACGCATTTTTATTCCTCACCCCCTTTCATTGTCTTTTTTTAACTGGCCGCATTTTTCTTAATTTACGACCTCGATTTAAACTTTTAATATTTCTCCTTGTCAGAGATGATTTTCTTATTACCCGACTTCCATGGGTTTTTTTAAACTTAAATCTACTCAGTGTTGGTTTTTTAGCAAATCTATCTGCCATAATTAATTACTTGAATGCACATATAAAGCTTTTAAATACCTTTTCGCTCCCGCAATAGAAGCCGATGTGCCTTTTTTGACAAGCTTTTTACCCACTTTTTTATAGACCGTTTTACCCCTGCGTACAAATGGCATATTTTTTTCATAACTATTAAAGATTAATTCCTGGGCCAATTTCAGGTGCTTTATAAAATGTTTCTGGTGCACCTGGTGGTGGACCACCACCCATTAATGTTTCAGATGTTGTTCCTGGCGGCATACCCATCCCAGTTGGAGCTATCTGTTCTGGTGGGATTGCAGAATTAAGAGGTGTTGCTCCCATTTTATTTTTCCATCTCATATACTGATCGTGTTCTGCAATATGCCTCTTCCCTAAATCTGTATCACTAACTTCTTTATGTATTAATTTATGGGTTTCATGGTCGTCACCAGCATCAGCATGCTGCTCAACTCCTTCAAGCATTAGCTCATTCTCAGCCAAAGCCAATGATTCCTCATCTAAAGATACTCCATATTCTTTTTCAATTTGTTTTGATTTTGCTCCGCTGTTAGCCGAAAAAATTCTTTCTTCTCTTGTTCTTTCAATTATCCCATCAATATCAGCAAATTCAGCATGTTGTAAATACGTTTTTTGGTCTATTGCCCCAAGTCTAAATAGTTCTTTAAGCTTTTCCTGTCTTGCATCTTTTGTATAGGCAAGCCAAGAACCAACTTGAACTCTAACATCATTTTCAGATCCTATAATTGCCAAAGGCAATTCTTTTTCTCCAACCTTAAATTTTTCAGTGCCTTTAAGTCTTTTTCCACCTTTTTCACCAATAGCAACAAAATATTCTGGCTTACCACCAATTCCAGTTACCGAAACAAGTTTTGTAGTTGTCCAACTATCAGCAACAAGTTTCAAAATTCTTTTTCCAACCCTTGCCAAGAAATCTTCAAGGTTATCAATTAAATCTGATTGATTTGTACTATCAGCCTGACGAAGCTCTGCAATTGCCGTCCCTGACCTAATCGTCCCAGGAAGTCTTCCTAAAGAAACATCATGTACTCCAGATATATCCTCGAGATACCGTCTCATATTAGAAATCTGTTCCTGAGGCGAAGGGGGCAGAGGCGGAACCGTTACCGGTGTAACCGTTGATCCCCTATTTTTCTCGATAATCTGACCATGTTGATTAACAATAACTCTCACTCCAGAGTTTTTATCAATCACCCATTTTCCCTTGGCAAAAAAATGGTTATATTCAAAAATATGTGATTCTAAAGCATCAATAACTCTATTAATTGGAATAATATGTTTAATCCAAGCCTCACCATAAAGATCTCCTGGCTGTATATCTCCCTGAAGAATTTCAAAAGGATAATCAGAATCATTAGTTAATTCATTTTTAAGAGGTTTGTCCATTCCATCAACATAAGTAACAATCCTTATTTTTATTTTTCCATTTTCATCCCTCTCCCTTAAGAACGCCTGTTTTAAAATGGTGGTTTTATTATCCTCTTTAGTTGCTGTTGTCAAATTTTTAGTAACTTGAAGCAAAAACTTTTTATATTCAGCACTTGCAGTTTCCGAACTTTCCATTACCTGATCTGTATTTTCAAAGTCTTTATTTTTCTTTACAAAATCCAATGGAACCTGATTGGTAATAACAACAAACTCAGCTCCATATTCAGGATCATTAATATTTGGACTTTTTACATTTGGGTCAACAAAAAAATCAAAAGGATCAATTCTATTGACAACGACATTATCGTCATTACCAACTGTTAGCTGCCATATCCCAATTGAAAAAGTCAAGGCGTCATTAACCGCCTCTTTAATCTTTCTTTTAATCTGAGCCTTATCATAGATATAGTCAAGCGTTCTTCCAGATAGTCTGGCGTTTTGAAAGGCAAACTTGGTAGTTACTTTAGGAAGCACCTCCCATTTTGGTTGAAATGATGTCACCTGATTTCTTACCCCCCGAAGATGGGCGGCAACCAAGTTGATGGGGATTTTTACTCCAGTTCTTGTAGAAAAAACCACCGTATTTGAAGAACTGTTATAATTGGCAAAATGATACCCTCTTAAATAAAGCAATCTGACAAGCCATTGCCAATCATATTTTCTTCTTTGTTCAATCGCTGACGCCTCAAGATTTTTAATCTTCCAAATTAAATTTCTATCCTCATTTATTTTTTTTTCTTCTTCGGTAAGTTTTTTATCTGCCATAATTATTTATTCTGATACTCCAAAGGAACATTATCTTGTCCCTCAACTTCAAACTTTACGCTTGGCGGTAAATAAACATTTTGCTCATTAAGTTCCTGAATTGACCCGTTATCTTTAGCAGCTTCATTCGGAATAGGTTTGTCAACTGTAAAAATCATATCAATCCTTTTATGAATATTACTAATATTGTTTTCAAGTTTTTTACCAAAAAGAAAGTAGGCGACAAAAAGATTGACAATAATTATTGCCTCCCCGATCAGAACCGTAGTTAAATCCATAATTTTTTACAAAAAAAAAGAGGCTAATGCCTCTAACGTGGGTTTTCCCCTGTGATAGATCTAATATAAACTATATACTAAGATATCTTTTATTGTCAAGCGGTATTTTTATTATTCTCCTTAATCTCATTATTCATTCCTTTCCCTTTTTCCACTAAAACAATATCCGATATTTCATCAACCCAAACAACCTTGGTAATTTTCCCCCGATGAAATTTAAAAACAATTCCCACTTGTCCAAAACCCATATTCTCTTCCATTACCTGAATTTTTTTATCCAAACGAAGTAATACTTCCGACCAAAAATTTAAGCTTTTATTCAAAGTCCCCTTGGGAGGAACTGGCGGAGTAGGAATTTTATTCTTCGTTTCCGATGGTTGAATTATCATTTTGGTATTGTGTCCCAAACATATCATCTTTAGATTGGGAAGTATTCTCCAAAGACATAATGTTTTTGGGATCATTTGGTTGAATTAATAATAACCCGTCTGCCGTTCTTTGCGGCGGCGGGAAACGGGACATAATTAAAAGTCTGACCGCATCCATCAAGTGATCGGCAAAATCTATCGGTTCCTCTGGTGCATTTCTTACAGTCAAACTCCTTAATTTTCTCCATTTATACTGCTTTATCTCCCAGATAAAATTAACACAATTTTGAAAAATAAACAATCTCGGAGATTTCTTTTCTCTGGTCAGTGGATTAATACGCCCTTCCTTTACCGTAAGAAATTCCTTAACCCTGTTAATTCCTGCAAGTTTCTGATTATTACCGGGAATAAAATAAAATCCCTCGTCTTCATATTCCTCAAGGACTGACCACATCTGCCCGTCTTTTTCCCTTGTTTTTGCTCTTGTTGAAGGATCAATAATCCATAAAGAGATTTCTGTCTCGGCTGTCAACTCCCTCAATGCCTTGGCATGTTCGGAAACTATCCCAGGACTATAATATTCATTATATATGTATATATTATAATCATAATCAATTGCCCCAAAAACTATTCCTGTCGGGTTTACCATACCATGATCCAATGAAACTATGTGTTCCCATTCTTTTGGAATAGGAAAAGGGCGGACAACATGAACTTTTGGGTTAAATTCCTTATAAATAATATTTTCCAAAACATCCCACCGTCCCTCAATATACCGTTTTCTCATTTCTTCGGGATAATCCCTGATTAATGAATCAAGATAGTCGGGAGGGTTATAAGGATTGTCAGCGGTTGATGAATCAAGATAGAAAAAATCACTCCCTAATTTTTTTTCCTCATATGGCTTATGGAAAATATCATCTATCCAACTACCTGGTTCTGGGTTACAGGAAATAAATCCGTATCTTCTTGGAACTCTGTTAAGTCTCAAGCGGGACTGTAATACCCGCCAGACTGGAAGACTGATTTCTTCAGCCTGATCTATAAAAAACCAACCGATATTTAAGGATTTAAGCTCCGCTTCCGAAATTGTATCCAGATGCCTAAATAAAATTTCAGAACCATTAATAAGCCGAAGATGATTCTCAGTGGGCGACCATCTCCCGCCATGTGCAGGATCAAAATATTCTGGCGGACAGACCTCAAAAAATGTTTTTCTTGTGGTATCACGAAGTTCCGGATAAGAAAGTCTCCCGATGAGACCAACATTGCCTGGATATGATGAAAGAACCAATGCTTTTAAACAACCTGCGAATGATTTTCCACTTCCGTAGCCTCCGGAAAAACAAGAATATCTGGCATTTGAGAAAATAAAAGCGGACTGCTTTGTAGTAGGAGTTATTTTCCCAGTGTGAGAATTGCTAAACTGCATTTTCAAGTATTTCCCGCATTCTGTTCAGTTCACTGCTTCTTTCAATCCAATTCATACTCTTCACTTGTTTGATAGTCTTTTTCATATCATAAGCGGAACCTTCAGAATAACGGATAAACTTTTTAATTAATTTAATAGTTTTTTCACTCATGGTATCTGTCCCTCGCTTTCTGGAACAATATCCTCAATTTTATTCATATCTTGAGGAATAAATAAATTGTCTATTTTCTCTTGGGGAACCCCAATCAACATAAAAGGCTGAATTAATTGTTTCGGTTTATCCGCCTCAAGATGTTTGGAGATCAATTCGGCAAATATCTTGGCGTGGGGAGCATTACCGTCTTTAGCTTTTTTGTAAACGGCATAAACAACATTAGGAAAAGAATCCATCATCCAGTCCCAAAAATATCTTAAAACCTTATCCCGAAAATCAGTCCTCCGTTGAAAGTTCTGGGAATAACCTTCGGGGATCTTCCATTTTTTCTCAAAAGTATTAGCGGTTTTTGGATCTCTTATCTGTTCGGGCATTGCCCGCCACTGGCAATAGGCATCATATTCCCGTTCATGTTTAATCAAGTTCCTTTCATTTTTATTCTCAATTTTCTTAATTTTACGAAGATGATCTGTGGAAGGAAAGGGGATTGACTGTTTACTGGTATCCAAAAAGTCAAATTTAACATCCATAGTTTAATTTTACCTCATGGTAAAAAACACATAAAAAGATATAGTATAAAAAGACACAAAAAAAACATCGGGGCTGCAAATATCCCATAAATGGTCAAAACCCCTATAATGATGTAAAAATAGGGAATAAACCAACTATAATCCTTCCGATACCCTTCCATATAATGATTTATTCTACCCCACCTGCCTTTGACATAAAAAAAATAGTAAAACCAACCATTATAAAAAACACCAATGGCTCCTTATCAAATAAACACAACCAAACTATACATAATAAAACAACTATCAGTGGAATACTTTTTTTATCCATAAATAACCTTTCCCCTACCCATATTCTCATACTTAGCCAAACAGGCAGGACAAGCCCATTTCTTATCAATTATAACAGTTCCATTCTCATCCTCCCAGCTGATAAGCCTACAGGGGTAAGTTTTGCCCTTCTCAAAATGCAGTTCACACCAAACTAATTTTTCTCCAGTATTTTCCAACTTCCCTACTTCTTTTTCTACATCCTCTTCAAGTTTTCTGAATTCTTCAACAGACGTGTTGACACTTCCTATAAATGTGTTAACAGTAGCCACAGGTTTGCCATATCTTGTGAGAATTATAGGAAGGTTATCCAGGTAGTTGTTAGCCTTGAGCTGAAATTCCCTAAGACTTATTTTCTTCATATGTGTTAACAGAATAACAAATGTGTTAACAGATGTCAAGCGAAGTGTTAACACTCCCCCTAATTTTTCTACTTCCCCTATTGATTAAATACATCTTCTGGAGTATTCTAACAATCTATACTACACTGTGTGTAGATAAATACAATTTGTGGATGTGAGTTAGGATAGATTTTTTTCTCCCATACCTATACTCTCTGGCTCTGTCTTGGTCAAACCACCTTTTGTCCTATTATAACAAGCTATACCTATTTATTATTTATTTATGATACTTACTACGTCGTAAAATATATCTTTATACGACGTATAGTATAGTTTAGCAAGTCAATACAATATAAATTGTATAAAGATAACTACTGATAATACATTATGATAAAATATATTGATTAGATTGTTGTATATATATAAATCAGTATTCTCTCCTCTGCCTACTCCTCCAGGCATTATAGATTGACTTT